>OFGR01002249.1_pt1 | contig 13215 bp, 12 predicted proteins | sample 1521811 | NCBI WGS metagenome assembly OFGR01 (sample SAMEA3504098, study PRJEB24116) | mouse gut metagenome | biome: mouse gut; feature: mouse-associated habitat; material: faeces | place: Denmark | collected 2011
GGGCCCCTTGCATAGCAAAGTCCGCTCTGTTCCGCTTCCCCCTGCGGGGAAAGCTTCACACGCTCCCTTGCTCCTCCTCTCCCCACAAAGCCAAAGGGCGGCTTTGCGGGGGCCCCTTGTTTAGCAAAGTCCGCTAAGCTCCGCTTCCGGCTTCGCCAAAAGCTCCGCCCGCTCCCTTGCTCCTCCTCTCCCCGCAAAGCCGGAAGGGCGGCTTCGTGGAGGGCGCGTTCAGCTGTGTGATTCCTACTGGGAGATGGTAACTTCCCCCGGCTCCAGCACTCCCTGCTTTTCCAGCAGGGTGATGATCTCCGCCAGCCGCGCATGGTTGTCAAAATACGCCGTGCCATCCTGGTTCATGATGCCCAGATCCGGATTTTCCTGGGCCAGGATCTGGACGTATTTGACGGCTGTCTCGTAATTCTTATCCCGGAGGGCCTGCTCCAAAATGGCGAAGGCTGTAAGGATATCGTGGCGGCTTTTCAATTCCTCACCAGTGGATTCAGAGGATTGGAGTGCTTCCTCCAGTTTGGCATACTCCTCCTGGAGTGCCGCCAGCTCGTCCGTCAGGAGGGACAGGGTGTCCGCTTGCTCTCCGCCGCTTTCGCCATGGAGGGTGTCCCCTGCGTCGGTGGAATCAGAATCGACTGTTGCCGTCACTTTTCCGTCCTCGTCCTCCTCCAGAGAACCCCGGAGGATCAAGTCCTTCTTAATCTGCTCCAGCAGCTCCAGGGTGGAGGGACGGAAGGCCCCGTTTTTTAGGGTGTTCATCATCTCCTCATTCTGGTAAAAGTCTTCCACGTGGTGGGCGGCGTAGTTTAATCGATCTGTGGGGTAGTAGAGAATGCTCCAAAGTTTTTTGGCGGCGGCCAGCTCCCCCGGTCCGAACTCATCCTCCGCCAGGGTGATCCAGAGCATGGGGTTTTCCTCGGTAGCCCGGGGGTTGCGCTCCGCCAGCAGGTAATCCGAGTGATCCAGCACCTCCTGCCGCAGTTCCCGGTAGCGGGCCTGCTGTCCGGGGAGGGGGGCCTGACCTCCGATGGTCGGCACTTTCCAATTCCAATCATACCAGCCGTTGAACGATTCAATTCCCACCGCTGCCATAAGGTAGTCCTTCTCCCGGACAAACCGCTCCAGCCAAGCCAGCATCTGGCCCTTTTCCCGGTCGCGAAGGACGGATTCCACCATCTGGCTGTAGGTCTGGTTTTCCTCCTCAAGCGTGTCCCGTTCCTCCTCCGCCTGGGCTTTGTCCTCCTCCAGCTCCTGAATGGTGGCCTTGTGCTGTTCGTTCTCCTCCCGCAGCCCGTCAATCTCCTCCATCAGCTCCGCCCGGGACAGGTTCATGCTGTCCCGCAGGTCGCTGATGGCGGTTTCGCTGCTGCGCTGCTGGATGAAGTAGGCCAGCAGAAGCAGGATGAACGCCGCCCCGAACAGCACCAGCAGATAGCGGTAGACGGCGGTGCGCTTGTTGGGGGAGGGGGCCTCTTTCCCGTCCTCCGGGGGCGGGGGAGGGGCTTGGTCCTCCGGCGGTGAAGCGGGGGTGTCCTCCGGGGCGGCCCTTCCGGCCTCCTCCTGTTGGGCAACGGACTTGCTGATAATGGATTCCAGCAGATCCTCCTGGGGCTTCTCGCTCATCCCTCGCCGCCCCCTTCCCCGGAACGCTCCGCCTGGGGCAGGGTGCCCAGCAGCTCCAGCAGGTCGTTGAGGTCGTCCACATTATAATATTCCAGCTCCAGCTTGCCCTTCTTCCGCCCGTTGGAGATGGTCACCCTCCGGCCCAGCCGCAGGGACAGCTCCTTCTGCGCGCTCTCGATATAGATCCGGTTTTCGTCCACGGGCTTGGGCTTCTTCTCCCGGGGCGGCTCCAGGGTGAAGTGCTTGGCTGCGCTCTCCGCCTGCCGGACGCTCATGCCCTCGTCCACAATCTTCTTGGCGAAGGCGGTCTGCGCCTGCTCCCCCTCCACCATGAGGACGGCCCTGCCGTGGCCCGCGGAGATGGCACCCTCCGACAGCAAGGCCCGCACGGCGGGGGGCAGGGCGGTGAGCCGCAGCGCGTTGGCGATGGCGGGCCGGGACTTGCCCATCCGCCGGGCCAGCTCCTCCTGGGTCAGCCCGAAGTCGGTGAGCAGGGCCAGATAGCCCTCCGCCTCCTCCACCGGGTTCAGATCCTCCCGCTGGAGGTTTTCGATGAGGCCCAGCTCCATCACCTTGCGGTCGTCCGCCTCGATGATGACCACCGGGACCTCCTTCCGGCCCGCCAGCTTGGCGGCCCGCCACCGCCGCTCCCCGGCGATGATCTGGTAATACCCGGTGGACAGCCGCCGCACGGTGAGGGGCTGGATGATGCCGTGTTCCTCAATGGAGGACGCCAGATCCGCCAACGCCTCCTCGTCAAACCGCTTCCGGGGCTGGTTCAGCCCCGGCTCCACCTGGGAGATGGGCAGGGTGACGGAGCCCTCCCCCTGGGCTGGCAGCTCCGGGTCGCCCAGCAAGGCGTTCAGCCCGCGGCCTAACCCCAATTCTGTCTTTCGTTTTGCCATATCGTTACCTCACAGTCTTGTGTTGTTCTTTTCTTTTTTGAGAAAAAGAAAAGAACCAAAAGAAAAAACTTCTGGAAAAACTTCGTTTTTCCCCTTACTGGCTGGAATAGTATATGATGTTATAGGAGGGCGGGGCGCAAAACGCAGTTTTGCGGGAAAGTTCTTTTTTCGGTTCCTTTTTTCTTTTTTCCCGAAGAAAGATTGAAAAAATCATGTTTTCCAACGAAACAGGCGGCGGCTTGTTTCATGAGTGTGATATCCGGTTTCTGGAAAGCGTAGTATGCATATTTACGGTCAAAGACACTTGGCACATCTCCAATCAGAATGTGATAGGTGTACGTGCGGGAAACGGCATTTAAAGATGCGTGGAATCGTTCCGGCATGTCTTCGGCGGAAAGAACTGCGATATCCATCGGAAGATAGCGGTTGAGATATTGTTTGATTTCGCGGCAAGAATGAGCTGCGTCAGTTTTAAAATTTGCAACCTGTGCATAAGCATGTACGCCAGTCTCTGTACGATGTCCGCAATTTATCTCCACAGGCTTTCCAATAAGTTTTTCCAAAACCTCTGAAAGTTTTTGATGAATCGTCTGTCCGGATTCGTTTTTACCAAGTCGCTGCCAGCCCTGATAGCGGCTTCCGTCATACTCTATCGTTAATTTGATATTTCTCATAAGAATCTCCTTTACAATATGTTCAATTAGATTTAGTATAACAGACAGAAAGAAAAATGGAAATGGGTGAAATAGATATGATAGAACGAAGTATAGAAGAATCCAAGGTAGAGACAATGCATATGATCCGGCCGAATCATTTAAATGGTGCAGGACGCTTGTTTGGCGGCATTCTAATGCAGTGGATAGATGAGACTGCGGGACTGGTTGCAAAACGCCACAGCAGAAGTAATGTAACGACAGCATCGGTAGACAATCTTCGATTCATCAAAGGGGCTTATCAGAATGATACTCTTGTGCTGATCGGGAAACTAACCTATGTAGGGAAGACTTCTATGGAAGTCCGGGTAGATACGTATATAGAGAATACAGAAGGTTACCGTCATGCAATCAATCGCGCATATTTTACCATGGTAGCGTTGGATGAAAATGACCAGCCAAAAGAAGTGCCGGGCTTAATCCTGCAAAACGAGAGTGAACGGGCAGAATGGGAAGCCGCCCAAAGAAGACGAAAGATGCGTATGGTAAGAAAAACAGAAGGATTTTAAAAATATAAAGCTTAAGCGGGGAAACCTATTTTGGCCCCCGCTTAAGTAATGAATTCGTCATTTGTATCATTTGATCGATCTGAGCGCGTTCCTTTTCAGATTTGCCTTCTTTTAAAATACTCAAAATCAAGCTGGTTTCTTCCGAAGTAAAATGGATACCACGCTTATTGGCATTGCCAATCAGAGCCATCATCACCGGAGCTAAATCTTTACCGTTTTTGCCGGAAGTCTGTTCGGCAGCACGTTTGATCAATTCACGCTTGAGAGGATCCATCTTTTCCATCGCCGGATGCTCCATCCATTCGTTCATACATATCACTTCCTTTCCCAATATCATTATCCATATTTTTATCTTTATTTTTTTCCGCGTTTCCTATATCCATATTCGCAAACATATCGTTATATGTTTCAAACATCGTTTGCTGTTCCGGAGAAAGCATTCCCATCATCATAGACATTGGATCAGCATTATCCGAAGACATATCCTGAAAAGTCTGGAACATTTCCATCATCTGGCTTGCCTGAAGCAGCTGGTCGATCATATCTGTCTGTTTGCCGCGCAGATAAGGACGAATCTCACCAAGCATAGTAAATAGAGAGTGATTTTTTTGCTCAAAAGATTGTGCGTCTAAAGTAGCCGAATGAAAATAATCAAGAGCATGCTGCATTTCTAAAAATTTCACATAGATACCTAGCATTTTTTGCATGGAAGGAGGGACGTATGGCAGGAGGAGTTTCATCATCTGAAGATTGTCATTCGTTATCTTTATGTCAAAAGGAGTCATAGGGTAGGGTGTTTCCTGGTTCATAAGTACCTCCTTTCAATGCGTTATCCATATATATGTATAAAAAAACGAAAATATGAAAACATCATATAATATAGAGAAAAGAAAATGAAGGTGAAAAGAATGGAAAGAAGATTAATTATCAATGGAAATGCAGTATTTGAGTTGGATGAAGCTTGTATGCTGACAAAGCAAATCAAAGATGAAAGAAAAGAAGAGAACACACATACAAACTATAGCAACCGATATGCAGAAGAGTTCAAAAAAGCCAATCGGATAGAATAGTGAAAATAAAACATCCCGGACGAAAAAATCGCCCGGGATATTTACTAATGGTACATTTTAAGATTAGAAGCAGTTGCATCCGCCGCAGCAGCACAATAAGAGAATCAGCCAAAGACAGTTGTTGTCTCCGCATCCTCCGTTGCCGCAGCCACCGCTAAAACCATTGCCGAAGCCATTGCATCCGCCGCAGCAGCTAAGCAAAATGATGATCCAAAGGAAATTACCGCATCCTCCGTTGCTTCTTACCTCTTCACATCCACATCCACAGTTTGTTGCACTTAAATCGCTCATAGTAGAACCTCCATATTTGTTAATTACAATTCCATAATATGAAGTAGAGCTTGCACATGTTTCGTGAAATACAAGAAAAATATGTTTTTCATGAAAATAAATTCCAGATACGTTTTAGAAGAATTTGTCCTTAATGCCAAGTGCGAAGATGATGATTACGATAAATGGCAGGATATAAGTTAAGTAAAAACGCATCCAGGAGGCAATCTTAAGTCCTTTTCCGGTATTAGCCTCTTTCGTAAAATTCTCCCAGCCCCATCCGTATCTGGTGACGCAAAAGAGCAGATAAACCAAAGAACCGAGCGGAAGTAAAATATTACTTACGAGGAAATCTTCCAAATCCATAATCGTAGAATTAGCGCCAAATGGTGTGATAGAAGACCAAAGATTATATCCAAGTACACATGGCAGTGATAATAAGAACATCAGCACCAGGTTGACAAAAGCAGATTTCCTGCGGGAACATCCGGTTAAATCCATACCACAGGAGATGATATTTTCAAATACTGCAAGTACGGTCGAAAATGCCGCGAAAGACATAAAGACGAAGAATAAGCTTCCCCAGAGTCTTCCAAGCGGAATATGATTAAAAATATTTGGCAATGTAATGAAAATAAGACTCGGACCGCTGTCCGCTTCTACACCAAAAGAAAAACATGCCGGGAAGATAATAAGTCCCGCTACGATTGCTACAAAAGTATCAAGAATCGCAACATTTACTGCTTCACCAAAAAGTGCACGCTCCTTACCGATATAACTTCCAAAGATTGCCATGGCACCAATACCAAGGCTTAAGGTAAAGAATGCTTGATTCATAGCGCCAACAATTGTTGTAAGAACTCCGACTTCTTTCATTTTTCCAAAATCAGGGAGCAAGTAGAAAGAAAGACCTTCAGAAGCGCCGTTCATAGTAATACTGTTGATGGCAAGCACAATCATGATCAATAACAATGCAATCATCATTACCTTCGTAATACGCTCCAGACCTTTTTGTAATCCAAAGGAACAGATTCCAAATCCGATCACAACAACCAGAATCATCCAGAATGTCATAACGCCCGGCTGTGACAGCATCTCGCCAAATGTATTCGCTACTGCATCAGGGGAAGCGCCTGTAAACTTACCTGTAGCAGTCAGGTAAAAATAATGAAGCATCCAGCCCGCAACCGTTGTATAGAACATCATTAACAGGTAGTTACCTGCAAGCGCTGCATACCCATGCAGATGCCATTTCTGTCCAGGCTTTTCCAAAGCATTGTAAGCTTTTACCGGACTTTTTCGGCTTGCCCTTCCTACGGCAAATTCCATAGACATAATCGGGAGTCCAAGCACAAGCAAAAAGAACACGTAGAAGAGTACGAATGCGCCGCCGCCGTATTGTCCCGTCATATAAGGAAATTTCCAGACATTACCGATACCGATTGCACAGCCGGCAGATAAAAGGATAAAACCGAGACGAGAACCAAGTTTTTCTCTTTCCATAAATGTAAACCTCATTCCTATATTAAATTTTATCTATGCCGAAATATGTAAAACGGCAGACTATTTCAGTATAAAAGTAAATAAAAATGCTGTCAATGGCGAAAAGTGAAAACTTACATAGTCCTAGAAAAGAAGGGAAAAGGTCCGATTTTTTCCTTGATAAGATGAAAAAACAAGTGGGAAATTATGTAAATTTTGCCAAAAATTTACATAATTCATCTTACATTGTATTGACTTTGAGTAGGGAAAGAAGTATCATTATGGATATATGAATGATATGTGGAAGCTTGGAAGCAACGTGTTTAGCAGGAACTAAAATATTAGTCCATGCTTCGACTGAGAATATGTTTAGAATAAAGCGGGAGGGAATAAATATGCTGCTATTAAAAGGGCAGAATGAAAAGCGGTCTCTTATATTAAGGACATGCAGTGTCTTTCTGAGTATAGTTATGATAATCGGCATGGTTATGCCGATGGTCCGTGCAGAAGATTCTCAGACAGTTCCAATAGAGAGCGATACCGAGACAGGAGAAGCAGATAATACAGAGGACAAGTCAACGCTGGAAGAACTGGAAGAGTTGACAGGTGTTGAATTTGCAGTTTGGAATATTCAAGCGGCAGGAGTAACAGATACTAATTTTGCACAGGCAATTTATGATTCTATCAGGGCAGATGCTAATAACTTTACGATTGTTGAAAACAGGGAAGAAAGATTGGCCTCAGCAGAGGAAATAATAGAGGCGGGAAGCAAGGAAGGCATTGAGGACATACAATATATATTAAGCTATTTCGCTGGCGTTATAGATGCGGCTAATAAACAGATATCCAGTATTGATGGGATTAGATTGTTGCGTAGGGCAAGAATGATTGATTTGAAAAATAATAACATTGTGAATATCATGCCTATGCAAGGAGCGAATAATGCATATGAAGTTGCTGATGAATCCGCTATTACTAAGTACTGGGGAAGTTATGCAAGAAATACCAGAATAAATATAACTGAAAATCCTATTAGAGAATATCCGAGTCAAATGGGCGGTCGGCTTCGAATGGAAGATATAAGTTATTTTATAGACAATAGTTTAGAGCTGCCAACAGAGAAAGTAACTATTTTATTAGGTGATTGTGAATCTAATGGTGTAAGTACAGCGGGATTTGATACTAATATTAGGTGTGATGGAAATCCTGTAATAATAACCTTCGCAGGAATTTATTTGGAAAATCTAGATAGTGAAGTAGATTTGGCAGATAAATATGCCAATGAAAGCCTTGGACCTATTTCAATAACAGGAATAAAGAAGTCCGGAGAAGTTATAGTTGGTATTCCAATTCAGGAACGTTCTTATATCAATTGGTGGGGAGTTAACTCGAATTCTTCAAGTGACATGGAAACACCACAAGCAACAACTTTTAAATGGTACAAAAAGTTTCAAATCCAGTTATATACAAAAGTCATAGCAGAATCTGAAACAAAGGGAAAAGTAACGATATCCAAAATTGACAAGGTTGAAAAAAACGGATTGCCAGGTGCGGAATTTACTTTATATCAAAAGGATGCAGACGGTATTGAGCAAGTGAAGGAAGCAAAATTAACAGATAAAGATGGTAAAGTGGTTTTTGACGAGTTAGAACCGGGTGACTATGTTGTGAAAGAGACAAAAGAGCCGGAGGGATACAAAGAACTTACTCCTGAGGAGAGAGAGAAGCAGAAAAAATCATTTACCGTATCGGGTGGCAGTTCTATTCAGGTTACTAGTAAGAGTCCGAATCCAATCACAGTGAATGACGGTTCGGGTGATAAGGTACTTGAAAAACTTGAGAATGGCGCATACATAGCAAGCGGAAGTGCTGCAGAAGATATTGAACTGGTTGTGAACGAAGCTGAAAATAATGAGTTAAGAGACATAAAAGTAGAATGGACGAAGTGTACTGACGGGGAAGAAAGGTCTGAAGTATTCACGACTAAAGAGGCAGCGTTAGCAAAAATCAAAAAAATGACAATTGAGAACTATAAGAATACAAAGATAACAGCAACTTTTGAAAACAGGAATGAGAATGGAGAGGAGCTTGTTTTTGAAGTTGGAAATGAGCCGAAACTCGGAACTTTAGCAATCAGTAAAAAAGTAGAGAACCCTGAGGATCTAGAGATTCCTGAGAATGAAGAGTTTGATTTTGAAGTTAAGCTTTGGGGAGTAGCCGGTAATGAACTAAAAACAGATTATCCATATCGTATATATACTGGTCCTGATTTTGAAACTATTAAAAAAGAAGGCACGATAACTTCGGGTGGAATCATTAGCTTACAAGATGGTGAAAAAGCAGTCATTGAGAATCTGCCGCTAGGTAAATTTGAAGTGATAGAACGTTTGAAGGATAATCAAGGATATAATGTTGATAGTGAATTAAGTTATCGTGATGCCGGCGACAATATTTTGAAACAGATTGAGGGAAATGCAAATAAAATCGGAGGCAGTATTGAAGAAGATAAGGATGCTGAGGTTAAAGTAACAAATACAGCTACGAAATATAAGTTATCCGTTCGCAAAGATGATGCAAAAGGGAATCCACTAGCTGGAGCAGAGTTTACTTTATATTATGAGGATGAATCTGGTTCAGAGAGTATTGATGGTTTGGAAGGTAAATTTAAAGAGCATGGCAGAGGTGAAACAAAATTGACTGAAGTTTCAGGAGAAGAAGGCGAGAAAATAAAAGTAGCAGCTGTTACTTTTGAAAAACTTCAATCGGGAAAAACCTACTATCTTGTGGAAACAAAAGTACCAACCGGGCATCATAAAATGAAGGATTATGTAAAAATTGAGGTAAAGGGAGGAGAGATTCAGGCAGAAGGAGAGTCCGCAAAACGGGTACCGGGAACAAAAAATGAGTTTTATGTTGTAATCACTAATAAGCTCAATATAAGTCTTCCAAAGACGGGAATTGCAGATATCTCATGGTATACGATAATCGGAACGTTGCTGATAACAGGTGCAGCAGTTGCCGGATCAATGGTATATCGTAGAAAAAGAAATTATGAATAAATAATATGAGGGGAAAGGGCGAGAGATTATTGCCTTATAATTAAAAAGAAACCCAGGAAAGGATGGAAACATATGAAGAACAAATTAATGAAAACAGTAACAGTAATGCTTGTAGCTTTAGCGATGGTGATTAGTGTATTATCTGTTGGAGCTGCGGATACAAATGGACAAGGTGAGACTTCTGTAGGAGAGCCAGTTACTTTAGGTACAGATCCAATCAATGGTGAAATTACAGTAACAGGTTTAGCCAAGGGCGATGTTGCATACTTATATAAAGTAATTGATATTGAGTATAATGCTAAAACCAATAACGTTACAAAAGAGTGGAACGATGGAGTAAAGGATTTCGTAGCGGAATATGGTTCTGTAGAGGAGACATTTGAAAATCAAGAAGGCGGATTTACAGAACTCGCAAAGAAACTTTATGCGGATTTAGTGAAAGATATATTTGCATCAGAAGGTACGCCAAACTGGATGGCTGTGAAAACAGCAGGAGACAGCGCGGAAGCAGCAAGAGATATGATTGGTATTGAAGCAAATGAAAGTGTTGTTTTTGATGAAAATATTGGTTTGGGACAATATATGGTAATTGTCACCGGTAAGAATGTTTATGCACCGATGACTGCTACTATTGAACCGGAGGTTAATGAAGAGAATCAGTATATCGTATATCCGAACGTAAACATTGTTGCTAAGGCAAGCAATCCGAAATTGGATAAGTCTATTGTTAATGGAACTCACGGAACAGAGAATGATTCCGTTGCAATCGGAGATACAGTGGAATTTAGCTTGACAACACAAGTTCCTGCTTTCCCTGTAGAAGCAGTGGATAAAACTTTCAGATTGATTGATACGATGGAAGACGGAATCGTAGGTGCTAACGATATTGAGATTGTCATAGAGAGTACAAAGGACAGGCTTGTATCAAATAAAGATTATAGAGTGACTTATTATAAGGCAGAAGGCAGTACAACAGATGATCCAAAGAAAGCAAGTAAATTTAAAATTGATCTTTTAATTAATGAATGTCCGAAGGTTAATGGACAGACAATTACGGTAACTTATAACTCAGAAGTGACAGCCGAGATTGTACCAGGAGAAGCAGAAGTAAATAAGGTTGCTTTAATATGGCCAAAGAATGTTTGGGAAGCCATTGATAAAAAAAATCCAGACAATAAAGAGCCAGAAGATACAGATGAATATAATGAGCTTGAAGATCAGGTAAAAGTATATACATATGGGCTTAAAATTTTAAAGACAGATACAGACGATAAGCCTCTTAAAGGAGCTGCATTTAAAATCTTAAAAGGTTCTGAAAAAGGACCAGAAGTAGATTTTGTTATGAAAGAGAAAGGTAGTTACCGTGTGGCAGAACCTGGAGAAGAGTCAGTGCATACAGATTTGCAATGTGATGACGGAGCAAGATTGACATTGGCCGGTTTGGATGAAGGAACATATTATATTGTAGAGACAGTAGTTCCAACCGGATATGTTCAGGCAAAACCTAAGAGAATAACTATTACAGATACGCAAGCAGAGACACATGAATTAACTGGTAAGGCTAAGGAGAGTAATGAGAAGAATGCTTATGCGGATGCAACTTTTGAAAATAAGAAAGGTTTCAACCTTCCAAAAACCGGTGGCGCTGGTACAGCGATCTTTACTCTCATTGGTGTTGTATTGATGGGCGGAGCGCTTCTGTTAGTTGTTCGTATGAGAAAAGCAAACGGAGCAAAATAATTGGAAAATGAATTTAAGATAGTTTCTTAAAAGCAGGAGAGAAAGCTGCAATCATCGCAGCTTTCTTTTCGCAATCTTGAACTTTTTCAGAAGAGGGGAATAAAGATGGAGAAGGGAACAGGGATAAAGAAACATCTTCCGGTTATTTTGATTGTGTTGATGTTTTTGGTTGGGGCAGGAATCTTTTTGTATCCGAATTTTAGTAATTGGTATTATGAGAAACACCAGGGAGAGATAATTCAGGAGTATGGCGAAGTGATCGAGGAGATTTCGCCGGAAGAATTAGAGGCAGAAAAGGAAGCGGTAAGGGAGTTTAACCGTAGTCTTTTGGAAAATCAGGTGGTGCTGACTGACCCATTTGATGCGAGTCAGTTAGATAAGAATCTTGGTGATTATAATGAATATCTGGCGCAGAACGAGGTAATGGCGTATATAGATATTCCAAAGATAGATGTGTATCTGCCGATTTATCATGGTACGGACAAAGATACATTGGAGAAAGGAATCGGGCATCTGGCGAATACATCTTTTCCGATGGGGGGAGAGGGAACCCATTGCGTCTTGTCCGGTCATACCGGACTTCCAACGGCATTGTTATTCACGAATTTGGATAAAATGCAAAAAGAAGATCAATTTTATATACACGTATTGGACGAGGTGCTTGCATATGAGACGGATTTGGTTTCTATTGTGGAACCGGATGATATCAGTGACTTAAATATTGAAACAGATAAAGATTATGTTACATTAGTAACTTGTACACCGTATGGACAAAATACTCACAGGCTTCTTGTACGCGGACATAGGATTCCATATGTGGAAGAGGATGTTAAGAAGGAACAGACGCAAAAGAGTGAGAGAGGATTTTGGGATAGACTGGTAGATTTTTGGAAGCATAGAAGTCTGCCGATTTGGGTAATCATTGTAGTGATTGCTTCTGCAATCTTATGTGTACTTTTAATCAGTCCTTTGACATTTGGTAAGAAAAAGGAAAGGAATGAGGAGGGAAAGGAGGCGCAAAAAGAGAAGAAGCAGCGGGCGGCGGCTGAAGTGAGAAAGAAACGCAAAGAGGCAGCAGAGGCTAGTAAAAGAGAGGAATCCAAGGAGAGGGAAAATCTTCAGGAGTTGGAGAGACTTCGTAAGTTAAAGAGACTTCAGGAACTGGAAAGTCTTCGAAAATTAGAAGAGCCAAAGAAGGAAAAAAGGGTTCAAAAGAAAGAAAAGAAAGTATGCAGAAAGGGGGGCCCTGGGATGGAATGCCAGAAAAGGCGAAGAGGGCCGTTTCAAGGCCGGGATTCACCGGCGGGATGAAACCTTGTACACGATTATTTTGGGGCGAGGGAAGCCCCTGAATAATAAAGTTTTAGAGTCAGAAAGAGAGGAAAGAAACATGAAAAACCTGAAGAACAAGCTGAAGAAGCAGGGCGGCTTCACCCTGGTGGAAATGCTGACCGTGGTAGCGATTATTGCTATCCTGATTGCAATTTCCATCCCGATGGTCACCGGGGCCCTGGACCGGGCGAGCAAAGCCACAGATGTGGCGAATGTGCGGGCAGCCAAGGCATTAGCATCCATTCAATTTTTAACAGATACCACTTTTAAAGCAGATGAGGCGTGGGCATATGATGCTTTAAAAGGTACTTTGGTTGCAGCGACGGATGGCCCTGATGTAACTGCATATGGTAAGACCAGTGATAACAAAGGCGATATCATCTGGGTTCAATATGATTCAACAGATAAAGTAGTTCAGTATCAGTGGTGCGCGCCCACTGGTACGCCAGCTGATGTGGAAACTATTCAAAATTAGGAATTGTGGCGACCATCTTTGAACATTA
>OFGR01002253.1_pt1 | contig 13204 bp, 7 predicted proteins | sample 1521811 | NCBI WGS metagenome assembly OFGR01 (sample SAMEA3504098, study PRJEB24116) | mouse gut metagenome | biome: mouse gut; feature: mouse-associated habitat; material: faeces | place: Denmark | collected 2011
AGATTTCCACGACCAGATGAATTATTCATCCAACCTATGAAAATCTTACACTAACATCAGGCTTTCAAGGAATGTTAACAATTATATGGTAAACTCAAAGTGATAACCATGAAAGGGGAAATCAAGGATGCTTTTTTTCCTAAACGATAATATTCAACGAAACAAATCAGGAATTGAGCATGCGCAAATTAAGCGTCTGCATCTGTTTGAAAAATATCATCAACCAGCTAAGATTGTTACCCGGCAATATTCGAATGAATTACACTTGGTAACAGCAGAAGCAGGGATTGATGATCGTAACTTTATTAACTTGTTTGATTATTTTCAGGAGGCTTGTGAGGTCCCGCAAAAGAATATTCGGATTAAAGATATTCCGGTTAACCCCCATTGGGAGCGCAAGGCTGATGGGATTAATTATAATTATTATCAAAATGGCAAACGTATTCTCTATATTCGTCGGCGCAGTGATACTGATCGGCGGGTAATTAATATTCAATATTTTGATCATTATGGAAAGCTTCTCAAAGTTAGTTGGTTTGACAGCCGCGGTTTTATCTCGGTCGAACAACTTTATGACTGGGATGGAAAAATGGCAACGGAAAACTATTACCGTCCAGATGGAACCTTAGCAATCCAGCTAGCTCACCAGCAGGGTAAGCGGGGAAAGGAAATTAAAACTTACCATCTCTTTAATTACCATGGTCGTGACTACCAATTCAGTGGCTTTGACCAGTTAACCCGGTTTTTCCTCGATGAGTTGGTCACTGACAAGCAAATCTGTGGTGAAGGTCCGGTTGGCTTTGTCGTTGACCGGGTTTATGAACTAGGCTGGGCGGTTCTGCACATGAAGCACCGGGTCTTTCAGGTTCTTCAACTGCATAATGACCATGTTAATAATCCTGATGATATGCTTCATTCTACCCTTAATTATAACTATGATTGGGGACTTAAGCACCTCCAAGATTGGGATGGGGTCATTGCCTTAACTCCGCAACAACAAGAAGATCTTCAAGACCGGTTTGGTGAGTTTGGCGTGAAGATATACCGGATTCCCGGTCCAATTGTTCCGGCGGCAGTTATTAATAAGCGTCATGTTCCTTTTAAAAAGCGAACGAAAAAACAAGTTGTCATGGTTGCTCGCTTGTCTCCCGAAAAACAGCAAGACCACCTATTGAAAGCATGGCCACAAGTACTAGCCGCTGTTCCAGATGCCAAGCTCGATTTTTGGGGATATGCTAATGATGATTTTGATAAGACGCTCAATAAAATTGTCAAAGAGGAAGCGATTAATAGTTCTGTGACCTTCCATGGGTATACAGATGACGTCAATTCGGTTTACGAAGATGCGCAATTACTCATTTTGCCAAGTCGGGCGGAAGGTTTACCGCTATCCTTAGTGGAGGCTCAGTCCCATGGATTGCCGATTATTGCTAATGACATAAAATATGGTCCTTCAGATGTCGTTATTGATCAACAGGATGGATTGCTGACCAAGAACGGCGATATTGATGGGCTAGCTCAAGCGATCATTCGCTTATTGCAAGATCAAGATCAATTAGCGAAGATGAGCAAAAATGCTTATGCTGATAGTGAGCGTTATTCTGAACCAAACGTGATGAAGTTATGGAATGAATTAGTTGCTGATATGAAGGAAAAGGGGGAAGAGTAAAGTGTACTTTTTTGTAAACCAATACTTGTTAAGTAGCAATTCCAGTGTTGAACACGCTGAATTAAAACGACTAGCCCTATTTAAAAAGCATGGTGGGAAAGCTAAATTGGTGACCCGTGACTTTGACCTCGTTCTTCATGATACAATCAAAAAATTTGGCTTAACTAACGACCAGATTGTTAATATGTATGATTTTTTTGCAAATACGACTAATTACCAAGGAGAAAAGCTCCATACTGAGGATTTGCCTTTACCGATTGACTATCAAGTAGGGACTGGAAATAACTATCGCGAAGTAAAAGACGGTGACCGACTCGTTTGCGAAGTTCACTTTGCGGCTGGAACGATTGGGCAAGTTAACCATGTTGATTACTTTGACATTGCTGGTAACATGACTCTTCGCCAACAATATGATATTCGTGGCTTTAAGGCAGCTGACGAATTCTTTGGTGAAGATGGACAAGAATATTACGCGCGTTATTATCGCCCAGATGGAGAAACGTATCTTGAACGGTATTTTGTAAAATCGGTTGAAAATACCCCCATTAATTCGCTGAATGTCTTACGTAATTATCAGGGGCAAGATCGCTTTTTTGATTCTTTAGAAGACCTCTTTATCTTCTTTTTGGATGAATTGAATAAGGCAAATGGTGAGGATAATGTGTTTATTGCTGACCGACCAGCTGTTGCGATTAAACCGGTTCAATCAATGATGACAAAAGCAAAGGAATTTTTGTGGCTGAACCAGGTTAACGACGGTCAGAACTTAATAAATGGTCCCTTAAATCCGATGTTGCAAGGTCCTGTTACTACGGATGCGGACAAGTGGGATGGTGTAATCGTCATGACTGCTAAACAAGCGGAGATTCTCCAGCAACAAATTCACAATGCTGTGCCAATCTATGTAATTAATGGGGTCCCCGTTCTTGCTAACTATGCACGGATTAATGAAGCTGATCGGACACCAGGACAGTTGATTTATGTTGGGCGACTGGCAGAAGATAAGCAAACTAGTCAACTAATCAATATGTTTGCGCAGATTCATCAGCAAGTACCTGAAAGTAAGCTAACTTTCTATGGGTATGGCACTGGTGAAGATATGGATAACTATAAAAAGCAGGTTAAAAGCCTTGGATTAGACGAGGCAATTGAGTTTGCCGGTTACCAAATATCATTAGATGAGGCATATGATCAAGCTCAATTATTTGTTGATGCAAGTCGAATCGATGCACAGCCATTAGCGATGGGCGAGGCCTTAAACCATGGGGTACCAGTGGTTTCTTATGATTACCTTTATGGACCACGTGAAATGGTAACTTCAGGTAAAAATGGCGAGATCATTCCTTTGAATAACCAGGGACAGTTCATTCAAACCGTTGTCAAATTATTACAAGACCAAGATAAACTGCAAAGCTTGAGTACTGGTGCCTATGACAATCTAGATGAATTGGCAGAAGAAAAAACTTGGAAGCAATGGCAACAACTATCAGCTATTTAGTCAAAATTGGTTATAATATATTCAGAAGACGAAAAGCAGAAAATAATCAAATGTTTTTGAAGCCTTTGGTCGTTATCCTTTGATAATCTAAAGACGGAAAATGAGGGCGGAATGATGGATAATTATCAAGCAATGAATTTTTACTATGGACTTCTTAATTTGCGTGCCGGTTTTTTTAAGGCTGACTTATGCGAAATACTAATGGCGATTGCACAGAGCGTACCTGATAAAAATCAACAATCAGCAACGGCATACCATACTGTAGAAGAGAATTTAAGCCAAGACCATAAGCAATTAAATCGTGATCAAGTTGCATTTGGGTCATTTTATGAAGATGGTCATATTTTACATAATGTCAAAATTAATACCCAATCAGACTTTTTCCTCGATCCGACCCGGGAAGATACTGTCAAGTGGCATGTTAGTTTTACGGTTGCTAAAGATGTCCGTCCGGCCGATCAATTTACTGTTCAACTATCGCCAAATTTGATGGTTGCGCCTAATGGTCATCCTGAAAAGCCAATTCCTGATTTTAGTGATCAAAATGGGACTGTTATTGCAATGGGAGCTTATGACCAGGGTAAGCACGAACTTGTCTATACTTTTACCAATTATGTAACCGAGCATCGACAAATATTTGGTGAATTAGAGGGGAAACTAGCAATTGATCCACTCACAACTCCAGAGAACGAATTTGGCTTGGAATGTTTTATAAGTGTTGATGATTACCGAAAAGACTTTACGATTGATATCGACTATCCAGATCTTGCTAACGACATGTTTCTCGGGATTTCTAGTCGGATGATGCATTTTGATGAGGATCAGCAGCTCTTTGAGGACATTATCTATGTTAATCCAGCACAAAAAGACCTTAATCATGCCTATATTGTCTTTAATACGAGTGACCTAGTGGAAGAATTATCTAATGCCATCGTCAAACCGTCAACAATGCGGGTTGAGATTTATCGTAATTCACGGGGATTAAAATTACCTCAATCATATGGGGTAAACCTTCAGCGACTGCGGGATATTACTAATCGATTCCCGGTAGTGGAAGGCGATCACCTTGTCGAGACACCTTATACAATGTCCTTTGCTGATAACAAGATGCGGTTGAATTTTGGCGCCGATCACACGAATGATTCCTATATTATTAGGGTAATTGGCCAATATAATGGTGAACTTGATGGAACAGTACGATTGCGGGCTCGTTTATTTGGGATGGATCAGCAAAATGTTTATATGAGTAATTCTACGGCTGCAACAGCTACTGGAACTTCGATGGTCGCAAGTGGTCATGCTATTTCTAAGGAGAAATTAGCAGAGGCGGCAGCGGACACAACAGAAGACTTGAAGCAAGAAGAACCTTTTGTCAAAGTTGAAGAAGCTGATATTCCATCTGTTTCTGATAGTCAGGAACAGTTTACTAGTTCTCAAGCGGAAGAAGAGGAAATGCCGATCGAAGAAAACCAGGAAGATATCCCGATTAATGATGTTGCTGCAGAAGAGCAAGTTGAACCTCAAGAAGATTTCCCGCAAAGTGCAATTTCAGTTCCAGATGATGCAGTCGTTGGAAAAGAATCTGACTCATCAGCTTATATAATTTCATTTAATTCAGATGATGAAGAAGAGGCGACTGCTGCTACTGAACAAGAAGAAAATCAGGCGGAAGCTCCTACAGTCAGTGCAGCAGTTGGTGAGGATGAATTATCAATCTCCTTTGACATCACTCCTCAAGCGGCACCAGCAGAGACTAGAGAAGATCTAACAGAAGAAATTGAAGCTTCAAATGGGGGAGAGGAGACAAACTCAGCACCCCTACCAATGCCAGGACGATGACCACCCCGCCGGCACAGTCGTTTTCAAAATACAACCCGGTCGAATCATTCGTTGCGTCATTTGCGGCGATTCTAATAGCAAAATAAAGTGTCAGGAGAGATTATCCTGGCATTTTATTTTTGCCAAAATGTAATCGTTTACATAAAATGCTTGCAATTAAAAATGTAGGTGTTAATATTTAATTAAAGTTAAGTAAACGTTTACATTAATGGCTAAAGAGAAAAGTGTAGTAGTTTTATGGAGAGAGGTTTTATTTTATGGAAAATAATCATTGGTGGAATAAATCGGTTGTTTATCAAATTTATCCCAAAAGTTTTCAGGATACCAATCATGATGGTGTCGGTGATCTTCGTGGAATAATTGATCGTCTTGATTACATTAAAAAATTAGGCGTTGATGTTATTTGGCTAAACCCTATTTATGAATCGCCACAAGTTGATAATGGTTATGATATTAGTAACTATGAAACAATTAACCCAACTCTTGGTAACATGGATGATTTTCAAGAATTGATTGATGGCATCCATGAACGTGGAATGAAATTGGTCATGGATTTAGTTGTTAACCATACTTCTGATCAACATGACTGGTTTAAGGAATCACGAAAGAGCAAAGACAATCCATACCGTGATTATTATATTTGGCGTGACGGTAAGGATGGTGAAGAGCCAAATAATTGGGGATCGTATTTCTCTGGAGCTGCTTGGAAATATGATGATGAATCCAGCCAATATTACCTTCATCTTTTTGCTCCAGAACAACCAGATCTAAATTGGGAAAATCCGAAAGTTCGGCACTCTGTTTATGACATGATGAACTGGTGGGCTGCGAAGGGTGTCGATGGTTTTCGGATGGACGTTATTAACCTAATTTCTAAGCCGGATGGATTGCCAGATGCTAACAAGAACGAAGATGAGAAATACGCCAATGTTGAGCCATTAGTATCAAATGGTCACCGCATTCATGAATTCTTACAAGAAATGAATAAGAATGTTATGAGTAAGCATAAAATGGTGACAGTTGGTGAAACGCCAGGTGCGACACCAGAAGATGCCGAGAAGTATGCCAGCCTTGATAATAAAGAATTAAATATGATTTTCCAATTTGAACACATGGGCCTTGATAGTAATCCTAATCCAGCCCTTGGTAAGTGGGATGATCGCAAGACGAGCCTTAGAGACTTACGGGCAAACTTAACGAAGTGGCAAGAAAAATTGTATGGCAAGGCTTGGAATTCACTTTATTGGAACAACCATGATCAGCCACGCGTTGTATCACGTTTTGGTAATGATCAGACGGAAGATTACCGGGTTAAATCTGCCAAGATGTTAGCGACTATGACCCACATGATGCAAGGAACACCATATATCTATGAAGGGGAAGAAATTGGCATGACTAACGCCTATTTCCCAAAGCTTGAAGATTACGTCGACCTTGAATCGATTAATGCCTATCACCAACTTGTTGATGACCAACATTTACTTGATGGCAAGACGATGATGAAGTACATTGCGATCCATTCACGTGATAATGCGCGGACACCAATGCAATGGGATGATAGCGAATATGCAGGATTTTCCGACCATACCCCATGGGAAAAGGTTAATCCAAATTACAAGCAGATTAATGTCAAAAACGCATTAGCTGATAAGAATTCGATTTTCTATTACTATCAAAAATTGATTGAACTACGACACACGATGCCAGTAATTACTAATGGGAAGTATGCATTAGTTCCTGGTAATGAAGATGATGAACAGATCTTTGCATATACTCGGCAAGATGATGACACTACTTTGTTGGTAATCTTGAACTATACTGACGAGACTGTTAACCGCCATTATAATGTGCCAGCTGATGCGAAGTTACTAATTAGCAATTATGAGGATGATCAAAATGATACTATCCGGCCATACGAAGCTAAGGTTTATCAATACTAGAGTGGGGATGAATAATCATGGATAAATCACTTTCGAATTCGAAACAAAAAGTTGAAACGAAGCAGGTTGATCTGGATACAGGGATGCCAGATTTACCAAAGAAAGAGCTATTTGCGATTACATTTGCTTTTCTGGGAATAAACATGGCTTTCTCACTGCAGAGTTCTCAGATGAGTCGGATTTGTCAAACGATTGGGGCAAATCCTAACAACCTAGGTTTCTTCTTCATTTTTCCACCATTGATGGGGATGATTGTACAACCGATTATGGGAAAGATGTCAGATCGGACATGGAATCGCTTTGGTCGTCGGTTGCCCTACCTATTATTTGGGACACCGATTGCGGCATTAGTTTTGATCATGTTACCATTCTCCGGTTCCCTTGGCTTCGGCTATGGTTCAATGGCTGCGATGATTTATGCTGCGACAGCGGTATGTTTGATGGATTTATTTAGTAATATTTGTATGCAGCCATCACGGATGATTGTTGGTGACATGGTTAATAACAAGCAGAAGAACTTTGCTTGGTCCTGGCAACAGGTCTTTTCCAATGGTGGGGGAATTTTAGCAACGATTTTACCATTTATCTTTACGATGTTCGGAATGTCCAATACTGCAAAACGAGGGGTAGTACCAAATACCGTTATCTGGTCATACCTTTGTGCAGCGGCGGTTCTCCTGTTCACTGGATTATGGACGGTCTTTAATGTTAAGGAATATGATCCGGAAACATATGCAAAATACCACCACATTGATCCCGAAGAACAAAATAAATCAGTCAGCCTTTGGGAATTGATTAAGACGGCACCGCGCGCTTTCTGGGAAATCAACTTGGTTCAATTGTTTAGCTGGTTTGCGATCATGTACGTTTGGACATACACGACTGGTACCTGTGCTCGTAATATTTGGCATACGTCTGATGTTACTTCTGCTGGTTATCAAGCTGCCGGTAACTGGTATGGGATTTTAACTGCTGTTTATAGTATTGCTGGTATTGTTTGGGGATTAATTTATGCCCATGCCAAGGCTGGCTCACGGAAGAAGTGGTACACATTTGGAATGATCGTCGGTGGTTTAGGGTTAGTCTGGATGACCTTTGTAACAACTAAGACTACTTCAATCATTGCAATGATCATGTTTGGGATTGGTAACTTCAGTATCAACACGATTCCATTTACCCTCCTTACTTCATCTTTGAACGGGAAAAATGAAGGTGCCTACCTCGGACTCTTCAACGTTGGAATCTGTGTACCGCAAATTGTTGCATCGTTATGTAGCTTCTTCCTCTTCCCACTTGTTGGTCACAATCAACCAATGATGCTTTTGCTTGGTGGCATCTCCCTTCTTATTGGGGCTTTAGCTGTCCAAGCAATTCATGAAGGGGTAACGGTTAAAGAAGCATAGCGCTAATTAAATCTCTCCTTAATATAGAATAGTTAAAATAAAAGCGTGACTGGAAATTATCCGGCCTCGCTTTTATTAGCTATTTAATTGTGATGGCTTCCAAAGATTGATCTTCTTTAACGTGCAGCAACGCATTGACTGTATCAAGTGAGGTCATCAATGGTACGTTTTGCGCGATTGTACTTTGGCGGATCTGAAAGCCAAGTGAATCTTGTTCATAATCATGGCGCATGGTGTTGATAACAAGGTCGATTTGCCCGGCTTTTAGGAGGCAGTTGAGTTCATCGATATTGGATATTTCTTGATGAATGTGAATTCCGTTATCCTTAAAGTGCGATGCTGTTTGCGGGGTAGTGAAAACTTGGTAGCCAATCTGAGCAAACCGTTTTGCTAGTGGGAGAACTTCTTTTTCATCCCCGTTTTCAATCGTAAAGAGAATTTTACCATCGTTAGGGACTTGAATATGTGCGCCAGAAAAGGCTTTATGAAGTGCTTTTTCATAGGTGGTATCTGTCCCCATCACTTCGCCTGTCGATTTCATTTCTGGACTGAGGTAAGAATCAACGTTCGCTAACTTGTTAAAACTAAAGACAGGAGCTTTAACATGAATGGTTTGTGGTTCTGGATAAAGACCGTTAGTAAAGCCTTGATCAGCAAGGGACTGGCCAAGGATAACTTTAGTAGCGACTTGGGCCATTTCAATTCCTGTAATCTTACTGAGGAATGGCACTGTTCGACTAGCTCGCGGATTAACTTCAAGGATGTACACTTCATGATTATGAACAATAAATTGGATGTTCATGATGCCGATACATTTAAGCGCAACTGCTAATTTTTCAGTGGCAGTAACGATTTGTTGTTTAATGTCATCATCAAAATGTTGTGGGGGATAAACTGCCATTGAATCTCCCGAGTGAACGCCCGCATGTTCAATATGTTCCATAATTCCAGGGATAAGGACGTCTTTTCCATCGCAAATTGCATCTACTTCACATTCCCGTCCTTCAAGGTAGGCATCGATTAAAATAGGGTGATCGGCAGTAATAGAGGCGTTTTGTTGAAGGTATTGTTGCAGTTCTTCCTGATTATAAACAGTCTCCATGGCCTTACCACCGAGAACATAACTTGGACGAACAAGAACGGGATAGCCGATTTTTTCAGCCGCTTTGATAACGGCAGAGTGAGTAGTTGCGGTTAAACCGATTGGCTGCTTAAGATTTAGATCAGTGATAACTTTATCGAATACTTCTCGATCTTCAGCGGCATCAAGGTCGTCAACGGTTGTTCCAAGAATATTAACCCCGTTTTTAACAAGACCTTCTGCTAAATTAATCGCCGTTTGTCCACCGAATTGAACAATCACGCCCACTGGTTGTTCGAGATCAACCACGTTTAGGACATCTTCAAGCGTGAGGGGCTCGAAATAGAGTTTATCGGAAACCGAGAAATCTGTTGAAACAGTTTCTGGATTAGAATTGATGACAATTGCTTCGTAGCCAGCCCGTTGAATTGCCTTAACGCTGTGGACGGTCGCATAGTCAAATTCGACTCCTTGACCAATCCGGATTGGCCCTGAACCAAGAACAAGGATCGATGGTTTCTTTGTCCGTTGGCTTTCGTTTTCATGGTCATATGCGCTGTAGAAATAAGGGGTTGAAGAAGCAAATTCAGCAGCACAGGTATCGATCATCTTATATACGGGGAGAATTTCATTCTGTTTTCGGAATTTCCGGACTTCTTGTAAGGAAGTATGCCAAAGGCGGGCGATTGTTACATCGCTAAAGCCATATTTTTTGCTGGTTATCAGTGTTTCCACATCAAATGGCTTGGTACTAAGATCGTCTTCAAGTTCCACCAAGTGTTTGACGATATCGAGGAAATAGGGAGAAATCTTAGTTAAGTCATGAGTTTGCTTAAGGGAATATCCACGCCGAAATGCTTCTGCTAAATAAAATAACCGATCATCTTGGGGATAACGTAACTTCTTTTCAAGCATATCTGTTGGCGCATGGTGAGCTTCTGCTGAAAAGAGGTCTTTTTCATCAATTTCAAGTGAGCGGACAGCCTTATGGAGGGCTTCTTCAGCCGTCCGACCAATTGCCATTACTTCTCCGGTGGCTTTCATCTGACTGCCCAGGTGTCGATCAGCCTGAGTAAACTTATCAAACGGCCAGCGAGGAATTTTGCAGACAACATAGTCAAGTGCCGGTTCAAATTCAGCAAAAGTTGTCTTGGTAACAGGATTCTTAATTTCATCAAGGGTAAGGCCAACCGCAATTTTAGCAGCCATTTTAGCGATTGGATAGCCAGTTGCCTTGGAAGCAAGGGCAGATGAACGGGAAACCCGCGGATTAACTTCGATAACGTTATAATGGAAACTTTGCGGATCAAGTGCCAGTTGGACGTTGCATCCCCCTTCGATTTTGAGGGCACGGATCAGCTTGAGTGCGCAGTCACGGAGCATCTGGTATTCGCGGTCGCTAAGGGTCTGATTAGGGGCAAATACGATGGAGTCACCGGTATGAATTCCCACCGGATCAAAGTTTTCCATACAACAAACGACCATTACATTGTCAGCTGCATCCCGCATTACTTCAAACTCGATTTCCTTATAACCCGCGATTGACTTTTCAATTAAACATTGGGTGGCAGGGGATAGTTCCAAGCCATTCTTGGCAACAGTACGCATTTCTGCATCATTATGGCAGATCCCACCGCCTGTACCACCCATGGTAAATGCAGGACGGACGATTACTGGATATCCACATTGGTGTGCGAATTCGACTGCTTCATCAACAGTATTAACTGTCTGTGAGGCGGGAACAGGTTCACCAAGCTCATTCATTAATTCCTTAAATTTTTCTCGATCTTCTGCTTCATCAATCGAATCCAGTTTAGTTCCAAGAAGTTCAATCCCTAATTCGTCAAGGAGACCAGTTTTAGATAAGGAGACAGCTAAATTGAGTCCGATTTGTCCGCCAAGGGTTGGTAAAATTGCATCGGGATATTCTTGACGGATAATTCGAGAGAGGGATTCAACCGTTAATGGTTCGATGTAGACATGATCAGCAATTTCCTTATCAGTCATGATTGTTGCTGGATTAGAATTAACAAGGACGGTTTCGTATCCTTCTTCGCGGAGGGCAAGACAAGCCTGCGTGCCGGAATAATCAAATTCAGCTGCTTGGCCAATAATAATAGGGCCAGATCCGATGACGAGAATTTTATGAATATCAGTTCGTTTAGGCATAAGTGAGGACCTCCTTATTACTGTCAATTAATGCCATGAATTTATCAAAAAGCTGTTCAGCATCGTGGGGTCCTGGCGCAGCGTCTGGATGGAACTGAACGGAAAATGCAGGATACTTTGAATGCTGGAGTCCTTCAACCGTGCCATCGTTCACTTCAAGGTGGGTGATTTGGAGGTCGGTATCATCAATGGAGGATGGATCAACCGCAAAACCGTGATTTTGAGAGGTAAATGCGATTTTTCCTGTTTTAAGATTACGGACAGGATGGTTAAAACCGCGGTGACCAAATTTCATCTTATAAGTTTTGGCACCATTAGCTAGGGCAAAGATTTGATGGCCCATGCAAATGCCAAAGATGGGAAGATGTTTTTCTAATTCCGCGACGGTTGCAGCTGCGTTTGTCATTTCAAGTGGATCACCAGGGCCGTTCGAAAGGAGGATGCCGTCTGGATTGAACGCCATTATTTCACTGATCGAGGCGTTATAAGGAAGGACAATTGCGTTGCAGTTTCTTTTATTTAATTCACGGAGAATGCTATTTTTCATTCCGAAGTCAAGAACAACAACAGTTCGCTTAGTTCCCGGATTAGCGTAGGATTCCTTAGTAGATACTTTGCTAATAATGTTCTGGGTTGGCGAAGTTTGTTTTAACTGTTCAATCTTATCTTTAATATCGGTAATATTATCGGTCATAATTCCGCGCAATGTTCCATATTGACGAAGCTTACGGACTAGTTCACGTGTATCAATTCCTTGGAGGCCAGGAATGTGGTGCTTTGCTAAGAAATTAGGGAGTGAGTCAGTCATGCGCCAGTTGCTGGGAACACGAGCAACATGATGACAAATTACGCCCTTGATTTGAGGATACAATGTTTCGTTATCTTCACTATTAATCCCATAGTTGCCAATGAGGGGATTGGTAAAGACTAAAATCTGATTGGCAAATGATTGATCGGTAATTGCTTCTTGATAGCCGACCATCCCTGTTGTGAAGACAACCTCACCAAGAGTTGCCTTGGTAGCGCCAAAACCCTCGCCGGTATAGACAGTACCATCTTCTAGAATTAAATATCGTTTCATGAGTTTCATCCTTTCTTGCAAAACCCTTCCACTGATCACATAAACTAGTTGCACGTTGTAAAAAAGTTTAATAAAAAACGCTTAAACCATTGGTAATGGGCTTAAGCGTATACGAAAAATTGAATATATATGTATGATTCAATGTTAGTAATACAACGCTGCCCTTGTTAGCCTCACGGGACCAAATTAAAGGATAATGATTGATACTAAACTACTGTAATTTTATGCTTTTGTCAAGTTATTAATGAATTTTTATGCAAGAAATATGTTTATTATAAACAAAAGACTGCATAAAGACTTTTAGGTATTATAACAAATCTTATTTAAAATAAAAGTAGAGTCTGCAAATTTTGTCTGCAAACTCTACTTTTTTAGAATAATTAGGCTTGGTAAGTTTCCTTGATAAAGAGAACTGAAATTGCACCTAAGAGGGCAGAAATACCGGTAACAAGCATCATGTTGACTTGGGAACTACCAAGTAATGGGAAGAGACCAAAACTAAGTAGTGAGGCAACCATTTGTGG
>OFGR01002255.1_pt1 | contig 13201 bp, 18 predicted proteins | sample 1521811 | NCBI WGS metagenome assembly OFGR01 (sample SAMEA3504098, study PRJEB24116) | mouse gut metagenome | biome: mouse gut; feature: mouse-associated habitat; material: faeces | place: Denmark | collected 2011
ATGACCTCTACACACTTGTGGATTATTTGCTGCCCCGGTTTCATCAAAGTTCGGTGTATTTGGTCGGTCATTCATGGGGGAGCGTTCTGGGACTGCGCTTTGTCCAGGCAGGTTGTTAAACACAAGGGTTCCCTCTATGGAAGAACAAATTATAATAATTTAGCCATTCCCTTTTTGCTCTCTCGATATTACACACTCGCCGATTTGATTCGGCGCCAGAGGGGCAGTCTGCAAGCCATACAATATTTGTGGCAGGAAGTCATGCAAACAAACTTTGAAGCCCAAACACAATATGGCGCTCCAATCATATTTATCGAGGGAAGATATGACAACCATGTGTCCTCTGCTCTTGCGAAGGAATACTTCGACCGGATTGAAACAGAAAAACAGTTTTACTGGTTTGAGGAATCCTGTCACTTTCCTCAATGGAGCGAAAGCGACAGGTTTAATAAGCTAATTTGCAATTTGCTTACATAACAAATAATAATTTAGTGCGTCTTAATGCTATCAGGTAAAGGCGACAAATCGGGGGTTGCAGAAGGGAAATTACAACATGGAAATAATCGCATATGAAATGAAATATGTAAAAGATGATATTGAAAAAAGCAATATCTTGTGTATTCCTTTTGAGCAAAAGTATTTTCAACAATACATGAAAATATATAATACTTGCTTTTATGAAATGCGAAAATTTCTTGCTATTGAGCCGTATAATTTTTTGAATGATTATAAACAAGTTCGTGAAAAAAGTAAGGATATTTTCCTGCTTGTAAGTGGGGAAGAAATTATTGGTTCTATTGCCTGTTATGGAAACGAAATAGACGATTTGATCGTCAATAAGGAATTTCAAAACAGGGGATATGGAAAACAGCTTTTATTATGGGGAATGAACCATATTCGCCAAACCAGTAATGAGCCTATTTTGTTACATGTTGCTAAATGGAATGATAAAGCTTTCATGCTGTACAAAAAAGTAGGATTTGTTCTTACAAATACCGTGAGAGTACGTTAACTTTCAGTTTATCGGTAATTTATGCAGAACAAGAAATTGAAATCTTGTACAGATGGGGATTATGCAGAAAAGAAGATAGCCTTTTAAGCAATCACCTAAACTAATAGGGTGGTTAATTTTGTTTAATAAAGCAAAGGAGGACGCAGACTTTGAATGTACATAAAGGCAGGAAGATTATTACACAAAGACCATTTCGTATTTTAGCAGACTGCGAAAGAATCTATCAGTTTTTGCTTGAAATTTATGAGAGGGACTGGAGAAACGGCGTACCAGCCCCCTTTTTTGAATACGCATACGCATCATTTTCTTACTGGATGGATATCTCCTATTCTTACAAAAACCGCATCTGGGAATGCAATGGAGAAATCGTGGCGTTCTGCTTTTATGAAAATCCGGTGACAGACATTTATTTCTGCCTGAAACCCGGATATGAAAAGCTGGCATCCGAAATGGTGCAATACGCTGATGAAAATATGTTTACAAACAAAGAAGGCATCCAATTTATTTTCTTCGGCGGACAGGATGCATTGATGCGTTATGCACAACAGCTGGGATACCATAAGAAGTACGAGCGTTGGGATATGCAGTATGATTTTGCAGATGAATTGGATTTTCCGCTGCCGGAAGGTTTTCACTTTGTAAACCCCCAGGACATTGACAGGACAAACGTGGGCAAATGCTGTTTTAAAGGTTTTGACCATGAGCAGTGTGAAGGTCCGTGGAATCATCAGTATGAGCAGCACAATTATATACTGAGCACCGCGCCGCACGCAACGCCGGAACTGGATGTGGTTATTGCAGATGAGTCGGGAGAATATGCCTGCTATGCAGGGATGTGGTGGACACCTGAAAATCGCCTGGCATACATGGAACCTCTCTGCACCATTCCTGAATACCGGCATAAAGGTCTTGCGGCGGCGGCATTATCTGAAATGTATCGGAAAACCAAAGCATTAGGCGCAACACATATGACAGGCGGTTCCGGCAGATTTTATCAAAAAACAGGATTCCAAAATGCCGTAAAATGGACATTCTGGGAAAAATAATGTATAAGGACTGCTTAATTTATTGAACTTTTGCATGATCCACACAACAAAACGGACGCATCACATCAGTTAGTCGATACGCCCGTTTTGCTTTCCCATATATGGCATCCGCCCTAATTTAATTTCGCCAGGTTTTCATTCATCTTTTTCAGGATAGAATCCTTTTGGTCTAAAGTTACGGTCTTATCTTTTACGGCCTGGTCCAAAAGCTTTGTTACATCCTCAATATCCTTTTTATAGTTTTCCGCTGTCAGTTCCTCTGCGCTTTTTACCAGATCCGGCCTCATAACAATCGTCGGATTGAAGGCAACGATGGTAGTTTCTGTGGATACGGTAAAAGCGCCTTTGTAAATGACAAATTCACCTTTGCCGTTATCCGCCTTCAGTTTGGCCAGGTCCGCTTCCATGGCCTTGACATCGGCATGGTCTGCGCCCATGTATTTTTTAATCTGGTTGATGGATTCCTCGTATTCTTCCGGGGTATAAAGCTCAAAAAGCCCTCCCAAAGTAAGATCCTCCGCCGGGTTCTGAACTTCCTGGGCCCAAACCGTGGATACCTGCGGGGCAGGCGCTGCTCCATAGGCAGTCTGTCCGGCAGCCATAAGCATAAGACACATGATTCCTGAAGCTGTAAGGTTTCTCTTTGTACGATGGAACATGGTATAAATCCTTTCTTTTTATTATTTTATCTTCACAGGTGCGCACCTTTTGAAAAAGATAGACTACCATGATAGTCTATCTAAACAATAGACTATCATAGTAGTCCAGATGCGTCAACGAATATTTTCTGACGAATCTCTTAAGAATTCCGATTACAGCCCGCTTTTTTAATTGGGATAGAAATTTACCACCATAAAAGTAAGCATTACATCCTGCTCATTGATATAGGTGTGCTTGACAGACGAGTCAAAAACAAGAGCGTCACCGCTGTTTAGCGTATAATTTCCCATCTCTGTGTGCAGCGTTTCCCGGCTCGTTTCGCTGAAATGGATATGTATGTCAAAGGTGGTATTCCCTATCCGCTTCACAAGGTCGGGCTTCGCGTCCAGAGGGGCGGCGGTGCGGCTGGTCTTGCTGGTGTCATGGTTCATAGGCTCTCCTTTCCGTTCATCAATCCCCTTAACCGTTCCATTTTCCCCTGTGCCGTGGCTTTCCTGATGTTCTCCCCGGTAATGCAGACAGGGCAGCACATTTCAAGCAGACGGTCATAAATCCGGGCATGGGCGGTGTCCTCCGGGTGCTGTAATTCCTCCAGCGTCAAATTCGTTGTGACAATCAGCGGCTTCCGGCTTCGGTATCGGCTGTCAACCACGTTGTAAACCTGTTCAAGCCCGTATTCCGTGCCACGCTCCATGCCGAAATCGTCAAGGATAAGCAGAGGGAAGCTGCAAAGGCGGGCTATGTACTCGTTCCTGTCCTTATAGCTGGCGGCAAGGTCGTTGAGTATCAAGGCAAAGTTTGTCATGCACACGGAAACCTCTTTCTCCATAAGGGCATTGGCAACACACCCGGCAAAATAGCTTTTGCCTGTGCCGACATTCCCCCACAAAATCAATCCATAGTTCCCGGTGCTTACCCGTTCCCATTGCTCCACATAGGAATAGGCTTTGTGCATTTGGGGGCATTTGCCGTTATCGTTCTCAAACGTCCATTCCCGCATCTTCACTTACTATCCGGCTTTCCGGGGCTGGTTTGTTGCGTTCCGGCGAAAATTTCTCATGGAATTTTCTGATACCCCTGGCGGACGGGGCGGGGATTCTGCCAAAGCTGCGGAAACATTTCTCCCCCTAATACCTACAACACCACGCAAAGCAAAAATGACGGAGATTTGCGAAAATTCCCTCTCATTACCTACAAAACCACACAAGCCGGAATAGGCGGGAATTTTGGGAAATTTCTTCAATTTCCCTTTCATTCCCCACACCACCGAAATCTGAAAACTGCCAAACAAACAAGACGGATTTCCTCTTTACCCTCCCTCCACGGACAGCTTGCGGATTTGCCAAACGGGAGAGGTAATTTCTTTTTATCTCCCTTTGCACGGCGTAATACTGGCGATTTTTGAAAATGCCAAAAATGAACGCAAAAAAACAGGAAATCTTTTTCGATTTCCTGTCATGGTGTGCCGCTGTGATGGGCGGTGGTTATTCAGTTTTTTATGGCTGTTCATCAAAGCGAAATTTGAACAGGGCAGCGATAAGCAGTCGCTTTATATTGTCCTCGGTGTCCTTGTTGATGTGTCCGTTTTCAAGGGAAGCAATTCGAATTTGCTTGCCGTAATGCCGTAAAACCTCGTCAACGGCTTCCGGCTCTCCGCTGGTGGCTTTCACAATAGTTTCATACGGTACAAGTTTAGGATTCCTCATATAAAAGTACCTCCATTTCTTCATGTAGCATTTGTAAGGCACTGTGTATGTGATACCATGCCGTACTCCGGCAGCGTCCGTATAGTTCCCCGATTTCCTGCTGTGTATATCTCCCGAAAAAATAAAGGTAGATAATTTCCCTCTTTTTCTCCGGCAGGACAGACAGGGCTTCGGCAAGTTCTCCACTGGTTAGCATGATTGTCTGACCGCATATTGTGACAGGGTATTCTTCATAAGGATTTATGAAAAGCCCGTCCAATACGCTCAAAGGGTGATATTTTTCTTCGGTTAGATACTCAAAAGATATTTCCCTTTGCCGCCGTCTGCTCCTGTCACGCCATGCGTTCATAGCGGCATAGCGAATGACAATTCTGCAAAAAGCGTTAAATGTGTATTCGATATGTTCTTTGTATGCTTCTGTAATATTCACGGAAATCCCCCCTTTCTATTAGTGGCAGTTACAATTTTAATGATAGTACGGGGCGACAGCACTTTTTGCTGTCGCTCCTTGACTACCCCTACAGTAAAATCAGACGGGGCAGTCAACGGCGGGCGTAGCCCGTTCATCTTGACCGTTGACTGGCTTGGCTGATTTTGCTATCTGCTAATCAAAACTCTTTGTTTTTATGAATACTTACTGATACCACGAAAGATATAACGAACATCAAAAGAGATACGGAAATGCTCACCATACCTACAAGCGGATGCTGTAAATTCATTTCACCTGTTAGCGGGGATAGAACCGCTGCAATCAAGCACATAAGACCGATAGCCACAAAAGCGGAGAGAATCAAAACCAGCTCATTTTTTTCTGTTCCTATTTTCAAAATAATCGGATACATCAGAGAAACAGAAATGACTGACAATGCCAATCCGTATTCATATCCCCAAAGGATAGATGAAAAATTCCATATCTGCCCGGAAAGGTTAATACAAATGGCAGTACAGAAACTTATGAACAAACCGGAAAAAATAAGGATAGCAAATGTTATATACTTTGCGCCTACAATAGCATTGCGCTTAATTGGGAGTGTTAGTTCAAATTTATTCCACTTTGCTACCTCATCAGCATGTAACGCTGTACCTGTATTCACCACAAATAAAAAAACCTGTACCGCAATAATCATAGGGTAGACAGCCTCATTATTTATAATCAATGGTGAAAAAACCAATGCCGCCGCCATAATGAAAGATACCATTAAATTGCTTTCCATTGAATAAAAGTTATTGCGAATAAGACCGTTCATTTGTTTTCCCCCTTTACATACAACAACATGATTTCATCAATCGTTGCCGGAATTACCATAGCTTTCGGATATTTCTTTTTTGCACTGTTTCTGTCGGTAACCAGCACCTGCCATTCATAATCCTGCTTTCGGTAAGTGATAATGTCCTGTTTATCTATCATATCAAACTGTGCCGCCCCGCATTTGACGATTCCATAGCTTTCAAGAAGTTCATCTTTTGGTTTTGAAAAAATCAGCCGCCCCTCATGGATAAAGATAATATAATCAGCCACCTTTTCCAAATCGCTTGTAATATGGGATGATACCAAAATAGAATTTTCTTCGTCCTGCACAAAATCAAGAAACATATCTAAAATGTCATCACGCACGATAGGGTCAAGACCGCTTGTAGCTTCGTCTAAAATCAAAAGTTTTGGGTGATGTGCAAAAGCCACCGCAATAGAAAGTTTTGCTTTCATTCCCTTTGAAAAAGACTTAATTTTCTTTGCAATGGGCAAGGACAATTTTTTCAGTAGGGCAAAGAAATATTCTTCATCCCATGAACGGTAAACTCCTTTAAGAACCTTATTCAGCTTTTTGGGCGTAAGTTCTTCCGAAAAATTAGTTCCGTCAAAGACTACGCCTATATTCTCCCTGACCTCTGGCTGTAATTCCTCAATAGGACTTCCTAAAACTGAAATTTCGCCCTCATCCTTGCGTACCAGCCCTAAAATAGAATTTAGCGTTGTGCTTTTTCCTGCCCCATTTTCGCCAATTAGCCCGGCAATAGTACCTTGCGGCACTTCAAATGATATGTCTGACAAAGTAAATGCTTCATACTTTTTTGTCAATCTTGATACGGTCAACGCATTTCTGCTCATCATCAATCCTCCTCATATAAAAGGGTAAGTAAGTTTATCAGTTTATCAAGTTTAATGCCAGAAGAACGGGCAAGTTCAACAGCTTCGGCGAATTTTTCTTCAATCTTTTTCTGCTGTTCTTCTAAATAAAAATCTTGATTCTGTGCCGATACATAACATCCTTTTCCCGCCGTGGTTTCGATAAAACCGTCCTCCTGCAACGTGGAATATGCTTTCTGAACAGTCAAAATACTAATGTGTAAAGATTTTGCCAAAGACCGTACAGAAGGAATAGCTTCGCCGGTTTTTAATTCTCCACTCATAATTGCCGCTTTAATTTGAGTAGAAATTTGCTCATACAAGGGTCGGCTTGCTTTATTGCTTACTATGATTTCCAACTTATCACCGCCATTCTGTTTTATGCTGTTATGCAGATACAAGTACAGTATAGAACGGATTGGCTAAATTGTCAATAGGGATAATAAAAAGCAGAGCAAACGGTGAAGTTTGTCCTGCTCCTTATATTACGATAATGCGGAATAGTGTGGTGCTGGCGGTCTATCTCTTGTTTTCGGTTACTTGCTTCTTTACCGTATATGAGCATTTAGGCAAAGATTCTCGCTTCTTTAATGAAAGAAACGGCGGCTTTGATCTCTCAAAAGCCGCCGTGTATGAATAGGCGTGTGAAAATACCTCTGCTGTACGACGGCTTTTTTTCTTTTGCCGTCGTGCGGCAGATTACTTTATCATTCAGTTTTTATATGAAATCGTTAATAATACTTATGGCGATAATTCCAATGCCAAACAGAATAAGCAAAATTCCCGGTATGCGCAAATACCATTTGTAATGATCGGGCATTTCCTGCTTTTTCATCAGCCACCAGTAGGGCTTATACAAGATAATCATAAGCAAACCACCAATAATGCAGATACCAGCAAAAATAATTCCAAAATTAAAACTCATACTTAATCCTTTCAATCAGTTTGTCACTATTCTGTAATAGGTTCTTGCGGTACTAAAATACATTACTACATAGACAAAAGTAAACAATAATGAAATTGCGCCAGCGCAGAGCAGAAGCACCAAAACATTCGTCAGTCCAAATACGGCAAGCAGCATAGCAACTGCATAAAGTGAAACAGCCAAATGGATAACCGCCATAAAAAGCGGGAAGAAAAACATAGTCCGAATTTCTTTGTGGACTATTGCCGATATTTCGTTTCGGTCAAGCCCTACTTTCTGCATGACTTCAAAATTGTATCGGTCACTATATCCCTCTGTAATCTGTTTGTAATAGATAACTAAGGTCAGAAAAACCATAAATAGCAAGCTAAGTAATAGTCCAATAAACAGAAATCCCCCATAGGTATAATTATCACTCTGTCTTTTTGTTTCTGCGTTTTCAAATTTTGCTCCAGCGTAACCTAAATACAACTGATTTTGTAAAGCAGCATTAAAATCCGTTTCCTGTTTTCCCTCTACATCAAACATCATACTATATGTCCGGCTGAACTTATTTTCAGCAGGTGACAGTTCAGTTATGATATTGTCTATTTCTTTCTGCGTCGGGCATATAAAGAAATAATGTGTTTCAGAGGACAGCGCACTTTTGCTTTGAATGATAAACTCTGATAACTCGGCTTTTATCCGATACTTCAAATTCCCAAAACTAATTTCCGAAACACCTAAATCTTTTGAGGAAGAAAATGCGAAAACCTCATCCGCTTCAAGCGGTTCTGCTCCTTCCTCCATGCGGCTGTAATCCTCCCATGTAATCAGATAAATGCCGCAAGTCATATCCGGCGGGTATATATCCGGCTGATAAACAGAAACGGTATTGTCTTTGTAAACGCCACTGATATAGGTAACTTTGTAATCAGCTTCCCGGCTTATCGTCACACCATATTGCTCTGCTGTTTGATGAACAAACTGCGGCAAAGTTGGCTGTCCGTCAGCTATGTCAGAAACAGAGATTTTTGTTTCCATTGGAAACCGGAAAGAGATCATTTCCTTTTGTCCGACATATAACGCCAGTGTCGTTGTGGCAATAACCATAACAACCGTACTTAAAATACAGATATTTGATAGTCCCTTTGCGTTCTGTTTCAGCCGATAAATAAGACCGGAAACAGAAATAAAGTTCTGTGGTTTATAATAGTAGTTGTCATTCTTTTTCAGAGCTTGCAAAAGAACGACGGAGCAGGACGAAAAGAAAAACAATGTTCCTAACAAAATCAACAATGCAATAGGAAAAACCCGCCCGATTATGTCAATGGGTGAGGGGGTAGTAAAAATCAGCGCATATGCGCCCCCGATACATAAAATGCCTAAAAAGGCTTTCTGCCACATAAAAGACTGGTAATTATCCCCCTTATGAGCAGCGTATAATAGTTCAACAGGTTTCGCTTTCATAACAGAAAATAGGTTGTAAAATAAGATGAAAACACCAATCACAATAAAACAAATACCTGTCTGCATAAGAGCTTCCGTTAAAAATTGGAATGTAAGCCCGCTATCTAAGTGTAGCAATTTAAGCAAAACAAGGAAAAAGAGTTTTCCCAAAGCGATACCCAAAACAATACCCGCCACAAGTCCGGCAGTTGTAAGCAACAGGCTTTCAAACATAAGTACCTTTGCGATATGCTTTTTTTCCAAACCGAAAATTGCATATAATCCCAGTTCTTTTTTTCGCTGCCGTATGAGCAGTCCGTTTGTGTATAAGAGAAATACTCCCGCAAATATTCCTGTCATAACAACACCCACTTTAAGAAACTGAACAAAAATATAGCTTCCGGGTAGTGTAGCAATGATCGTCTGGTTTTGGATTGAAGCCATAACATAGAAAATCATTACAGACAGAATATTTGTCAAAAAAAACGGGTAATACACGGGCTTGTTTTTTTTAATATTAGAAACTGCAAGCCGGATATAAAAGTTACGCATATAATTCCTCCTTTTGTAAAAGGATTTTCAGATTGTCAGAAATCTTTTCCCCAAAGGCTTCATTATCCATATTTCCACGATACAGTTGATTAAAAAGCTGTCCGTCACGGATAAATAAGACACGCCCTGCATGGCAGGCAGTTTTAACACTATGTGTTACTACAAGGATTGTCTGCCCTGCTTTGTGTATATCCGTAAACATCTTCATAACCTGTGCGGAAGAACGGGAGTCCAACGCCCCGGTAGGTTCGTCCGCAAGTACAAGTTTTGGAGCAGTAATCAATGCACGGGCAATAGCTGCCCTCTGTTTTTGACCACCCGATACTTCGTATGGATACTTTTCCAAAATATCAGAAATTTTAAGTTGTGCCGCCAATGGTTCTATCTGTCTTTCCATTTGTTTCTTTGGAGTATTGGAAAGCACAAGGGGCAGATAGATATTATCCCGCAGGGAAAAATTATCTAACAAGTTGAAATCTTGAAAGACAAATCCCAAGTTTTCCCGCCGGAACCGTGAGATATTGCTATCACCAATTTGCGTAATATCTTTTCCCGCAAGCAGGATTTTTCCCTCGGTAGGACGATCTAACGCAGCCAATAGATTAAGCAGCGTTGTCTTGCCGGAGCCGCTTTCGCCCATGACAGCTATAAATTCCCCTTGATCTACACTAAATGAAATGTTTTTTAATGCTTCTACTTGATTGCTTCCAAATCGGCTGTTGTAAATTTTGCGCAGATGTTCAACCGATAGTAAGATCGTCTTTTGATTATCCATATATATCTCCTTTCTGTGTATTTACCCTACACGCAAATATTATAAAAAAAGCGGGAAGTGTCTGCCATAGGTTAAGGTGACATTTCCCGCTTTAACCTTACATGGTTTGTAAGGTTGCTAATCTGCAACAGAAAACTCGTCCGCTGGAAGATTGACTGTCACTGTTGTTCCAATGTTTAGTTGTGACGAAACAGAAAGCGTATATCCTAACATGAGAGAAACTTTTTTGCACATATACAGACCGCAGCCCGTAGATTTTTGATGAATACGCCCATTAAATCCTGTATATCCCCTTTCAAACAACCGTGGTAAATCCTCGGCTGTTATACCTATACCTGTATCACTAACACATATTTGCAAGGGTGTAGGCTGATAAATTGAAATACAGCCTTGTTCTGTATATTTCGCAGCGTTTGAAACCAACTGCTCTAATATAAACAATAGCCACTTCCTGTCAGTAAGGACTGTACCATTCAGATCATGTAAGTCTATTTTCAGCCGCTTTGAAATCAAGACAACAGAGTGCTTTTTGATTGCTTCCTGTGCCAACGGCAATAACTCCACCCGTTCCAAAAACAAGTCGGAATATTGATTTTCTAACTGCAAATACTTTAATGCCATATCTATATAACACGATATTTGCAGCAACTCCGTTTTCCATTTGGACGGTGTGGTGTCGCCTGTTTGTAACATCAAATCCATAGAATAAACAGGGGTCTTTATTTGGTGCGTCCAGAGCGTATAATAATCATCTCTTTCTGCGTTTGTTTTTCGCTGGTTTGCCCGTTCATTCTGCCATGTTTGCAAAATCTCTTTGATTATCTGCTGATAGCTTTCTTCCACAAGGGTATCAGCCGCCCCCAAATCGGGCGTAGCAGGTAATTTTGCTTGTTTGATATTGTTCAATCGTTCACACTTTTGATAGGTGTTGCGCAAATCTCTAAATACAAAAGGCAACACAAGCAGAATAAGCAAAAAAGTCGTGTATAAGATTGGTTCCATACGAACATCATAAAGAAAATACATAAAGACGTTACATACGATCAATCCACAAAATACAATAATTACTTTATATTTATCTTTCAGATAGCAAATAAGAAAATACTTTTTATCCAACTTGATAGCCCATTCCTTTCCGTGTAACAATGAAATCATCAAGCCCGATCTTGTTCAATTTATTTCTTACTCTCGTCACATTGACTGTAAGTGTATTATCATCAACAAAAGTATTGTCATTCCACAATGCTTGCATAAGTTCATCACGGGACACGCTTTTTCCGCTGTGGGTCATAAGCTCTTTTAGGATAATATAATCATTGCGCGATAATTCCAATACATTTCCCTTGTATTGCAGTTTTGCATTATCCAAATCTAATATGACATCACCGCAGGCAATTACATTCATTGCCCCTTGAAAATCATAAGTGCGCCTTAACAGAGAATTGATTTTTGCAAGCAGGAAATTTAGGTCAAAGGGTTTTACAACAAAATCGTCACCACCCATATTCATAGCTAAAATCATGTTCAAATTATCGCTAATTGATGAAATAAAGATAATCGGTACTTTTGAAAATTTCCTTATTTCCTCACACCAATGATAGCCGTTGTAGTGTGGGAGTTTTATATCTAACAAAACAATCTCCGGCTTAAATCTGATAAACTGCTCTGTTATCTGTTGAAACTCTTTCAAGTATTCGCATTGAAACCCCCAAGCACTTAAAAAATCGCTAATGGATTGTGCTGCGTTCAGATCGTCCTCTATGACTAACACTTTATACTGTGTCATGTGTCTACCCTCTGCTTTCCTTTTTTCTTTTATCCGTTGGCTTTTCAGCGTCCTTTGGTATCAGCCACAAGCGGCTTAATTTTGCCACGCCCGGTATGCGGTTTTCCTCACATAGCTTTTGCACCCGTCTTTCTGAAATGCCCCATTTTTTCGCCGCTTCCGGGGCAGAAATATACTCTAACATCTTCATTCACCCTTTCTCTAATCTCTATCAGTATAATTATATGCGTCCAGCCGAATAACTTCAAGATACTTTTTGTTAAGTTTAGGAATTATTTTAGCTAATTGATAGAACAGTGTAGACATATCCAAGAAGAAAGGTGAACAGTAAAATGTAATAGGGTAAATAACTATGGCAAAAAGACCAGTACCAAAACTGTTGGATCAGAACTACGCCTTTGTAGATCGGACGTTGCTGGTAAATGATGTTGATTTTGAAAGACTGGGAGATGAGACCGGATTCGAGGAAGGAACGGCGGACATGTTTTTTCTTTGATGTATGGAAAGGTTCGTATGGAGGAATATGCGCAGTTGATGAGTATTTGAAAAAAGAAGATCAGGCGGAAGAGGCGGAGGTAAAAGGGATGATTACGGCAGCCGTATGCGGGATGGGAATGATGACTGTAGAAATGACGGTAATAGGTTGGTATTCGATAATAGAATTTAGGCTCATGCGCAAAAGGCGATCGCGCAGACCGTGTAATTAAGGGTTGAAATGCAGGTAAGTGTGAGTGTATAATAATTCTAAAGATTGTAAAAACATGTATGAAATGAGGAGACACAATGGCTAAGAAATCAAGAAAAGAACGGAAACAAGCCGCAGTAAAACAGAGTGCGGAGAAGCAAAAGAAGGTGGGACAAGAATTGATGCCGGAGGCTGTAGTGGAAATCCATGAGAATGTAGAGAAGAGGGCTGCGGGAGAAGAGGCTGCGAAGGAAGCCGGAAAGGCAGAAGAAGCGAAGAAGGCAGCAGGAGAAGAGGAGGCAAAGAAAGCGGCGGAGGAAGCCGCTAGAAAAGCCGCAGAAGAAGAGGAAGCGAAGAAAGTGACAGAAGAAGAAAAAGCGAAGAAAGCCGCGGAAGAAGAGGAAGCGAAGAAAGCAGAAGAAGAGGCTGCAAAGAAGGCAGCGGAAGAGGAAGCAAAGAAAGCCGCAGAAGAAGCTGCCAGAAAAGCAGCGGAAGAGGAAG
>OFGR01002259.1_pt1 | contig 13189 bp, 17 predicted proteins | sample 1521811 | NCBI WGS metagenome assembly OFGR01 (sample SAMEA3504098, study PRJEB24116) | mouse gut metagenome | biome: mouse gut; feature: mouse-associated habitat; material: faeces | place: Denmark | collected 2011
GGGGATACCGACGGGAGCGCCCCCCCCCGCCACGGCGGCCAGACGCCTGCCCGCCAGGGCGGGGAGCTGCTTTTTCAGCCATTTCAGACCGGACATCTGTCCGGCGTAGAGGCCGCCGGTCAGAATGATGGTATCGTACCCGGTTAAATCCGCGCTCTTCCGGTCCCGGAAGGGAAGGAGCCGGCCGTTCAATTCTTCCGCCAGCCACTGGGCATAGCGTTTGGAAAAACCGGTTTTGCTGTGATAAATGATAAGTATTTTCTTCATTGCGTATTCTCCTTTTTCCAGGGCCGCTTCCGGCCCAGCCAGCCGTGTTCCCGCCACCATTTGGCGTCCGGGGAATCCGGCCACGCATATTTTTGCGCCAGACGCATGGTGTGAAACAAGAACCAAACCTTCGGCCCCGGCCCGGAGACGCCCCGGCCCAGCTTTGCCGCCGTCTGTTCCGCCCGGCGGGCGATTTTCCGCTTGAGTTTGGCGGAGAGGCGGTCCCAGCTGATCTCCATCAGGGCGAAGCCCATTGTATAGGTGCGGGCCACGCCCCAGAAATCCAGGCTGTCCTTCATTTCCCGCAGCGCGGCGCGGTATACCGGCCCGCTGGCGGCGGCGATGACCGCCGCCTGTTTGTGGAACATTTCTCCATTGGGCTTGTGGACCATCCACATATTGGCGTAGTGGTCCAAAAAGGTTTTCATCTGCCCCGAGAGGTGAAGGGCGTATACCGGCGAAGTCAGGAGGATTACATCCGCAGCCAGAAGGGCGGACAGAATCCTCCGCGCTCCTTCGCTGTGATAACAGCGGTTTTCTTCGTTAAAGCACCGGAAACAGGAGATACAGCAGTCCGGGCAGTCCTGGGGCAGGTAAAACTCCGTGACCTCCGCCTCCGGAAGACGGGTAAGGACCTCCTGCGCAATGTGCCAAGTACACCCCTTGCGTTCGGTACCATAGATGGCGCAGATTTTCATTTTTCGGGCCTCCCTCCATAATTTCTTATGAACTGCTCCACGTGAGCCTGGACCAAAGGCCGGGCCTCCTCATAGCTGTCGCAGGTAAGAATCCACATAAACATGGGGCCGTGGAACTCCGCCGCCACCGTCAGCGGGTCCTCCCGGCGGAGCTCTCCGGCGTCCATCAGGGCGGAGAAGATGTAGGCCTGTACGCGGACGCACTTGTCCCGGTACAGCTGCCGGAAGAGGTCCCGGCAGCGGGTGTCGGCGTACTGGCTGACCAAAAGCAGGCGGCGGAGTTGTACGTTCCAGGCGTCGTCAAAGAAAAATCGGAAAGTCCGCTCAATCAGCTCCTGCAGGCAGTCGATCCCGATCCCCTGATAGACGGACGTATCGTCCCCTTCGTCAAAGGGCAGGGCGCTCTGCCGGAAATAGTCCTCCGACCGCTGGTAGAAAAACTCCACAATGCCGTCAAAAATCGCCTGCTTGCTCTTAAAATGGTTATAAATAGAGCTCTCCCGGATGCCTACCGCCCGGGCGATGTCGCGGACCGACACGCCGTCATACCCCCGCTGGGAAAACAGCTCCAGCGCCGTACACAGGATTTTTTCCTTCGTCGTCATAGCATCTCCTAACGAACGATTGTTAGTATGGGAACAGTATACTAACAGTTGTTCGTTTTGTCAAGAGAATTTTTTTGAAAACCCTCTTGACTTTTTCGCCCATTTGTTCTATATTATTGGCAGAACGAATGTTTTGAACGAAGGGAGCGGATGCATGTGGATGTCATGGAGAAATTGACCATTCTGACCGATGCCGCCAAGTATGACGCCGCCTGCACCTCCAGCGGGGCGCAGCGGGGACACAAGACGGGACATATCGGTAACACCTCCTCCTCCACGGCGGGATGCTGCCACACCTTCTCCGGAGACGGACGGTGCGTCACACTGCTGAAGGTGCTGATGACCAATTGCTGTGTGTTTGACTGCAAATACTGCGTCAACAGGTGCTCCAACGATACCCGGCGGGCGGTGTTCTCCCCGGAGGAGCTGGCGGATCTGACCATCCAGTTTTACCGGCGGAACTATATCGAGGGGCTGTTCCTCTCCTCCGGCGTGCTGGTCAGTCCGGATTATACCACCGAGCGGATGATCCGCTGCCTGGACTTATTGCGCAATCACTACCGATTTAACGGCTATATCCACGCCAAGGCCATCCCCGGCACGTCGCCGGAGCTGGTAACCCGGCTGGGGCTGCTGGCGGACCGGCTGAGCGTGAACATTGAGCTGCCCTCGGAGCAGGGACTGACCACCCTGGCCCCGAACAAGACCCGAAAGTCTATTTTCAGGCCCATGGGGCTGATCCAGAGCGCCCTGCGGGAAAACAAAGAGGAGCTGGTGAAGTACCGGCACACGCCCCGCTTCGCCCCCGCCGGGCAGAGCACCCAGATGATCATCGGGGCCACGCCGGATTCGGACCGGCACATCCTGTCCCTGACCCAGTCGCTGTACGACAAATACAGCCTCAAGCGCGTGTTCTACTCCGCCTATGTCCCGGTGGTGGAAAACACGCTGCTGCCCGCCCTGGATACCAAGCCTCCCCTCCTGCGGGAGCACCGGCTGTACCAGGCGGACTGGCTGCTGCGGTTCTACGGCTTCCGGGCGGAGGAGCTGCTGGACGAGGATGACCCCAATTTCAATCCCCTGGTGGACCCGAAGTGTAGCTGGGCGCTGAAGCACCCGGAATTTTTCCCGGTGGAGGTGAACACCGCCAGCCGGGAGGAGCTGCTGCGGGTGCCTGGCGTCGGAATGATATCGGCGCGGCGAATCCTCTACGCCCGGCGGGCCCGGCGGCTGGAGCACGAGGACCTGCGGAAAATGGGCATCGTGATGAAGCGGGCCCAGTACTTCATCACCTGCAAGGGAAAAATTCTGGACGGACTGAAGCTGCAGCAGGACAGCATCCTGCGGAACCTGATCGCCGCCGAGCGGGCGGCGCTGCCCGGCGCGGAGCTGGAGCAGATGAGCCTGTTCCAACAGGCGGGATAGCGGATCAAAAGAGAAAGGAAGAAATTTGCAATGATGATCAAAATGCCGGCCCACTACGGAGACGACACCTGCTCCTCCTGTGTCGTAGCGGGAGACTATATCTTTCTGGCCCACCACGGCGGCGGCCAGGACGTGGGGGACATCGTCCACCAGACGAGGGCTACGCTGGAGAGCATGGCCCGCACCCTGTCATCGGTGGGCGCATCGCTGGATGATCTCGTCCAGCTGAATTTCTACATCAAAAACACCAGCGACTTCCGGAAAGGGGCCGACGTGTTCCGGGAATATTTCAAGCGCGGCGCTCCGGCAAGAATGACGGTGGTGACCGAATTTGTCGGCCCGACCTGCCTGTGCCAGATGGATGGGATTGCGTACAGGCCGGAACGGCATGCGGAAGCAAAAAGCGATGAAAGAGATTGAAGTTACGATTTTTGCCCTTTGGCAGGCTGTGGCGGATCAGGAGGAAGCGGCGCTGGCCCGGTTTTTCACCCCTGACGCGGAGATTTTCTGGCCGAATTCCGGCGAGCGGTTTGATTTGAACGGTTATCTGCGGGCAAACTGCGACTACCCCGGACAGTGGACGGGAAAGGTGGAAAAGATTGCATTGGACGGCAGTTACTCCATATCAAGAGTCTGGTCGCAGGAGGGCGCAGCCGCCCGGGCGGTGACGTTTTACCAGTGGAGAAACGGAAAAATCGCTCAGATGACCGAATATTGGGGCGACATCGGCCCCGCGCCGGATTGGCGCACGGGCCTGGGAAGCGTTTAAATCAGGCGCCGCCGCAGGCAAAGGACGCGGGAGAAGAGCTTGTGACTATGGAAATTATTTACCGCTATGACGGAACCTTCGAGGGGTTCCTCAGCTGTGTTTTTGACAGCTATGTAAACCGGGAATACCCCGCCCAGTTTCAGGACGAGGCCCATATTGAACACTCCTTCTTCCCCGCCCGCTGGGTGGGGACGGACCTCGCCCATGCGCAAAGGGTGCTGACAAGCCTGGGAAAGATCGACCCCTGTGCCAGGGAGCTGGTGGTCAAGGGATTTTTGACCTGCGCGCCGGAGAGGGAAAAAATCATCTATCGGTTTATCCGGTCCCTCTATGTGATCGGAAAGCCTCTTCTGCGGCGGCTCAGCGACGAGGCGGTGCTGCCGCTGATGAAGGCGGTGCGCCATCTGGACGGAGAGGTCCATCTGCTCAAGGGGTTCGTGCGCTTTTCGGACTTCGAGGGTACCTTGGCAGGCGAGATCAAACCCAAAAACCGGGTCCTGCCCCTGCTGCGGCCCCATTTCTGCGACAGGATGTACAATGAGGTTTTCCTGCTTTACGACCGGACCCACCGTGAGGCGCTGGCCCACCGTCCGGGCCAGTGGGCGATTCTGCCCCTGGACGAGTTCAAAATGGCCGCTCCATCGGCCCAGGAGGCCCAATACCGGCGGCTGTGGAAGCGGTTCTACGACACCATCGAGATCAAAGAACGCCATAATCCCCGTCTGCGAATGACCAACATGCCCAAGCGGTACTGGGAGACGATGACGGAATTCCAGGACGAGGCGTATTTCCTTGCGGGTTCCGACTCTCTGCCGGAGGGGCATGCCAGCGGCCTGCCGGAGGGGCGGAAAAGCCTGCCGTAAAACGCACAACTCCTCCGGTTCCCCTTTCGGGTGACGCTGTGTGGCAGAACCAGAAACTTCCTGCCGCCGGTTGACAAATTTTTTCTCTGCTGTTATAATATGTTCAGAAAGGCAGGTGAATGGTATGAAAACGACAATCCGTTTCGGGAACTTTTACCATTCGCCGTCCGCCGCCTGACACGGCCGCTCCGGAAAGCGCAATGGAAAATTTCAGCGTTCCCGAATTCGGGAACGCTTTTGTTTTGCCGTGAGAAGGAGTTTTTATGTCTGTCCATCCCATTCTGCTTTCCGATTTCACCGATCCCCGCTTCCGCGCCGCTTTCCAAGCGTATTTTGCCGAGCTGGGCATTCGCGTCAACGATTGGGACGGCCTGTTCCGCGAAATGAACGAGGAGGGAAACAATCTGGCGTACCTCCTGCCGGGGGACAACGGAGAGGCCGCCGGCTTTCTCCAATTCCAGATCACCGAATTCTCCAACTGGTTTTTCACGGAACCTTTCGGCTTCATCCGGGAATTCTGGATTGCTCCCGCCTACAGGAAGCGGGGATACGGCGGGGAGCTTCTGCGCCTGGCAGAGGCGTATTTCGCGGAGCACGGCGCGTACCGCGCCCTTCTGACCGCCGATAACGCCATCGAATTTTATCTGTCCCGAGGCTACCGGAAAGCCTTGGGCGCCGCTGCGAAAAACAAGATGGAGGTCTTAGCCAAGCCGCTGTATTGAAAGGAGGCTTTCCATGGAAGCTCTGAAAACGCTGTTCCTGCTGGCTGTTGTCATGGCCCCGTCTTTCTTCGCCCTGCACCGCCTCGGGTTTTTGGTTGTCAAAAGCGGCTCGTTTTGGGGCGGCGCTATGGGAACGCCAACCAGATTCTGGGGAAGTTACCGGCGCTTATGCGGTTCTGTCTCCAAACGCTTCCGCATCTCCCCAAAGCACAGCGTACTCTCCCTCCAGCTGGAGGCTGATTCTGGCAACGCCAACATAGAAATCCTACTCCCGGGCTCTGCCGCTCTGTACAGCTGGCATTTCTGCACCTCCCTGTCGGAGCAGGTGGACTGCCGGGAGATTGGAAACTGCACAGTACGCATCACATCCGAAAATTTCGCGGGAAAATTCCAGGTTTCCCTGGAATAACCGCAAGGAGGATCTTATGGTAAACATCGACCCCGCCCTCTGCACCGGCTGCGGCCTGTGCGCCCGCAACTGCGCCGTCCACGCCATCGTCCGAAATGAGGACGGCGCCTACCGCTGCAACAAGACCTGGTGCTTCGCCTGCGGCCAGTGCGCCGCCATCTGCCCCACCGGAGCCCCGTCCATGCCGGAGCTGGAGGAACCTATCCCCTACGATCCCGCAACCTTCGATCTGCAGCCGGAGACGCTGCTCAACGCCATGCGCTTCCGCCGCAGCATCCGGCAGTTTACCGGCGAAAAGGTTTCCCGCCGGGAGCTGGAGCTGCTGCTGGACGCCGGCCGCTGCGCCCCCACCAGCTCCAACAGCCAGAGCGTGGGCTTCACGGTGCTGGACGAGGAATTTGAGGCCATGCGCCCCAAAATCTGGAAAGCTTTCGCCCGCCACGCCCAGGAACAGGGCCGCAAGCTCCTCTACCGCCGCTACGAGAACTACCTGGCCCACCCCGACCGTCCGGACACCCTTTTCTATGGGGGAACCCAGATGATCGTTGTCACCTCCGAACGCCCGGTGGACGGCGGACTGGCCCTGGCCAATATGGAGCTGATGGCCCACGCGCTGGGACTGGGAGCCTTGTACTGCGGCTTCGCCGCCCGCGCCATCGACAGCGATCCGGAGCTGCGGGAATACTTCGGCATCACGGAGACGCGGCATATCGACAGCTGCCTCATCGTAGGCCATACGGACCTGCGATTCCACCGCACCGCCCCCAGGAATCCGGCGCGGGTGGAATGGCGGTAATGCAAAAGGAGGAAGTACATTTGGAGCATATCTCCATCCGGCGCGTTTCCGCCGGAGACGAGGATTTTCTGTTTCAGCTGATGAACGAACCGGCCATTCTGGCCTCCCTCCACGAGGTTCCCACCCAAAAGCGGGACTGGGCGGAAGCGATCTCCGCCTGGCAGGAGGACGCGGACGAGGCGGGGTACCTGGTCCTGCGGGAAAGCGTCCCTGTCGGCTGGTTCGCGGTAAACAGCCTGCTGGCGGGAGACGGAACGGCGTTTCTGAAAATGGCAGTCCTGCTGCCCGCCTGGCAGAACCGGGGCATCGGCCGCTCCGTACTGGGATATATTCTGGACGGGCTGCGAAAACAAGGCGTAAAAGAGGCCGCGCTGTACACGGACCAGGACAACATCCGCGCCCAGTCGTGCTATACCCACTGCGGTTTCCGGATAGCCGAGACACTCACCGAGCGCATGTCCGATGAGGCCGTGGTCCCGCGGTACAAAATGGTGTGCAGCCTGTAAATCTATCCGAGGCCCGTTTACATGAACAAGACCGCCCCGTCGGCTAAGCCGGCGGGGCGGTCGCTGTCTATGGCCTATGGACGCCGAGGCTTACTCCTCGTCATCGTCTTCTTCCTCGTCGTCGTCCTCATCCTCTTCGGCGCAGGCGCCGCAGCATCCGCCGCAGCCGCTCAGGTCCTTCAGATCAAACTCCAGCTCCTCGCCGCAGTTGGGGCACAGGACGCTGCCGTCGGCCAGAATGTCCTCGTCGAAGAAAATTTCCTCATCACAGTTGGGACAGGTGGTCTGGTAGACCTCTCCATCCTCATCGTCATCGTCTTCTTCCTCATCGTCCTCCAGATCGAACAGGTACGTCTCCACGTCCGCCAGATCTTCGCTGACGGCGTCCAGACCTTCCTCCAGATCTCCCTGCTCGTCCCGGATGTCCTGCAGCTCCAGGGCGATGTCATCGAGGATGTCCATCATCACCTTGAGGAGCTTGCCCTCCTTGGACTTGACGTCCAGGCCAATGCCCTCCGCCAAACCCTTCATATACGCGACCTTTTCCAGAATCTCCATAGCAATTCTCCTTTCAAAAAGTCATGTTGTCAGGTTCTCCTCTTACAAACACACGGCCCCCGGCCGATGGAACACAAATAAAACCGGAATTACTCCTTGCAGCGGGACAGATACTCGCCGGTCCGGGTGTCGATGGTGATCTTGTCGCCCACGTCAATGAACAGGGGCACCTTGATCTCCGCGCCAGTCTCCAGCACGGCGGGCTTGGTCACGTTGGTGGCGGTGTTGCCGGCGAAGCCGGGCTCGGTATCGGTGACCACCAAGTCCATGAAGTTGGGGCACTCCAGGCCGAACACGTTGCCCTTATAGGAGAGCACCTTGCACATGGTATTTTCCTTCACGAAGCGGAAGGCGTCGCCCAGCAGATCCCGGGCCAGGGGTACCATGTCGTAGGTTTCCTGATCCATGAAGTAGTACAGGTCGCCGTCGTTGTAGCTGTACTCCATATCCTTACGCTCGACAAAAGCTTCCTCAAACTTGGCGGTGGGGTTGAAGCTGGTTTCGGTAACAGCGCCGGTAACCACATTCTTCATCTTGGTGCGCACAAAGGCCGCGCCCTTGCCGGGCTTGACGTGCTGGAACTCGACGACCTGCATCACCTTTCCGTCCATCTCGAAAGTCTTGCCATTGCGGAACTCGCCGGCAGTAATAGTTGCCATATTTTATATCCTCCTGAATTGGAATGTTTTTCTTGGGACTTATTTCCTACCGGACATTTTACCGTATCCGCGCTATAATTGCAAGCTTTTTGCAGAAAAAATGGGGCAGAAATTTTTATTTGTCCGAAATGCCGGGAAACGCCGGTCAAACCCGCCAGCTCACTGCGCCTATTCTTTCGCAAAATTCTCCAAACTATTCGCCTCCCGCTCCCGCCGCTCCTCCGCCAAAACCTTCGCTGACACCTCCGGCGAAGCGTGCGCGGTCCAGGTGAGAAACCGGGTCACCTCCGGATCGGACGCCCGGCCGCGGTACATGGCCTCCGCATCCGCCAGCGCAAAGGACCGGAGGAGCAGGCGTTCCGTCTTCAATATTTTCGTCCCCAAATGCTCCATCCTACGTGCTCCCCAAAAGCGAAGCAACGTTTCGCGCAAAAAGTTCTTTTTGATACTTTTTCTTTCAAGAAAAAGTATGTATGCCTACTTCCCCAGCGCCGCCCGGATGGCCTCACCGATGTTGGCGGCCTCGATGATTCGAAGCCCCTCCCGGGGCGCGGGACTCTTCCCCCGCCGCAGGGGTACAATGCAGGTCTTGAACCCTAACCGGCACACTTCGCTGAGCCGCTGGTCCAAATTATTCACCGCCCGCAGCTCCCCGGTGAGCCCCACCTCCCCGATGGCGGCCAAATCCGCCGCAATGGGCCGGTCCAGATAGCTGGAGGCCAGGGCCAGAATGGCCGCAAGATCTGCGGCGGGCTCGTCCAGGCTCAAGCCGCCGATGATGTTCATATAGGCGTCGCACGCGGACACCTTCAACCCGCCACGCTTCTCCAACACCGCCAGCAGCATGGCGGCGCGGCCAAAGTCAAAGCCATTGCTGGACCGCCGGGCGTTGCCGTAGGACGCCGGAGCCAGCAGAGCCTGGATCTCCGCCAGCACCGGACGCACCCCCTCCATCACGCAGGTGACGCAGGTCCCCGGAGCCCCATCGGGACGCCCGGAAAGGAGCATCTGGGAGGGGTTCTCCACCTCCTCCAGACCGGCGTCCAGCATCTCGAACACGCCAATCTCGTTGGTGGCCCCGAAGCGGTTCTTCGCCGCCCGAAGAATCCGGCAGGTGCTGTGCTGCTCTCCCTCGAAATAGAGCACGCAGTCCACCATGTGCTCCAGCACCTTGGGCCCCGCGATGGAGCCCTCTTTGTTCACATGGCCGATGACGAACACCGTCACATTCTTTCCCTTGGCCAGCTGCATGAGGGCCATAGTGCAGTCCTTCACCTGACCCACGCTGCCCGGCGGGCTGTCCAGCGCGCCGTTGTACAAGGTCTGGATAGAGTCCACAATGAGGATGTCCGGCTCCTCGTCAGCCACAGACTGGAGTACGTCCTCCAGGGCCGTCTCCGACAGCACCAGCAGATTGCCGCCGCCTACCCCCAGCCGCTGGGCCCGGAGCTTCAATTGCCGCACCGACTCCTCCCCGGAGACGTACAGCACCCGATTCCCTTTGCACAGGCTGCCGCAGATCTGAAGCATGAGGGTGGATTTTCCCACCCCCGGCGCACCGCCCACCAGGACCAGCGATCCCTTCACCGCGCCGCCGCCCAGCACCCGGTCCAGCTCTCCCATGCCAGTGAAAAACCGAATTTTCTCCGTTGTATCAACATCCGTCAGGGAGATCGCCTTTACAGAATGAAACGTGCTTCTGCCGGCGGAGGAACGGCCTGACTTCGCCTTGGGCGCCGCCTCCTGTTCCACCACCGTGTTCCACGCCCCGCAGGCGGGGCACTTCCCCGCCCACTTGGGCGTCTCGTTGCCGCACTCCGTACAATAAAATACGCTTCGCGCTTTTGCCATGGCTCTTATCCTCCGGTATCCGCCGCATTCTCTATCCTCTGTGAAGCAGGATTTCACTCACTGCTTATATTATACAACAAACGTTTCCATTTGGCTAGTACTTTTTACTGCAGATGCTCCAAAACCGAGGCCAGGATAGTCAGCGCCAGCCGGTTCTGATGGGCCTGGGTATTCAGCAGCACCGTCTCGTCCCCGTTGGACAGAAATCCGCATTCCACCAGGATAGCGGGAATCTTGGCATTTTTCAGCAGATACACCCCGCCGCCAGCCGCCTTGACCTCCTTGTTCCGGTCGTTGATCACTGTGTTCAGCGCGGCCTGGACCGTCTCCGCCAATTCCCGGCTGCCCTCCACCTCGCTGTAAAATACCTGGGCTCCGTGGACGGCGGGCACCTGGGGCAGGCTGTTCTGGTGCAGGCTTACCAGCACGCCGCCGGAGACGCCGTTGATCTGCTCCACCCGGTTTTTCAAGTCGGAATTTTTCCTCTGCCGGACGGCGGCGCTGGCATCGCTCTCAGTGGAGACATCCTCCCGCCGGGTCATGTCGGTTTCCACCCCCAGCAGCCGGGCCATTTCCTCCATCTGCAAGCCAACCGCCAGGTTAATCCCGGACTCCGCCGTCCCGTCTGACGCCACCGCGCCGGGGTCAAATCCCCCGTGGCCCGGATCAATAATCAGGATGAACTCCCCGCTTTGCTTCAGTTCCAAGTTTTTTGACGCATTGACGGCGTTCCCCTGCCACAGTATGGCGGCAAAAATGGCGAAGAGAGCTAAAATTGTTGCAACATACAGCGCCGTCCATTTTTTGAACGTAATAAACATTCGATCACCCCCCTCCTACTGTATTCCTTCGGGCAGAAAACTATGCCGCCGGCGCACCTTCTCTCTCCGCCGGCATAGGATGGCCTGAGGGCGTCAGCGCGCTCTCCACTATACCTAAAGGAGGAATCTTCCCTTGGAGAATCCTAATCCCAACACCTGCGGCGTTATGGAAGGCAGCCTGCCCGGTAAGTGCGCCGGTATGGCTTTTCCATATATTCCCATGCAGGGCAGCAGCGCCGAGCGGTATGACCAGAGTCAGGCTCTGGCCGCCGGCACCCTGTTCCCTGGTCTGAATCTGCCGTTTTTCAAGGCAGTCAAGAGCAAGATGAACTGCCCCAATAACGCGCTCTGCGAACTGATGGCTCTGGGCTTTACCATCAACGAGCTGGGCCTGTATCTGGACACCCACCAGAACGACAAGGAAGCCCTGGCCCTGTATATAGATTATGTCAACCTGGCCAAGGAGGGCCGCAAGCGGTACGAGGCTGCCTACGGTCCCCTGCAGCAGACGGACGTAACGGCGTCCGGATACACCTGGCTGAACGACCCCTGGCCCTGGGACTTTATGGAAGGAGGTAAGCAGTAATGTTTGTATATGAGAAACGCCTGCAGTACCCCATCAAGATCAAAAATCCTAATCCCAAGCTGGCGGCGTTGATTATCAGTCAGTATGGAGGACCGGACGGCGAGCTTGGCGCCTCCCTGCGCTACCTCAGCCAGCGGTTTTCCATGCCCTATCCGGAATTGAAGGGGCTTTTAACAGACATCGGGACGGAAGAGCTCGGTCACCTGGAAATGATCGGCGCCATCGTCCATCAGCTGACCCGGAACCTGACGGATGAGCAGATCAAGACCGCCGGGTTTGACACCTACTTCGTAGACCGCACCACCGGGGTCTACCCCACCGCCGCCTCCGGCTTCCCCTACAGCGCCGCCAGTATGGCCTGTAAAGGGGATTTGATTGCCGACCTGACAGAGGACCTGGCAGCAGAGGGGGCGGCGGCGTAAGAACAACCTGTCTGGCTATGCGCGGCGGATAGTTTTCAAAGGTTTCGCGTTGACTTTTGTCAAAAACTTCTATATACTGCTAGGGAAGGAATTTCACTGGGGTGAAATTCACCAACTTTGAGAGGAGTACCGGAATATGGAACTGATAATGCGAAAGGATGTACCTGTTGAGCTGACATGGGATCTGACCGCCCTGTACAACGACGAGGCGAAGCTGGATGCGGACCTGGAAAAAATCCGCCGTCTGACAAACGAGATTGAGAGGGAGTTCAAGGGGAAGCTGACCACTGCGGCGGCCATCCAGTCCTGCCTGGACAAGTACCGGGAGCTGGAAGAGTTTGTGATTATCGCGGCCAATTACTGCAATCTGTCCGCCTCTGTGGACTACAGCGACGCCGCCCTCCAGGAGCGGGACGAGTCCTTTAACCGGCTCTACGCCCAGATGGCCAGCCGCCTGAGCTTTATCGACAGCGAAATTCTGGACCAGGACGAGGCTCTGCTGCGGGAGGCCGCCGCCCAGGAGGGCCCTAACCAGCCCTACCTGAAGGACATGCTCCTCCAAAAGCCCTACCGGCTCCAGCCAGAGACTGAGCGGGTGTTGGCGGCGCTGAGCCCTTCCCTCAACGCCCCCCATCAGATCTACAACATGGCAAAGCTGGCGGACATGCGCTTCCCATCCTTCCAAGCGGGGGGAGAGACCTTTCCCCTGAGCTACTCCCTCTTTGAGGACGACTACGCCTATGACCCCCGCACAGAGGTGCGCCGGGCGGCCTTCGCGGCCTTCTCCGGGAAAATCCGGGAGTATGAGAACGTAACCGCCGCCGCCTATCAGACCAATGTGCAAACAGAGAAGATCATGTCCACTCAGCGGGGCCACGCCTCCGTTTTTGACAGCCTCCTCCTCTGGCAGAAGGTATCTCGGGAGATGTACGACCGGCAGATCGACCTTATCATGGAGAAGCTGGCCCCCCATATGCGCAAATACGCCCAGCTGCTGCAAAAGGTTCACGGCCTGGACCGCATGACCTACGCGGACTTGAAGCTGCCTCTGGACCCGTCCTTCGCCCCGCAGGTGACCATGGAGGAGGCGGAAAAGTACGTAGTGGACGGTCTCTCCATTCTGGGGGAGGACTACCGGGAAATGGTCCGCACCGCCTTCCGGGAGCGGTGGATGGATTTTGCCCAAAACCATGGGAAGTCTACTGGTGGATTCTGCGCCAGCCCCTACGGCA
>OFGR01002267.1_pt1 | contig 13138 bp, 10 predicted proteins | sample 1521811 | NCBI WGS metagenome assembly OFGR01 (sample SAMEA3504098, study PRJEB24116) | mouse gut metagenome | biome: mouse gut; feature: mouse-associated habitat; material: faeces | place: Denmark | collected 2011
GAAGCAGCCTTCATAGCCTCGTTGATCTGGTCAACCGTTACATTGCCCTCTACAACTGCTGTCAGGATAGTGGTTGAGCCTGTAGGTGTAGGAATTCTCTGTGCAGCGCCGATGAGCTTGCCGTTAAGCTCTGGGATAACAAGGCCGATAGCCTTAGCAGCGCCAGTGCTGTTCGGTACGATATTAACCGCTGCTGCACGGGATCTTCTCAAATCACCCTTTCTCTGCGGTCCGTCAAGTGTCATCTGATCGCCTGTGTAAGCGTGGATTGTACACATAATACCTGACTTAATGGTTGCAAGGTCATTCAGAGCCTTAGCCATAGGCGCCAGACAGTTTGTTGTACAGGAAGCTGCAGAAATAACGGTATCCTCTGCTGTCAGCTTGTCATGATTTACATTGTAAACGATAGTAGGAAGATCATTTCCTGCCGGTGCGGAGATAACAACTTTTCTTGCACCTGCCTTAACATGTGCGGAAGCTTTCTCTTTAGATGTGTAGAAACCTGTACACTCCAGAACAACGTCTACTTTCAGATCTCCCCATGGAAGTTCCTCAGCATTAGCCTTTGCATAAATCTTAATCTCTTTGCCGTCAACAATGATAGAATCCTCTGTCGCCTCTACCTTGTCGCATAAAGCGTATCTGCCCTGTGAAGAGTCATACTTTAACAGGTGTGCAAGCATCTTAGGAGATGTCAGGTCGTTGATCGCTACAACCTCATATCCCTCTGCTCCGAACATCTGTCTGAATGCAAGACGTCCGATACGTCCGAATCCATTGATCGCTACTTTTACTGCCATGATTAATTCCTCCTAAAGTTTTATTAACTGTTTACGCAGTCCTATTGGTTGTGAAGCCTTTAACACGTAGATTGTTAAATAATCCTCAACTGGTAATAATTGTACTAAATCTGATACAAAAATTCAAGTGCTTTTCCCATTTTTATGTAACTTGTTTAAAAAGTTGCCGCCTTCCTATCAAAACTGCATAAATATCACTTTATCATTCTTCCATCTCATTCAATTTCTTATCTGCTCTCCAGATCAATACTCTGATAAATATATAGATCACACCTCCGGCTACCGTACACCAGACCGGAAGCTTCGTCTTTAGCCCACCCAGAAAAAACAGCATGATAACGATAAATACCGAACCAACTCCCTCTAATACTCTGTACAGCCTGCGTTTATATTCCTTCAGCCTCTGCTTTTCCTCCCACCGGGACCCCCGCCAGAAATACATGCTCTCCATGTCCTTTATCTCTTCATCTGAAATAAGCTCATCCAGAGAGATCTGAAGTTCCATCGCAAGCTTCTTCGCCGTGATCAGATCCGGGCACCTCGTCCCGCTCTCCCAGCGTGAAACAGTCTGTCTGGAAACATATAACCGGTCCGCTAACTGCTGCTGGGTAAGCTGTGCCTCCTCCCTCAGCCTTCGGATATTCTCACCTAATGCCATCCCATCGTCTCCTTTCCCTGTCGTATACGAAGAGTATAGCATCTGCATGACGGTCTGGAAAGTACCGCCCCGGTTTCGGCATGTTTCCAATCCGGTAACAAGTTACCGTTCACCGTATGAATCACTGAAACCAACGGTCATTATCATTCATTCTCCGGACACCATAAGTCCCGCCACCTTTACCGATGGACTCACCACGCATGCCCGGTCCGTCGTCCGATAAACCGGATCATCCCCGATCATTTCTATATCCTTCCACAATTCACAGATATTCCCCGATATGGTAAATTGATTGACAGCGCCTCCTAACTTCCCGTCTATGATACGATTGCCGGAAGCAAGCAAGGAGAAATCCCCGCTCTCTGTACTGCCGCCTGCAAACATGCCTTCAATCTTCGTAATATAGATTCCTTCCCGGACAGATCGAAGAATCTCTTCCCGTGAACATGTACCCGCCTCCGACGACAGGATCACATTCGTTACACTTGTCCCGATACCCGCCGTCACATCCGGCTTAAATCCATTTCCTGTGCTGCCGTCCCCCGCCTTGCCTCCACTCTTACTATTATAAAGAACATTTTCAAACACGCCCTTTCTTAAGAGCGCTTTCTTCGAAACCGGGGTTCCTTCATCATCAATCCTGCGTCTGCAGATACCTTTCCTGCTGAACGGATCTTCTTCAAGCCGGAGGAAATCACATCCCACTTGTTCATGCTCTTTCCCCGCCAATGCACTCGTATGATGCATAAGATTCTCTCCATAGAACATCGGGAGATAATGCCCAGTCAGTTCTGCCATCACATAATTCTCGATCACGATCGGATATCGGCCGGAAGCAATTCTTTGGGCATGAAGCCCAAGTCCGGCGTCTTGCGCTGCACGTCTTGCCAACTCACAGACTGTCTCCCTGAATTTCTTTTGAAGACCGGCTTCCCATCCTCCTGCATCCGCAATCCCAAACTTTGTGGCAACGGCTGCAGAATCCCCGTCTTTTGCAACCACCCGGACCGTGACGGTACAATCGCCGTCATCGTCCGCAAGATAATGCATCTGTCCGTCGATCAAGACGACCGTCTCTTCATACTGCTGATACTCACACATCTCAACGAAATCCACCTTCTCACACGACAGTGCCTCCCGCTCCGCACACATCAGGCATTCACTGACAGCTTCTTTGTCGATCTCACGCCATCTCTGTCCCCGGAAATCTCTACTCTCTGTAATCCCCTGCGGGATCTCACGATTTGTGTATACCCCTGCCGTCTCCTTAAGCCGGCGCACAATCTTTGCACGTGAACCGGCGGTCAAAGAACTTGCATAAGCACAACAGTATTCTCCCTTCCATGCCGCCTCAACTACATACATCCCGCTGTGCCCATATTCATAACGCTTAAGTTCCTGGCACTGCACTGCAAGAAACACCGACTTACGGGTGCTGATAAAAAGCCGTATATCTGTAAATCCCTGTTCCCCAAGCCACTCCATAAACGCGATCAATTCAGGATCTTCTCCCCACCATAACTTCCGGACGCTCTCTGTCATAGATCCTTTCCCCCCACTGTCATCTCTGTGATCCGTACCGCCGGCTGTCCCGCGCCGATCGGCAGCTGCCCGCTTCCGGCATAGCAATACCCATGCCCCAGAGCAAAATTATCAGACACCATATCCACCTTTGGAAGAATATCCCCTCCCGTGCCAATCAGCGTCGCGCTCATAACCGGTATGGTAATCTTCCCCTTTTCAATCAGGTATGTCTCTCCCGTGTTAAAATTAAACTCTCCTGTCACCGGATCGACAGAGCCCGCATTGATATTCTTGACAAACAGCCCCCTCTCGACGGATCCGATCATATCCTCAAGCTTGTCCGTCCCCGGGGCAATATAAGTGTTCGTCATCCGCGATACCGGGGCGAAACGATAATTCTCGCGCCTGGAAGAACCAGTAGGCTTAAGTCCCATCTTTTTGGCATTCAGCCGGTCCAGAAGATAGTTCTTTAAGATACCGCCCTCAATCAGGACATTCTTCTGTGTAAGGATCCCTTCATCGTCAATTCCCAGGGAGCCCCACTCCCCGGCGATCGAGCCGTCGTCAATCAGCGTCACCTTCTCAGACGCGATTCTTTGTCCGAGTCTGTCCGCGAACTCCGAACACCCTGACGCAACCGCGCTTCCTTCCAACGAATGTCCGCACGCCTCATGGAAGAACAACCCTCCGAATCCATTGGAGATAATGACCGGCATCCGTCCGACCGGACAAGGCCTGGCGCCCAACATCCCTTTCGCATTTCTTGCGGCCTCCCTGGCATATCCTAAGAACGCCTCCGACTCCAGAAATTCCGGTCCGCACATAGCGCCCGGACCTATATATCCCGTCTGTCTGCCAACGCCGCCCTCAGCCGCAGCCGTCATCATAAAACGTACCCTCGAACGAATCCTTCGATCCTGCGCATATACGCCGTCTGTATTCGCGATCTGTACTCTCTGGTCTGCATCTACATAATAAGCACGCCCCTGGACAATGCATGCCTCCTCCCTCTTTCCGGTATCCACCGCTTCCTTAAGATATCCGATCTTTTCCTTAAGACTCCTGTCGTGCGGAAGCTTTCCCTGCGTCACGATCCCATGAGGTGTGAATCTGGAAAGAGGCGTTCTCTTGCCGAAAACGCCTCCCGCGCCTAAGTGCTTCCTGATAAGGCCGAGCACACACTCTTCCCTAACATCCGCACTGTAGAGATATTCACTTTCCAATCCCCTAAACACACGGATCCCGATGCCGCTCTCACATCCGCAGGCGCAGCGTACAACCTCCGAATCCACAAGATCAGCCCTTGTCCGTTCCACATCCTCAAAGAATACCTCCGCATAATCAACTCCGCAGGAAACCGCCTGATCCAGTATCCTCTCAATATATGATTCTGCCAGCATTCTTTCAACTCCTGTTTCTATATTATTATTCTCTACCAGTCTTCCTTGCCGCACATATGGCATGCCACAAAATGCTCCGGCTCCACTTCTTTAAGTTCCGGCATCTCCTGTCCGCAGATCTCCTTCGCATACTTACATCTGCCTTTGAAACGGCATCCCGGCGGCGGATTGATCGGGCTTGGCACTTCGCCTTCCAGATGTACCCGCTTCTTGCCTTCTTCCTCGTCCATATCCGCCTCCGGAATCGCCGAGATCAGAGCCTGCGTATATGGATGGACCGGATGGTCATAGAGCGCATGGTTACCCGCAAGTTCCACCATAGATCCCAGATACATGACGCCCACTCTGTCAGAGATATGCTTTACCATAGACAAGTCGTGGGAAATAAACAGGTACGTCAGTCCCATCTCTCGCTGCAGCTTGATCAGCAGGTTTACGATCTGCGCCTGGATCGATACATCCAACGCAGAGATCGGTTCGTCGCAGACGATGAACTTCGGCTCTATGGCAAGCGCCCTGGCGATCCCCACGCGCTGTCTCTGCCCTCCGGACAGCTCATGGGCGAAACGGTTCGCATACTCCGCATTCAGTCCAACCTTATGAAGAAGGTCATTTACCTTCTCTTCCTTCTCCTTCTCTGACATATGGAAATGCACATTCATGCCCTCTGTGATAATCTCACCGATGGTCATACGGGGATCCAGAGAAGCATACGGATCCTGGAAAATGATCTGGGCGTCCTTACGGAACCCAAGCAGTTCCTTTCCCCTGAGCCTTGACACATCTTTGCCCTCAAATAATACCGTACCGCCGGTCGCATCATAGAGCTTCACCAGTGTACGCCCGCAGGTAGTCTTGCCGCATCCGGACTCTCCTACAAGTCCCAGCGTCTCGCCCTTCTTAAGCCGGATATTCACACCGTCGACAGCTTTCAGAGTCTGGTTCTTTCCTGCTTTGAAATATTTACACAGATTCTTCGCTTCTACAATATATTCGCCCATTACTTATCCCTCCTGTCATAAAATGATTCTACCTTCGGAGCTTTCTCGTGCATGAGCCAGCAGGATGCCTTATGGGTATCACTGAGCACAGTCTCCTGCGGCTTGCACTCTTTACAGATAGGCATACAATATTCACACCTGTCGGCAAATGGACAATGATCGAGCGGCAGCAGCAGATCCGGCGGCGTCCCACCAAGGGCGTAGAGTTCTTCCTTCGACTCGTTCCCAAGCCTTGGAACAGACCGAAGCAGCGCCCATGTATAAGGATGCCTGCTCTCGTTAAATATCTCCTTTGTCGTACCTCTCTCCACGACCTCGCCGGCATACATAACCTGGATACGGTCCGCGAAATTAGCAACAACACCCAGATCATGAGTAACCAGGATGATCGCCGTATTCATCTTCGTCTTTAAGTCCATCATAAGATCCATGATCTGCGCCTGGATCGTCACATCCAGCGCCGTCGTAGGTTCGTCTGCGATCAGCACGTTCGGATTACATGCCAGGGCAATGGCGATCATGACTCTCTGGCGCATACCGCCGGACATCTCATGTGGATAATTATCAATACGTTTCTCCGGGCTTGGGATATTGACCATCTTAAGCATATGGATGGCTTCCTCCCTCGCCGCCTTCTTATCAAGCTTTTTGTGAATCATCAGACTCTCCATGATCTGTTTTCCTACAGTCAAAGTAGGATTCAGGGAAGTCATGGGATCCTGGAAGATCATACCCACTTCATCCCCGCGGAATTCACACAGCTCCTTCTCGCTCATCTTCAATACGTCTTTTCCGTTACAGATGATCTTCGACTCCGGCTTGATCACAGCAAAAGGCGGTTTCAAGAGACGGAGGATCGACTTGGCAGTTACTGTCTTCCCGCATCCGGACTCTCCAACGAATGCAAGCGTCTCGCCCCGGCTCAGTTCAAAGCTCACGCCCCGCACTGCCTTAACCTCGCCGGCATATGTATTAAAAGAAACATTCAAATTATCAACTTCTAATATTTTTTCCATAACCGTCTCTCCTATTTTCGTAATTTCGGGTCCAGCGCATCTCGAAGTCCGTCACCAAGCAGTGTGAACGACAGCATGGTAAGGGCGATCATGAGAGCCGGGAACATAAGTTGGTACGGGTAGAACATGAAGTTCTGCTGTGCTGCCGAAGCAAGCGCGCCCCAGCTTGTTGACGGCGGCTGTATGCCAAGTCCTACATAACTTAAGAACGCCTCTGAGAAAATATATCCCGGAATATCAAAGGTAATAGCTACGATGATCATACCGATGGTATTTGGAATCATATGCTTTAATATGATCTTGATCGGAGCTACGCCAAGCGCATTGGCAGCAAGCACATACTCCTGCGACTTAAGCTGCAGCATCTGCCCCCTTACGAGTCTTGCAATCCCGCACCACCCGGTCAGGGTCAGGGCAACCAGCATCGTCCCAAGGCTCTTACTGTCCGTGATAACGGAGATCAGGATAACGATGATCAGGTAAGGGATACTTAACAGCACCTCTGCAATACGCATCATGATATCATCCACGGCACCGCCGAAATATGCTGCGATGCCGCCGTAGATACTTCCTACCACGCTGGCGATCACCGCGCCTAAGATACCGATGATGATAGACACACGCCCTGCCTGCCATACCCTGGCAAATAAATCTCTGCCCAGGTCGTCTGTTCCGAACCAGTGCTCGGCGCTTGGACCCTGGTTGATCGCGTCCGCATCAATCTGCTCGAATTCATAGCCGCTGATCGCCGGCCCGAACAGGATGAAGAAGATCAGTATCAGCAAGATGATCAGTGCGGCGAATGCCACCTTATTCTCCCGAAGTCTTCTCCATGCATCCCTCCAGTAACCTATCCTTGGCCTTGTGGGAGCCTCGGCATCCTTATCAATCCCGATGATCTTAAACTTATCATCAGGTATATTATCCATCATATCTGTTACATCATGGTTTACCATCATCTGTTCTTCCTCCTACTTCACACGAATTCTAGGATCCATCATACTGTACGCAATATCGACGATCAGTTGGACGAACACGAAAAGAGCAGCCGCAAATACTGTCGTACCGATGATCATCGTATAGTCACGGTCATTGATCGAGTTAATATAATAGAATCCAAGTCCCGGAATACCAAAGATCTTCTCCACTACGAAAGATCCCGTGAAGATCCCGGAAACCTGGCCTACCAAAAGCGTCATACAAGGAAGGAATGCATTCTTAAGTACATGTCTCTTGATTACATTAAACTTGCTGACCCCTTTTGCCTCTGCCGTGAGGATATAATCCTGTCCCATTACATCCAACATATTAGACTTCACATAGCGGGCATAGGTCGCAATCGTCCCGAAGCTTAATACGACCACCGGAAGAACCACATTCTTCCAGCTGCCCCATCCTGTAGTCGGAAGAATCATCAGCTTCACGCTCAGAAAATACTGGAGCACGGATGCCAGCACGAAGACGGGCACCGTAATTCCCAGGATCGCTATAAACATGACTATGTAATCCGGCCATTTGTTCTTGTTCAATGCCGCTACAATACCAAGAAGTATACCTATGGTAATACCCACGAGCAACGCCATCCCTCCAGGCTGCGCGGATACCGAAGCATTGGTAAGCAAGGTATCTGTAACCCCGCGCCCCGGATATCTTAAAGATTCACCCAGATCACCTTTTGTAACCAGATTCTTCATAAATATTACATACTGCTCGGATGTGGACTTATCCAGTCCGTACTTCTCATAATAATTCGCTCTTGTCTGTTCCGGCAGGTTTCTCGCCATATGCGCCAGAGGATCCCCCGGAATACTGTGCATCAGAAAGAAGGTCGCGGTAACAACGATAAACAGCGTAACCAACATGTATCCAATACGTTTCACAATAAATTTAGCCATATTTTCTCTCCCTTTCCTGCCGGGGGACAGGGGATTCTCAATACAGGGCAGAGACAAGCACCTTGTCCATAGAGCCTGCCCTCCATTGAGAGTGCCCTGTCCCCGGCACGCTCAAAATACCGCCGCCTGTATCAGACAGCGGTATCCTCTGATTCATCATTTCCCTTCAATATATACATACTTCAGGCCTGTCGTCGTGGTCTCACGCTGATTCAGGTTCTTCACATAATCATAATTGAAGACGATCTTTCTCTCATTAACGAGCGGGCAGATATTGCACCCTTCTTCGAATAAGACAGTCTCAGCCTGTGCATAGAGGTCAACTCTCTTATCCTCGTCCATCTCGCGGCTTGCCTGGGCGATCAGATCATCGAACTTCTCATTGGACCAGCCAGTCGGGATATTACCGGCATTCTCTGTGGTAAACAGGGAGATCATAGACATCGGATCGTCATAATCTGTCGTCCATACCATGTTAGCCATCTGGAACTCACCGTTATTGGTCTTCTGCTGGAAGGTAGACCACTCATTGAAATCCAGTTCGATGTTTACGCCAAGAAGCTCTTTGTATTTCTGCTGAACATATTCGCCATAGTTACGCGCCCACTGTGTGGTTGCGCTCAGAGAATACTTTACTGTGATCTTGGACGGATCGCTTCCTAATCCAAGTTCGTCCATTCCCTTAAGCAGAAGTTCTTTGGCGTCCTCTTCCTTTGCAATCTTTGCAAGAGGTCCTTCTACCTGCTCACGGTATTCTCCGTTCTCTCCTGTTGAGATTGCTTCCGGCACCCACCAGTACGCAGGGACATGTACATCCTGATAGATGGTCTTCGCCATATCTTCTCTGTCTACTGCCAACGTGAACGCCTTACGGATGTTCAGGTTCTTGAACAGCTCGTCCTCTACATTAAAGAAATCAAAACGCATACCTGGCTGCTTGGTATCTACACGGACAACTCCGTCCTTCTTGTCAAAACGGTCGATCCATTCCTTCTCACCGGCAGTTACAAAATCAAGGGCTCCGCTCTCGAAGGAATTGAATCTTGCATTCTGGTCTGTAACAATCGCGAAATTAACCTTATCAAGCTTCACATTATCCTTGTCCCAGTACTGGTCGTTCTTAACCAGAGTAATCTCGGAATTATGTGTCCAGGAATCGACTACGAAAGGCCCGTTAAATACCAGTGTATCAAGCTCGGAACCATAAGCCTCGCCATGCTTCTCAGCGATGTCCTGGCGTACCGGATAGCATGCTCTCGTATCTGTGATGGACATAAAATACGGCGTAGGCGCCTCAAGAGTGATCTCCAGAGTCTTATCGTCAACTGCCTTCACTCCAAGCTCATCTACTCCAAGCTCGCCGTTGACTACCTTCTGTCCGTTCTTGATATAAGCCGCTGTAAAGAAGGAGTTCGGAGAACCTGCCTCCGGATCAAGCGTCCTTGTAATACCATATGCATAATCCGCAGCCGTTACATCCTGACCGTCAGACCACTTGTTGTCACGGAGCTTGAATGTCCAGACAGTTCCGTCTTCATTAGACTCCCAACTCTCTGCACCTGCGCCTTCACGCTCCTGTTCCCCATCCTTCTCTACCAGACGCGTCAAAGGCTCTAAGGTATTCTTATTGATATCCCATCCATACATATCATTTCCCTTGATGGTATCAAGCGTAGACGGTTCTGTCGCAATATAAGTGTTATACACCTGCGCTTCCCCGCCTGATGAATCCCCTCCGGATCCACCTGATCCTCCATCGCCTTTTCCGCCGCACGCTGCAAGCGATAATACCATCGTCGCTGCCAGCAATGATGCAACTAATTTCTTTTTCATAAATAAGCCTCCTTAATTATGTATTTTGTTTTTGATATATATATTTTCTATATATATCATTGTCTTTGTCTATTATAGCAAATACTGTATTTTTTTGATAGTGCATTATAGAAAAGCATGCAATTTTGTAAAAATTGCATATTTATCACTAGAGTATTTACTACATAATTACCAAAAAACCAAGGGGCGGTCACTTTAAAACTTCTTTCCCTTATTATTCCGACAGACAACAAGCAAGTTTGCAAACCGGATAACAAAAGCAATTAAAAAGACACAGGAAACCCTGTGCCAATTAAAGTAAACACTATATTACAGTTGTTGATCCTTTCTAATGAAAAAGCCCGCCGAACTCCTCCCCTATAATCCCTTCATCCTTGTCTCCTTCAATCTTGATCGCCGATGAAAGCATATTGATAAGCGCCATCGGCGTCGAAGCAGTATTCATGAACATCCTGGTGGTAGTACGCGCGGTCAGCAGAGCATCTGAGATCTTCGCCACCCCCGATGACTTCCGGTCTGATATCCCTAGCACGAATGCACCCTTTCTCTTTGCATATCTTGCCACCTGCTCCGTCATAAAATAGTAATCCGGGAATGATATCGCCACCAGCAGAGTGTCCGAATCCAACGCCGGAAGGACGGAATAAACACTCTCGTTCAGCTCTGTATTCACTATCATGGATGCGATCTGCGTTCCGGCAAGATTCGAGGCAAGCCACTGGCACAGGATATGTGACAGCCCTCTTCCGCAGAGTATAATCTTCGAATACTTCAGAAACAGCCTCGCGGTCTCGAGCAGATAACGGCTTTCAAAACTCCCCGCATACTCATCCATGAGTCCCTTTTCTTCCATACAGATCTCTCTGAGTAATTGCTCTTTATTATTCAGTTCATATTGCGGGACAGAGCTGCTGAAATACTCATTCTTCTGATAGATATCTATTCTCTGATTTATATTGCTGTACTTCCGGACTTCATATTTCATCTCATTAAAACTCTTATATCCCAACGCTTTACATGTATTTAGAATCGTAATCTCCGTCACTCCAAGCTCCTTGCTCAATTCCCTCAGAGTGATGAATGTCATGGTATCGATATTTTCCTTGATATAATCTGAAATCTGCCTCTGCTTCTTCGTCATAGACGGATAATGTTCTTCAATCCTCATTATTATATCCATATCCCGTTCTCCTCCTGTCTTATGCATATACGCCTTTTCCGCCCATAACACGATCTGTCTAATAGAACAGTTAAAAAAAATTATACTATTTTTTTTAATTTTTCGCAAGAACTCTTGCACAATTTGCCTTTTGCATATATTATAGTATTTACTATAATAGTTGATTTTCACAATGATAAAGGAGGATTTTCTATGCAAAACTATATTTTAGAACAATTAAAGGCGCTTACAGCTATCCCAAGCCCAACCGGATACACCGGTCAGGTTACGGCTTATCTGTCTGAACAGATACGTGCTCTTGGATATGAACCTCAGATGTCCAACAAAGGAAATGTAAGCGTTGTCCTGGGCGGTGAACGGAACCCTCTTGTACTGGCGGCACATGTGGATACGCTTGGAGCTATGGTCCGGGAGATCAAGGACAACGGACGCATCCGTCCGACAACCATCGGCGGACATCAATGGGATACCTGCGACGGAGAGAACTGTACAGTACATACCAGGAACGGACAGGTCTACACCGGCGTTGTATTGAATACGGAGCCGTCCGCCCATGTAGCAGATGAGAAGAAGGAGAAGAAGGAAGTGAACATGGAGATTCTTCTGGATGAAAATGTAGACTCTAAGGATGATGTGAAAAAACTTGGAATCCAGAACGGCGACTTTATCGCCATGGATCCGCGTACCGTTGTGACCGCCAGCGGCTACATCAAGAGCAGATTCTTAGATGACAAGCTGTCCGCCGCCATCCTTCTCGGTCTGGCGAAGACGATCAAAGAAGAAGGTATCACGCTAAACCGCAGGCTCACCCTGATATTCACTACTTATGAGGAAGTCGGACACGGCGCATCCTTTATTCCTTCTGATACGAAGGAGATGCTCTCTGTCGATATGGGATGTGTCGGAGATGGCCTTGAGTGTACGGAGCGTATGGTCTCCATCTGTTCCAAAGATTCCGGCGGTCCTTACGATTATGAGATTACATCCCGTCTTATCTCACTTGCAAAGGAAAACGGATTAGGCTATGCGGTTGATATCTATCCGCACTATTCATCCGACGTAGGCGCTTCATTGAAGGCTGGCTATGATATCCGCCACGGACTGATCGGACCCGGCGTGTATGCTTCTCATAACTATGAGCGTTCACATACGGATGGCGTGATGAATACTTACAAGCTTCTTAAAACGCTTATTACACAGTAACATATATCATCCCCGGCAGTTCGGAACGGTTCTTCTCCTAAGCTGACATGAAAGGGGATGCTAACGGAGGCTTAGGCTCGAATGCATTCTTTGGAGCCTACGCCGTAGTCAGTCGTTAACTCACCGAAGTGCTGCCCAGTCTTTGTCAGGAAGGGCATCTTAAAGCTTCTTAAATACAGCCTTTCTCTGTACAAATTCCGTATAATACCGGAAGCCGCAGCTTTTCAATATCTCCGGAACCTTATGGAAATCATACGCAACATGCTCCGGCTTATGGGCATCCGCCCCCACTGTGATGATCTCCCCGCCAAGCTCCCGGTAACGCCTCAGAACATCCTTATGCGGATGTGCGTAGGGCAGGCCGTATTTCAGCCCTGCGGTATTCAGTTCAATCCCTTTTCCGTGCCCGATCAGATACCGCAGGATCTCGTCTATGATATCTGCGAATCTTCTATAAGAATATTCTTCTTCCTTGTGCATCCCATAACGCGTCACATAATCCAGATGCCCAAGCACGTCAAAGTCCTCCACTCTCCGGATGTTCTCATACGTCTCCGCAAAGGTCTCCTCATAAGCGTCTGCATCACTTCGTCCTTCATAGAACTCCTTATAATATGGATCCACG
>OFGR01002269.1_pt1 | contig 13129 bp, 11 predicted proteins | sample 1521811 | NCBI WGS metagenome assembly OFGR01 (sample SAMEA3504098, study PRJEB24116) | mouse gut metagenome | biome: mouse gut; feature: mouse-associated habitat; material: faeces | place: Denmark | collected 2011
CCGCCGCCGCGGACCGGCAGCTGCCCATTTACTGTGTACAGCGGGACCAGAAGATGGTGGCGATTTCCTTCGATGCCGCCTGGGGTGATGTAATTTTGCGGACGTTGGGGCGCAAGGGGTCTGGCGCTCCAACGCCCGCATTTTTATGTCAGACTGCCGCAAGGGTTTTTGCTGTCATTCAGGAAAGAGTTCCGACAGGTCGATCACACAGTCCTCCAGAACATTCACTTTTATCTTGTCTCCAGCTGTGCCGAACTCCTTCACGGAATAATGACCGTCCTCCAGGATAAAAGATTGTACCGTTTTACTGTCAGGGTCTATGATCCAGTACTCGCGGACACCGGCTCTTTGATACAGGCTGAATTTGACGAAGCGGTCATGCCGCTGGGTGGAGGGAGATAAAATTTCCACCACCATATCCGGCGCGCCTTTGCACCCATGCTTGTCTATCTTCCTCCGGTCACAAATGATGGAGATATCCGGTTCCACCATTGTGTCCACATCTTCCGGCCTATCTCCATCCACCTCAAATAGCCGGACCGCAAACGGGGCGGGGTAGGCTTTACACTGTTTTCCCTTCAAGTAGTTGCCAAGCTGTCTGCAAAGCTCAAAGCTAATTTCTTGGTGGGTGGTGGACGGCGGCGGGGACATCATGACAACCTCCCCGCAAATAATCTCCGCCCGCTCACACTCATCCCATGTGAGAATATCCGCAAACGTACAGCGGGCCTTTTCCATTGGTAATGCCATTATAATCACACCTCTCACATAGCTCGGGTTAACTCCTGCCTTCTGTGTATATTATGGCACAATCTCCTTCATTTGAAAAGATGGTAATAGTTAGCCCGATTTGCCTATTTCTTTCGGTACTGCGGCTCACGCTCAAATCTCAGTTCGCCTCTGAGGGCGTTATAGCGGTGGTTGAGCCAGACATTTCCGTGGTGTGTGACCGGAGCAAGATAGATAAGCGTGGATGCAAAGGAGCACCTGATCTGATTGTTGAAATTCTCTCTCCCCCCACCCGGAGGCATGATCGGCTCGTAAAGCTAAATTTGTACCAGCGGGCCGGGGTTTGGGAATACTGGATTGCAGACCCGGACAATGAATCTGTCCAGGTATTCACACTGGATAGCGGCGCACTGAAACTCCGGGAGGACTATGGGCGTGAAGATGTGGCTAAGGTCAACGTGCTTGACGGATGCTTTATTGAGTTGAACAAAGTGTTTTCTGAATAAATAGTGTAAGCGGATGGGGTTCATTCCCTGTTCGCTCTTTTTGTGTCCTTTTCTCTGCTTTCCGCCCGCGCCTTAAAGAGTGCAAGTATCCTTGCTTCTTCTGCTGCACGCATAGTTCGATGATTACCGCCGTGATACACCTATATACAGAATACCGCATACAACGGCACGGACTTCTGCCCCTCTTCCATACCGAAATTTTTCCCGGACAGCTTGATAGCATAATCAGGCCGATGTGACTTTCGGTAGGCGTTGAGGCTCTTTGCCTGGGTGTGCTCCGCCGCTTTGACTTCGATGGGGATGATGGCCCCATCCAGCTGCGTCAGAAAATCCACCTCATAACCGTGGTCCCCTGTCCAATAATAACAGCGATGTCCGCTGGCCACAAGCTGATTGCAGACATAATTTTCCGCCATACCGCCTTTGAAGTCGTCCAAATCGTGCGTAGGATATAGGATATCCTCTGGGATGATTTCTTTTTTTGCGCACAGCAAACCTACATCGGATACATAGGTTTTGAACGCGTCAATATCCCGGTAATTCTCCAAAGGCTTTTTGGCCTGCTCCGCCCGGTAAACTCGCGTAACAATGCCGGACAGGACAAGCCACTCAATGGCGTTTTCAAACTCAGAGGCCCGCCCGCCCTTTTTCACCAGTTTATACTGGAAGCGAGTGTTTTTCTTTGAGAGCTGCACCGTAATATTGTCGTAGACCAACCGGGTTTTCTTGATCTCATTTTCCCTGTTGTATTTGCTCATATCATTCAGATAAGCCGCTAAAATTGTCTCCTGGATGTGCCGTACCAAGATATAGTCATGAGTTTCCATGAACTTACTGACACAATCCGGCATCCCTCCCACGACCTGATACTGCCGGTAGTAGGTCATAGCGGCGTCATGGAGGGCGGCAGGCATAGGGGTATCGTTGGCAAAGCAATCTTTGATCTGCTCCACCAGGGCCCGTTCTCCGCAGGCCAGCAGAAATTCCTCCATATCCATGGGATGGAGGGTCTTGATATCCACCTTGCCCACAGGAAATGAAAACTGCTGGCGATTGACCGCCACGCCCAACAGACTGCCGCAGGCAATCACGTGGTACTCCGGGGCCTGTTCACAGAAATATTTCAAAGCGGTCAGCGCCCGTTCACACAGCTGAACCTCGTCGAAAATCACCAAGGTCTTTTCCCGGATAATGCTTTGCCCTGCAATCCGTGAGAGCAAGGGGAGTAGGTAGCTGGGTTCAATGCGCTCATCAAAGGTCCTTGCCAGATTGGGATTGGTCTCGAAATTGAAATACGCCACGTTTTCGTAGTATTTCTTTCCAAATTCCAAGAGTATATAGGTCTTGCCCACCTGACGCGCCCCCTGCAAAATCAGGGGTTTTCGATATGGGCTGCTTTTCCAGTCCAGAAGGTAGCTTGTTACTTTACGCTCCATGATGTTCCTCCTGTGTAAATTATGGCATTAGTATAACATTAAACGATGTAGAAATCAAACGAAATTTCACATCAAATAGCAGATAGACCCGGACGAAACCTGCAATCAGCCGGTTTCGTCCGGGTCATTCAAAATTCCCAACTCATCGGAGAACAGATAAGTAATTTCGATGTGCCCATCGTCAAACACTTGGATATCTTTTACCGTCTCGGCAATCGTTGTGCGGTCCAGCTCGGTGAGCCTCCCATGTTGGAGCAGCGCATCAATCCAGGGCCGTTCCAAGGGGTCCTCCGGTTCCTGCTCCAGCTGGGTCCGCTGGGTCTCCAGCGCCTCTTCCTGGCGGGTATAGTCCTCTTTATAGCGGAGGTATTCGGTCTTTGTGAGCAACCCGGAACGGTAATCCTCATAAATACCCTTTTTCAAGTGATAGAGCCGATTCAAATTTTCTTCTATCCGTATCCGCTGTGCCTGGAGGTCCCTTCGCTTTTTTTCCGGCGCGGCGCTCTTGGCCAGAGCCTTCAAGTCGCCAACAGCGGCAATGATCTTATTCAGGTCCTCCAGGATAATGCGTTCCAACTCCTGCTGGGATATCCCGTGGCGGGGGCCGGCCGCGGGACCATAACGCTTATAGGACCCGCAGGAATAGTAGATACCGCCGGGATGCTTTGTCTTACACATGGCCCGTCCGCAGTCACCGCAGTGCAGGAACCCGGCAAACGGGCTGATATTCTGCTCAAAACCGGGCGAACGGGTGTCTTTGCGCAGGAGCGCCTGTACCCGGTCCCACTGCTGCCGGGTGATAATGGGCTCATGGGTTCCCTCTACAATGGTCCATTGGGCCCGGTCCAGCTGCCTGGCTTTCCCGTGCATGGTGGAACGGGGAGCCCGCCCTTGCTCCATGTTGCCGATGTACATCTGATTGCCCAGCATCCGATGGATGGTGGCGTAGGTCCAATAAGTCGTTTTCCCCAGCTTCTGCCCATTGTGATAGCGCTCGCCGTTCAGCTTTTTGTATTCGCTTGGACAGGGGATACCCTCGCGGTTGAGCAGCTTTGCAATTTTTACCTTTCCATTTCCCTGTTCAAACAGGTCAAAAATGCGCTGGACCACAGCGGCGGCACAGGGATCAATTTGCAGCTTATTGTGGTCCTCCGGGTCTTTTTGGTAGCCGTAAGAGGCAAAGGCCCCAATGAACGCCCCTTGCCGCTGTTTGACCTGCATCGCGCTTCGTACCTTTTGCGAAATATCCCTGGCGTACTGCTCATTGAACACATTTTTGAAGGGGAGCATCATATCATAGGGACCCTTTTCGCTGTCGATATGGTCGCCGACAGACAGAAAACGCACCCCATGTTCCGGGAACCAGCGCTCCAGGTAGTAACCGGTGTTGACATAGTCTCTGCCAAAGCGGGACAGGTCTTTGACAATGACGCAGTTTATTTTGCCAGCTCCGATATCGGCGATCATTCGCTGAAAATCCGGCCGCTGAAAATTTGTCCCGGTATAGCCGTCGTCGCTGTACTGTCCCACCACCTGCATATCCGGCTGCTGGGCGGCGAAGGATTCCAGCAACGCCCGCTGGTTGGCAATACTGTCACTCTCGGGTTTGTCTCCATCCTCTCTGGACAGACGCATGTAAAGGGCGGCCCGCCATATGGCTGGGGCGGGTTGGGATACTGGTGGGTTTCGCTTTGTCCGGGCCATAGGGCGGGCCCTCCTTTCTCGGAAATTTGCGCTGGGTGGCTACCTGCCGCAGTGCGCTTGAAGCAGGTCATGTACGAACTCCTTGGCCTGCCGCATCGAGGCGAAGCGGCGTTCGACGCGGTAGCAGCGGCGCGGCTCTTGGGTGGAGTCACGATGGACCCTATGGGTTGTTTCAGCTGGCATAGGCTGTCCCTCCTTTCTATTCAGCATATTGCGGTGTGGATTTGCTTATGTCATGCAGAGACGGTCTCCCGGCTTGGCCGAGGGTCAGACCACAGCTTTTCATAGACCGTGTTCTGGCCGGAACCTGTGGTCTGTATATACTCCTTAAAGTAGGTACGGACTGCTTTGTGCTTCCTCGCTTCTTTGAACTGATTCAGGGCTAGGCCGGTGGCCTCCCGAATCTGTTCCGGCGTCACCTGCCTCCCCAAAGGCAGGTTCATCAGAAATTCCAGCACTTTTGCCGCATGGGTCTGTTCTCCCATGTAGGTCTTGCCTCTGGCCACAGCCAACTGGCACTCGGTGGGGAGCTCGGATATCTCCTGAATCTGACCGTCCACAAAGTAGCTTTGAAGATACCCGATAACGCCGTTTGGCGGTTGCAGCAACCACAGTTCGATTGGTTCGGTGCCGCCGTGGTTGCGCAGCGCGCTTCGGAATACCATCTGTACGATCTCCCGTGCCAGGGTGATATCCTGCATGTCCATGACACTGGGCAAGCTGTCCAGACGGAGCGTTCCTCCCTGCATCTCCAGATTTGTGCTTATTTCACCCAGAAACGTCCCGTCAACGTCCAGCGCCAACGTTCTGCTGACATAATCCCTGGGTTCAAACCGATTCAGCCCCAGGCAGATCACACAGGTGCTCTCCCGATAGAGGTTGGAGCCATTCAGACCGCCAAAGTAGGGCAGCATCGGCTTTATTTGTTTGTCAGCCCCAATGTAGGAAATCAATACATTGTGAAACTGTTCCAGGGCTTCCCACAGAGATTCCGCATAGCGTTTATACGTCACAACTAAAATACGCTTGTGCCGTTCGGAGATTTGTGGAAGAACGAAGTGCAGCCAAGCAATTAACGCATTTAGATTCTGCTGTTTCTCTAAACCAGACTTGGAGCTGTTGAATAAATCTCCCCGCTGAATGTTGATTTGCAGCCGCTGAAAGGACTCTAAATTTTTATCTGGGAATGTATGTATATTGGGATTTCTGAACAGCTCTGGTGAGAGCGAAGCGGTGCCGCTGAACAGGAACGTGGCAGGCTGCGTTTCTCCATGGAGCGCTTTGAGCCGGGGAAAGAAGAACGAGGTATCTTGCCCCACCGCATAATAAGCAGCCTTTGCCGCCAGCAGTACATCCACCAGATGGACAGAGCCGCAGTCCTCTGTTCCTGTATAGTTTACAATCGTATTCCTGAGTTTTTGCAGCCTGTCCTCTGTGAAACCAGCAGTTTCCAGCTCCTGTTGGGAGACTGTGCCAAACAAGCTGCAATGCTCCGGCGCACTGTGGAGCAGCCTGAAAAATGGACTGCGGATAGCATCATGCCAAAGATACAGGAGGGTGGACTTTGCTTTTCGGAGCTGCGCCTGATAACTGGGTTTGAGCTGGTCGAACATAGACTCAAACTGGTTGATGGTACGCAGGTTCATTACATTATCTTCCGTCAGCTGAGGCAGCTCGTCCACCAGCAGCAGAGTGCGGATGTACTGCCCTGACTCATCCTCCCAGGGGAGCAGGGCAGACATATTCTCCATGTAATGCTGATAGCGGGCATGGGATATGATTAAAATCGGTGTACTGTGGGTTTGGCGGGCCGACTGTACGAGAGGGCAAAGGGCGTAGTCCCTACAACTGCGGCCTGGACATTCAGAATAGGACTGGGCTGTGCCGTTGATACACCTTCCAAGCGCCAAATTGTAGTCATTAGGAGAAAACACCGCTTTGGCCACTGGACGCTCTGCGCGCTGTGTGTTGCAGAGCGTTTCCAGCTCTTCGGCCTCTGCGGTTTTTTCCACCACTACAATTACACCGCCAATGGCCTGAGCTATCGAAGTCCTGTCCTGAAATTCCTGAGCCATGACCGCCAGCAGAGCGCGGATAAGCGTAGACTTTCCAAGCCCTGGCTGAAACGGTATGGCCGTGACCGTACCGGGAACTGCCTGTAGGACGGCTTCCGTGGCATCCGCCAACAATTCCCGCTGCCCAGATAGATATGTTATATTGTGTATCGAAAACAAATGGTCAAGGTATGTCAATACACGTGTGTATAACCGCATGGGGTCTCGTTCACTGCGCCGAAGCAATTTTGGGGGTAGAATATGTTCGTCCCGAACCCCCGGAACATCCCGAACTGCCGGATTGTGGAGCTGAATCCCTTGTGCCACAACAGGTACCCCCCTTTGACTAATTCGGGAGCTCATCGGAACAGCTCGGGGAGACCCATCCAGGGATCATGCTTCCGAAGTACCTCCCGAAGACGGTTTGTACCTCTTCTGGCAGCTCCGGGATTGGGAGCGCAAAGCATGGGATGGTCTTGGGATTTGATTTGGTCTTATCTATTTTGTGAAACAAGTATCGCCATGTGGCGGGATTATTATTTTCGTGCTTCAGGGGGACCCCCATATCACATAGCCTGCGTTGGACGGCGGCTTCAGCTTTTTGCTCTGAAAGAGAGAAAGCTGTGATGTGACGCTCTTCCAGCCAGAGCTGGTAAGCCTTCAGGAAACTGCTCCTGGGTGCAATCAGATGGCAGGGGCCGTCGCCAATACAATGAAGCAGCCCCATCGTTTCAGGTGTTCCCTTGGGCTCTTGCAGAATTTGGTTATGATAGGTGGGCAGGTAGTGTTCCGTAAGGAATTGGTAGAAACAGCTGGGAGCATCATAGGCCAGACTGGAGATGTTTTCCGATTGTTTATCTGTTGCCGGAGCGGATTCCGGCAGCACCAGCCGCCAGTACCAATGCAGGCTTTCCTCGGCCATTTCCGGGGTGAGCCAACCTCTTATTTGAGATGCAAAGTAGAGATATTGTTGGAAGAACGATAGAGCGGCGCAGAGGGAGTCGGTCAGAGGATCGGATACTGAACATTGGAACCGTCCCTTCTGTACCACAGGCCGGAACACACCTATCCCGCTTTTCCAGGCTTCAATATGCTTCTTTTTATTGTGGAACCACTCAAGAAATGATATGATTCCATAACGGCAATCCTCTGCCAGCTCATTCAGCTGCTCCAACATCTGGTTGTCGTAAGCATCCAGATTGCTCCTGCTCAGATTTAGAACAGGGTGGATATTGCTCCCCTTCTTCTCCCCAAATACGATGGGCATTGCCAGAGGTGAAAGCTCTACCAGTTGCTTGTACAGCGCGTTCGGTAATTCAGGCATCAATACCATTGCGCTATCCAAAAACGGGAAACAGAACTTTCGTTTCTCCCAGGAAGTATCCAGGTATGTCCCGCCAATATAGTCGAACAACCGAGAGGACGGCTTCGATTCACCCAACCTGAGCTTGGTTTGTACAATCCATGGCCGGCGCAGCTTCCAGTCACAGCCCTTCCACTGTTCGGGTCCTTGGATGGCTGTTAGAAGGGTCTGCAACACTGGACGTACTGCGCGGGGCGCTGCATCCAGGCAAAGGAGCGGGATTGCGGGCAGGTGCTCCACCAGCAGATGTGCCGCTTGGCAGAGCAGGACCAGCAATAGTAATGTCGCTGCCGCCTTGGTTCCCTCTACTGCTTTTGGGAAGTCACACAGCTTCTGGCAGGCGTCACTGAGGCAGAGATCATGCTCAAGGTGCTTCACCTTCTTTGCAGAGATGGTGGGCCACTTTAACTTGATCTTGTCATCGGGCTTTTGGGGAGTCTCGGGCTGTTTCCCTCTGCTGCTGGTTTCTGCCGCCGGGTAGTAGATGCCGTCTCGTTCTTCCATGTCGATGGATAGGGAGCCCTGGGGGGCCGGGATGCGGATGCGGGTACGGAAATGTTGCTTGTCTGCCTTTTTCATGTCAAATCCCTCCTTCAAATTTTTGGGGTACAGGAAGGATTATACGGCTGGACTTGTCATATGTACATTACCCGTTTCGTATGACATTTTTATGATATATGGGCTCGAATCCAAATTTGTTGTATAGGAAGTGAGACAACTCATGCTGATTGACCGTGGTTTTTTTGTTGATAACTACGTCGGGACTTATAAAATGATAGAGGACAAAACGATAGATGCAACCATGATTGTATCTACAGAGGTCAGCGACGCAAAGCAAGGGGAACAACAGCTGCTCAAAAAACGGATATTTGAGTTTGACAGAAGAGATGATAAATACATTTTTCTTGAATTAGCCAATGTTGACATTGACAATGATGATTCTATTTTAGATTTCTGTAATAAGTATGGTCTGCCCTATTCATCTCAAGTTTGTTATGACAATGAGTCCGGGATAGCCCAAGATATTCAGTCTACAGTAGAATCACAGGTTCGGAGAAGAATCAGTGGCCGATATAGCAGAAATGATACGATAGACCGTTTGGAATTTTGCAGGCTGGCCGTTCAAGTGAACAGTTTAATGAAACTAAAAGAGCTGTTAGATCATGGTATTACTGATTCATCTGTTTATCCAGAGCTCATTTCACTTTTGACATATTTAGTTTTTTATAGCCGCGCATTTATTTACGATTTTGATGACACGGATGTATTACCGAAGACTCGTACTATGAGTTTCCAATATTATTTTCACTTGTTCTGCTATATTCACCCTAAAATTCAAATTTTTCCAGAGGCCGACCGGATTGCTGCATATTTAACCTGGAATAGACGGCTAATAGAGAATCCAGATCGCATAGAAGATGCTGCTCTGTTATCTATTCTGATGTCTGACGGAAATCTGAGAGCATTGAATATTTTTGAGAAAATTTTCTCAAGGATTCATTACGAAAGGGCAAACATAGCACGAGCGGAGGATTGGCTGTTATTTTTAAGCGGAGACAAACCTATGCCTGTACAAGAGGAAAATGTGTACATTATTAAATCCTCTGAAAACCAGTTCTCCATAGATAGATATGGAAGAATATCATTTGACAATAATGTGAAGTATGCGGGGGACATTGATGAATTAAAACAGCTTGCTCTTGAAGTGCTTTGTGATGTTGTTAATGATGGATTGGTATGTGTAAATCCCCGATTGGTTTTGGAAGAAACCGGGGTGCGCGGAGGATGGCAGTTAACACACCAAATGGAAGGAATCTATATGGAACTTTTCAGTGAATTTGCGACAAATTCTCAATATAGAACATGTGCAAATCCAACTTGCAGAAAATTCTATTCTGTTTCAAGGAGCCGTCCAAACAAGAAATTTTGTTGTCATGAATGCGCGGCCTTACAGGCAAAGCGAAGAGAGCGAAGCCGAAAGAAAGCCCTTAGCAATCAAAAGACATAGCAATTCACTTCTCAGGGGGGCTTTTCTATAAGAGGATAAAACCGGGCCCACCTCAAGAAGGAAAGCATACTCGTTCAAGTCGCACACAGGCCGTCCAAGCGAACTGCGCAGCAAGCGAGCTTGGACGAGTAGGGTTTCCTTCTGCAAGGGGGCTAAACCCAGTATTACCGGGTTCAATCCCCATTGAATTTTTTGTTTCTTGATAAAATGTAATGAGTTTTATGCTCAAATTCTGTGTATTCAAATTGGTTTGTGGTCCCTATAAATGCCAGTGGTGGCGATCTCTGAATTGTAAACCATACCAATAGAGCCGATTGGAGTTATGGTACATGCCAAAACTCGGAAACCAGCCCTATTGGCATACTGTTCCACTGTGCTGTTGGGATATACCCTAGATGAAATCAGAAACGCTCATTCCAGGAGCATTCCATGGGTTGGAAGGACTATAATCGCTGCCTGTGCTGGACGGTGCAGCATCTCTATACTGCTCCATATCCAGCCCAAAGTATTCAACCTCGGAGTCCGACAATTCGGCAACATCTGCCATGTAGCGGAAGGCTTCCTCTATGCCATCTTCAAGCAGTCCATCTTTCAGAATCGCAGCAATCTCACCCATTCTGCTCCAGGAAATGTGTTTTTCATTTGTCCTCATAAGGTAGTAATCCAACGCCTTGAAAAGAGCCTCTGCTTTCGTCAGTGCAGAGAACTTGCCAAAATCGTAATAGCAGCATGTCCAGTCCCAGTTTCCAGTTTCCTTGTCCAGGCCATGCACAACGGCATACTGCGTCATGCCCTCACCACACAGGATAAGAGCCCATGGTCCCTCTTCCACAATAAGCGTATACTGCATTTTTGATTCCTCCTTGTTGCAATCCTGACCAGAGCCAAATGCCAAACGTTCATTAAGTGTATGGCTCTGTTGAAGCTGTGATAGCATTATCGTGGGCGGCTGCTCAAGCTCCCAGCAGCCAATATAGAGATATTCCCCTCCGCTGTTCTTCGGTGTTCATTGACATTCCTCCAAATGCAAAGACCCGGCAGCCCCAACCCGGGGCGGAGATACCGGGCCATCATCGTGTATTTCAGCTGGCCTCAGCCAGCTCCGGCATCATCTGGGCGGCGTTCACGATTTCCATGAACTGCTGTCCAAATGTCCTTGCCTGGGCGGCTTCCTCCGGGCTGAGAATGCCTGCTGTTTGGAAGTTGAACAGGGCGTAGGGCTTGCCCTGCTTGCTGGTGGCCTTCTCCAAGGTAATCTTTGTGACTACACTGGAAATTGGTGTCAAGGTACTCAGCAGGCGGGTGGAATATTTCAGGAACCGGGGCTTGCTGGTGACGGGGACGCGAACCAGAAGCGGGATAATGCTGTTGGGCCGCAGCAGGAACAGCAACACCGATTCCTTACAGGCCTTGGCGCTGCTCTCCCCATCCTTGGAACCGAAGTCATTATAAGGGCACATGGCGCAGGACTTCCCATTGCGGGAAATGATGCTGTTCTGACTCATACAGACCGGCGGGGTCCCCTCCACTGGGTCAGGGGTGTCCCAGTAGGCCCGAGGGGTCGTGTAGTCCAGGACAATGCCAGTCAGTTCCTTCTCCGCCTCATTCCCTGACAGCCCCGGCACTTCAAATACCGTAGCGCCACCAGAAGGAGACTTGACAATATCAAACAGGTCCAGGGTCAGCGGCTGGCTCTTCAGGTTCGCCCGGATGATGTCCAGGGCGTTGTTTGTCAAGGCCAGATAAGCAGAATCCACCGGGCTCAAAGAAGTATCGGAAGCAGCTGCCTCTGAGGGCTTCTGCTCATCCTGCACCTTACCGCTCATGCGGCTTTTGAGTTTCGTATTATCCATGATTGACCTCCGTTCAGCTTGCCGCCTTGATTGTAAAGCGGCGGTAGGATGTTTGATTGGTGTACTTCTTGCAGAGGGCAGGATGCTCAACCTTCAAGGTCTTGCTGTCAAGCCGCTCCTGGAATACGCTCTTCCAAGTGACAATCCTGTCCATGATGGTTCCCACCTCGTTTTCACCCAGCATCTCCTTCAAAAGATTCTCCGCCTTCTGCTTTTGCTCGGTGACAGCTTCCAACTGCTCACAGGCTTCATCATACTGAGCCAGCAGGTCAGCGGCGGTGTCGGGCAGAGTGATGTGGGACTTAGGGATACTGTCATGGAAACGTTCAGCAAGAAACCTGGCGGTCGCATTGGAGCCATCCAGCGGTGGGGGTGTGCAGTCCTGGACGTGGTTCCAGAAAGAAATTTCCAGCTCAATGAGCATAGAGATCAGTTCCTCGTCACGCTCCACGAACTTCCACTTGAAGGTGTTGCCGCCAATCAGGACGGCGATAAAAGCCCCTTTGTACCCAGTCACCGCCATATAGTGGGCAAGCTGAAGCGCATACTCGTCCGGGATGGTATCCTCCCACTCGCCAGCCTTGTAGGCCGAAGCGGTCTTGGCCTCAAAGATGCACGGCCCGACATCTGGAACCTCACAGACGCCATCCAGGTTTGCCAGCATGAAGGGGTATTCCTCACTCTGAAGCAATTCGCTTTTGTGGATGACCTCAATTCCGGTACGCTTGGTGAACTCGGCCCGGACGAAGGGTTCAAGCTGAGTACCCCAATAGGCAGCTTCCCCGGCCTCCTGCGCCTGGAGCTGGTTGGTCTTTTCCATCCACAGCTCCACCGGGGACTTATAGCGGCTGATACCACAGACCACAGAGGCATCGGAACCACCGATACCCTGCTTGCGGTACTCCAGCCAGTCGGTATAGGGCAGATTTTCGGTCAATACCAAAACGTTTGCAGGCATATCACAACCCCCTTATGCCAATGCCAGCACCAGCTTATACGCCTTGTCAATGAAAGCATTGCCCTCAATGGTGCGTAAAAACAGGTTTTCTTTGTAGTTCTTACTCCTGCGGATGGGGTCCGCGTGGGTGGCAAAGTCGCTGACTGCGTTGATAAAACGATAGGCGTTTTTGCCCACATGGGACAGGTCTGGAGCCTCCCAGTAGCGCAGTTTCAAATCCTCCAGCAGACGGAGGTTGTTCCTCTTCTGCGCGTCCGGCATGTCCCCGGTCACAGGGAAGAACTCCTGCATCATCTCCAGAACCCGTTTATCGGTCAGCTTGAGCCGGGTGAGGTTGTCGATCCCCCGGCCTAACTCACCCATGTAGCGCTCGGCCAGCATCAAGGTTTCTCTGGCCTCGTGGACGCGGCTCATGACGTTTTCTGTGTGTTTGGTAGTCCACACACGTTTGGCGCTGGAGAGGGCCAGATTGAGCGTGTTTTGGCACACAACACGAATGGGTGTCATAGCGACTTTGA
>OFGR01002271.1_pt1 | contig 13125 bp, 13 predicted proteins | sample 1521811 | NCBI WGS metagenome assembly OFGR01 (sample SAMEA3504098, study PRJEB24116) | mouse gut metagenome | biome: mouse gut; feature: mouse-associated habitat; material: faeces | place: Denmark | collected 2011
AAATTGTGAGCGCAAACTCTTTATTTCTGCTCAGATTCTCATTTTTGCCCTCATTTAGATCGTGTAGTGTTCAATGGAGGACTCCAGCAGCGTCCCGAAGATCAGATTCATGACCAGTAAGGACAACAGTGGTGAAAGCACGCTCCACGCAATCCCCAATATCGTTCGTTTGTATTTTTTTGTGAAATCTCGGCGCACCAATTCCTGAAACAGGAACCGTTGCTTCTTTAATTTCCGTATAATATCCAAAGTGTTACCTCAGTTGTTTTTTATTTAATCCACCAGCTCCGTCAGCGAAAGCAGTTGGCTGTACACAGGGGGAATTTTTGCCTTTATGCTGTTAAAACGGGGGTAATCGGTAATAATCATCGCATCGACTTGCGGCAGTCGGTCTGAACTGTTCAGCAGAGCTGGCAATTGAGATCGGAAAAGATGGCGTTGTTTTCCTCTATCCGATTTCGCACTTTGCATTTCATCATCTACGATATACTTGATCTGAATAGCTGTTCCAAGAAGTAAATCAACCAGCCAGTCCGTATACATACAAGCGCCCCAAATTCCTACTTTTTTGATACCCTTATTCTTCAATGCACCGGCTACCACGCGCCCCACCTTCTCTGGCTGATAGGAACGACACCTGTTTTGATATTCCAGTGCCATTAGAGCGTTGATATACATCTTTTTCGCCTCAGAATATTCCTCATTCGATTCTATAAACTTACTCGAGAAAAATTCTGCCACTTTAGGTGTAAGCCAGTGGTCTCCAGCAGCATCCACACAATCTCTAAATTCTGCATAGCAGGGTGTTTTCAGCGATGGCACCACACCTGAAGTGAGCAGAATGTAGCTGGAATAGCAGTGGTGCCACGGACAATTTTCTCCAATCGCGGCAAATCGAATAGGTTCATCCGGGTTCTCATAAATATTCTGTACAGGGATTCCCCCGATAAAGCATGGCTGAAACCATCCGCTCCCTGCTGCCAGCTGCATAACCCAGTCTCCAGCATAACAAAATTCGCAACGCTTTTCTCCCCAGTGTTTTTGCTGAAAATCAAACATGTTTGTGTGCAGAGCATGATATGCATTTTGGTGCTCAACGAGCGGCAGCTTTGTTAGTCTGGAATATGCTTCTAGATCGTCTTGTCTGCGCAGTTCAATCATATGGGGGCACGCGCCAATTTCCTTTTGGCATATCGTCAGAATTTCCTCAATATATGGTACATATTCATCTGCTGCTCCCAACTCAACGGTAAATGCGCAGTGATTTGCCTTTACAAAGCGAATATTTTCAAAAAAATCTCCCATCAAATTTTTTCTTTTTAGCTCCAGATAATGCATTGAGAACTTAATAAACACTCGCTCTTTATACGTCTCTTGAAAGGCGCACAACTCTCTTAGCCGGTCTCTGATTGTTCCATTCGTTACAATGGTGACATAGTGCCCATTTTCCAGCATCCGTTGGACAAGCTCCACCGTATAAGGGGCTAATAACGTCTCTCCAGAGCCGCACATATTAATGTGGCATACACCACCTAACCGCTCTTTTGTGAGGCATCGCTGAATATGTTCTGGCGGATAGTCCAAATGACCAATATCATTGGTGTTCCATCCAACCTGGCTCACATAGCAGTAGGGACAGCGCATATTGCAGACGCTTACAGGCAATCCAAAGTTTACCAGCCGCTTCATTTTTGCCATATGCTTGTCTTACCTTTCTCCCCAGAATCCGCCTTGATAACCTAAACGGCTCAGTAACGAACTGCATATTTCAATTTTTTCCTGCACATATTCTTGGTTCAGCGCCCACTCGTGGGTGAATATCTCTATGTGTCCCCGTTGCTGTTCTATAACTTTTTTAAGTATGCTGTTGGTTTCTTCTATCCTTAAATCTGTGGCCAGATAAACCAGCTTGGACTGTTTGTCCATATAGCTCCCCTTAGTGCGAATGTTCAGCTTTTTTTCTGGTGTCAATCCGTAGCAATCATCGTCAGTTTCTGAACACAAAACACCTTGCAGGCCCTCTTGATGCATTGCGTTCAGGACAGGCCAGCTGGCAGAGTAGCAGTGAATCCGAGGGCATTCATCTAACGTTCTCCCTACTATCCGTCGTAACTGCGCGGTTACCTCTGCATAATCAGCTGCTGCCTGCTGAGGCGTGATCTCTCCATATCGGACATTTTCATTTCTCGCATGAAACCCAAACCTGAGCCATCCGCTGCTCTCTGCCAGTTCCTGCTGATAGCGGTCTGTAACGGCTGACAAACGCATCCAGTCCTGCTCTTCAAAACAATAGAAGCTTATGGCTATTCCATATTTTTGGTGGAGCGTCCGGAAAAAACCTAGTATCGGCTGTTCAAAAGCACTGGTATACTCTTCCTCGTTCAAATCCTTAAACAGCCAGATTGTATCGTCTACAGATAAGTGGGCTGTCCTTGGCCTCCCAAACATATTACCCCTCCGCCATCATTCGAAAAGCGTCTTCAAACACACTCTGATCTACAACAGGGTGCATAGGCCGCCCGATTTCTATCGCTTTTTGGATGCTTGTACGAAGCTGTGTCAAATCTTTATCCAGGTAGAATACCGATTCAGTGTCTGCAAATTTCCTCTGGAATTCGGAAATTTTATAATTATATGAACTGATCGCCACACAAGGCGTATGGGTTGCCATAGCAAAAATCAGGCCATGGAGCCGATCTGTTACTACAACCTGATGCGCCGCAAACTTACGAAGTTCCCTCCGAACTACGTCGCGCCGGATATTTCGAAAAATCCTACTTTCAAAAATTCCTTGATATAGGTTGTTGGTAATCTCTGCGCATGGATCTATCTCTTGCACCGTGTCCAGCACCTGTGCATACTCACCCTCGGACAAGCCGCTCTCATCTTTCAAGTCGCGGATACAGAGCAGAAGTCCACGGCGCTCCAGCCCCCAATCTTTCTCAAGCATCAGTGCCAGATCTGGTATACAGGCGCATTTTGCCAGCGGGAAGTACCTCTGGACCGCTTCCATACTTCGTTCGCCTCTGGTAAAAATTGTAAGCCGCTTATGCTTGCCGTATATGTCCACAGAAAGGGCTAGTTCCTGTTCCCCTTCAGCATTTTTATCAAAGAATACTGTCTGGGGGAAAATAATGATCGGATTGTCTGGAAAGTCCGCAATAATTCTCCGTCGAATTCTCTCCTCCCCAGGATACCGATTGCCTAAATTTCCGCCGCCCTGCAAGCAAATCATTTCACCGTCTTGAATTATGGAGCAGATTTCGCTGTACCACATCCCCAAATTGCCATAGGTCACTTCTATCAACCGGTACTCGGGAAAAAAGCGGTGAATGAATTCTGCCTCTCCCAGCGCAATGGCCGCATCACCAATATTGCTGTGTTCCGGTGTGCCAATCAGGAAAATTCTCTTTCCACCCACTTTATCAGCTGAGGCAAACAATGTCTGATATTCCAGGATTTCTCTGATTCCATTTTTCAGCTCTAGCTCCGCCCGCCAGATCCGGCTGTCCGTGCTCTGCGTCAGCGCCTGTTCTGCCTGCCAGATCCGGCTGTCTGTACTCTGGGTCAGCGCCTGTTCTGCCTGCCAGATCCGGCTGTCTGTGCTCTGCGTCAGCGCCTGCTCTGCCTGCCAGATCCGGCTATCTGTGCTCTGCGTCAGCGCCTGTTCTGCCTGCCAGATCCGGCTATCCATACTTTGAATCAGCACCTGCGCCATATCCTGCATCCGCATTTCCAGCCGGGCAGCTTGCCTCGCCTGCAGCTCAGCAGATGTCTGCCGCAGTTCAGCGGACAGCCGCAAATACCGGTCCCACGTCTTATCTTCTATATAGTCACAGACGTTCTTTTCTAAGCGATCAAGCAGCCCCTCTATTCTGGTACGAAATGGTCTGGCCAACGGCCGTAAGCACACTGTGATAATTTTTTTGATTTTTGAACCCAATGTCGTATTGTGTGCACAGAACTCTTTATACCGCAGTATAAAACTCGGCTGGTAATTGTTATCAAAGATCTGATTGAGCTCCTTCACTTCGTACTGTGCATCCCATGGCGCGTGATACTTTGCCCACCGCCATTTTGTCGCCAACACCTCCAGCAGACAAGTATCGTCAAAAGCGTGTCGTCTGGTATTGTGTTTATAGATTTGCCGCAGGATCCTCTCCAGCTCCGTCAGCTTCGCCTCCCGCTCTTCGGAAGAAAAACGGTCAAACGGATTGCTCCAGCCGCGAAACAGCATCGCCTCGTCCTCGGTCAAATGGATATCCAGCGACTGCTCCAGATTTCTAGCCACCAGCTGGCCGCTCTCAATATCCAGCATGGCCTCCTTGTCTGCGGTTATATTGCCATCGCCAACCCGGTACTCACCCAGCACCTCCGGGATATTGACGATATCGGTTACCCACACAGCTCGACACCAGAGCTCGTAATCCTCCGCGCCAAAGCTATTATCATAAAACAGTTGGTGCTCCAGCACAACTTCTCGTCGCAGCATCAGCGTGGAGTGGCACAAATCACAGTTAAACAGCAGACGTGCGCGGCACTTATCTGCCGATGCCGGCGGGCAGTGGACCCAGTCCTCATTTGGGCCGAAATGGTGCTGCCAGGTCCCGCAGATTCCTACCTCAGGGTGATTTTCCATCAGCGCCACCTGCCTAGCAAAACGTTCCGGGTGGGCTGTATCGTCAGCGTCCAGGCGTGCAAAATATGTTCCCTGCGCGAGCCTGAAACCTGTATTCAGAGACTCAGCCAACCCTAGACGCGCTTGATTTTGAACCAGGTGAAACCGTTCATCTGTCTGTGCGTACTCGCTTACAATCTCGGCGCTTCCATCGTTTGATCCAAACTCATTGATGATCCAAAAGTCCCAGTCCTGGAAGGTTTGCGCTAGAACTGAATCGATTGCCTCCCGGATGTGCTTTGCGCCATTGTACACCGGCATAATGACCGAAACTTTTGGCATGGCTTTTCTCCCTCTTCTCTTACTTTTTTAGATGCTCAATCCCCGCCAGAGCCTTGTAAAACACGCTCATCATGAGATGATCGAAGATCATGTGGATATCCTCCGTGACCTGCATGCTGTTGATGGGCGCATGAAGGGACACATCAGACAGTCTCTTCAGCATTCCACCGTCAAAGCCGGTCAGCCCAATCACTTGGTTACCCTGCTCCTTCGCGTACTCCACCGCGTTGATAACATTTCTGGAATTCCCGCTGCCAGAGATTGCCATGACCACATCGCCGGGCTTTAGGTGACCCCGCAGCTGGAAACGGAAGACTTCCTCAAAGCCTATGTCGTTGGCTACCGCCATGACGGTCGCCACATTGTCATTCAGGCACAGGAAATTAAACTTCTTCTCCGTGTGCTCCGACACGCCCTTGTTGAAATCGTTCTGGTAGTGGGAGGCTGTAGCGGAGCTGCCGCCGTTGCCGAATATGTAAACCGTGTTCCCGTTCTCAAACGCAGTTAGCAGAAGATTCAGCGCCCGGTTGATCTGCTCGACATCCAATTTCTGAATCGTGGCAATCTCATGCTCCAGATAGGCAGAGATCTCCGCTGTATAGTCAATCATGTTCTCCACTCCGTTCTAATATCTGTTCTACGGCCTGCAAAAGATCCTCACAGACCAAGTCTGCGGTCACCTCAAACTTGCCGTCCTGCCCGGCATCGCCTGTCAGTACCAGCGCCGTATGGGTTCCCGCATTCTTCCCGGTCTGGATATCCACAGTGGTGTCCCCCACCGTCCAGGAGCCTTGCAGGTCAATATTGAACTGCTCCGCACATGCCTCCAGCATTCCAATATCCGGCTTTCGGCAATGGCAGGGAATTTTGTAGGCGGGATTTTCCTCCGGGTACCCCTTGTCCGGATGGTGTGGGCAGAAGCGGACCGCGTCCAGGTAGGCACCCTCCCGGCCCAGCAAGGTCTCCATCTTCCTGTGGATCCGCTCTACATCATCGACCTCGCACAGCCCCCGGGCCACTACCGGCTGGTTGGTCACTATAATAGCCAGATAGCCGGACTGATTGATTTTGCGGATTGCTTCAGCAGTCCCATCCTCCAGCTCAAACTGATCCTCCTGGTAGACCAATCCTTTTTTTCGGTTAACAGTGCCGTCTCTGTCCAGGAAGATCGCCCGCTGCTTTTTGCGCAGACTGCGTTTGCGCACCAGACCGCTCTTTAGCTCCGCCTCAGCCAGCCGAATCCGTTCTACCGTTCCCACGTCCTTGATGTATTCCGAGGACGGATAGGCATACACCGGTGTCCCTGCTTCTATCAGCCTGGACAGCAGATCCTTTTCCAGATCCACCTTTGTCTGCGGCGGAACTTCTCGGCAGATCTCCCTGTTCAGCAGATAGAATCCCGCGTTGACACAGTTCCGGTACCAGTAGTTCCTGACATTGTGTTTTGAGTCAAAGCGCTGTACCCGCCCGCATCCATCGTAAATAACAAGGTCCGAATCAAAGGGGTGGGCGTTGGGGTGAACAAAGAGCGTTGCCATGGCGCGGTTATCCATGTGAAAACGCATCATGCGCTCCAGGTCAATGTCGAAGAGCACATCACCGAACACCAGAAAGAAGTTTTCCTCTGTCAGCAGCGGCGGCAGCATCGAAAGCGCGCCCGCCGTGCCCAGCGGCATTGTTTCCGAAATATACTGGATGTTCACGCCAAATCCGCTGCCATCCTGGAAGTACTCCTGGATTTTCTCGCCAAGGTGACCCACAACCATGATAATATTGGCAACCTTCTGCTCCCGCAGACACTCAACCTGCCATTGCAGAATCGGCTTGCCCGCCACCGGCGCCATGGGCTTGGGGATCTCATCGTTGGTCAGCAACCGCAGGCGCGTCCCCTTTCCGCCCGCCATGATGACCGCCTGCATCAGAGCACCATCTCCACAGTCTTTGCCACCGCCTCGTCGCTGGTCATCTTTGCATACCAGCCCGCCTGATGGATCTTATCCAGATTGTAGGCAAAAACAGGGACATCCCCCTTCCAGCCGCCCCGGCCTCCGGTGTACTGAAACGGTATCCCGGCCAGCCCCATCTTCTCGCATACGATCTCCGCAATACGGGTCACAGAGGTCTGCGTCTCCACGCCCACGTTGTACAGCGTGACGCCCTGAGGGGTGTCCTTGAACCGCATGATCGCCTCCACCAGGTCCAGCACATAGATGTACGGCTTGCTCTGCTGTCCATCGCCCAGAATGCGCAGGTGAGACGGGTCCGCTTTCAGCCGCTTCACGAAGTCGAAAATGACGCCGTGGGTCAGCCTCGGCCCGATCACATTGGGGAACCGGAACACCAGCACGCTCATATCGTTCATATAGGCGAAGGAGGAGATGATCCCCTCGGAGCCCAGCTTCGCGCCGCCGTAGTAAGAGATGGGCTTTAGCTGCACGGTCTCCTCCCCCACATGGGCGCCCATCTGCTCTCCGTATACTGCGGAGGTGGACGCGAAGAACAGTCTCTTTACCCCCGTGCGCCGCATACACTCCAGTAGCACAAAGGTGGTGGTGTATGTGTTCTTATATTCCACCAGCGGCTCTCCGGCGCTGGCCTGGATATCGGAGTTGGCCGCCAGGTGAAACACGTAGTCCACCTGCTCCGCCTCAAAGATGGGCAGGATCTGCTCAAAATCCGATAAATCCTTTTCATAGAAGGTAAAGTGCGGATTATCTGCCAGATGAAGGATATTTTCTTTTGTCCCAATGAAGAAATTATCCACGCAGACGACCTCGTGGCCCTCTGCCAACAGAGCGTCCGCCAGGTGGCTGCCAATGAATCCGGCTCCGCCGGCTACAAGTGCTTTCATAAAAAGCTCCTCTCAATCCCAGTATTTGTCCCCTATGTACACCACAGACGTACCATCCTTCTCAAAGGAGAAGGGGAAGGGCTGCATTCTCAGTGCCACCCGCAGCTGCTCCTGCCGCGCCGGCGGACAGTAGAAGAGCAGGAAACCGCCCCCGCCCGCGCCTAACAGCTTGCCGCCCAGGGCGCCGTTTTCCATCGCCGTTCTGTATGCCTCATCAATGGCGGGATTCGTAATCCCGCTGGCCAGCGTACGTTTCAATTCCCAGCCCTTATGCAGCAGACTGCCAAAGGAGGACAGATCGTCATGCTCTAAGGCCTCCTTCATGTCCTCCGCCAGTGCGCACATTTTTTGCAGATTTTGTGCTTTTTCTTCCGAGCTAATATTCCTCTTCTGTTCCGCCAGGATGGAATTGGCAGAGCGCACATCGCCGGTATAGAACATGACCAGATTTTCCTGCAGCTTCTGGTAGGTCTCCGGCTGCATGACAATGGGGGAAACAGATACCCCGCCGTCCGGATGGAAGCGGATGAAGTTCAAGCCGCCAAAGGCTGCGGCGTACTGATCCTGCTTACCAATGGGACTGCCCAGCTTTTCAATCTCCACCTGGCAGGCTTTGGCGGCAAGCGTACCCTTTGACAGATACTTACCTCGGTAGCAGTTGATGGTGTGCAAGAGGCCCACCGTAAAGGTACTGGAGGAGCCCAGCCCTGTGCCGCCGGGGATATCCGCTGTAGATGTGATTTCCACCCCGTGAAGCTGCGCTTCATTGAGCACGCAGTTGAAAATCCTGTGCTGGATCTGTGGCAGCTCTTCCACCAGCTCATTTTCGGAGTATTTCAGCAGGGTATACCGGCTGTTGAAATATGGGTGAATAGAGATATAGCAGTAGCGATTAATGGATGTGCTCAGCACACAGCCGCCATACTGTTCATAAAAATCAGGAAGATCACTGCCGCCGCCGGCGAAGCTGATGCGAAATGGCGTCTTAGTGATAATCATTCCGGGATTCCTCCTTTACAGGGTGCTTTCTGAGCCACCGGCGGAGCTGTTTCAAGAAATGCAGTCCATATGCCGCCAATCTCAGACCGGTTATCGTAATTATGCGGGAGACACACCGCACCGCCGGGTCCGGACTGCCGGACACCACCTGCCGCCAGTCCACATAGAGAGCGCGTGCCGCCGTCCTGTCTCGGGGGACAATCTCCACCGTAAGGGCTAAATTCAAAATATATTCAAATTGGAATTGGGCAATCAGCAGCTGTGCGTAGGGAAAGCTCGAAACACGCAGACGCCTGATAGCATCTTTCAGAACGAACACGGTATCCGTAAGACGTTTGCAATTAGGGCAGTCCATAAGGGACTCTCCGCGCCCCACCGTATAGATATAGTAGGGGCTGTGGCTGAAAACGATCTCAGGTTCCGCCAGAAACACGCTGGTAGTAAAGTCGATATCCTCACTAAGACTGTTCTCCATAAAGCGGATGCCATGCTGCTCCAAAAAACTGCGCCGATAGACATAGCGCCATACGTTCCAGAAGCACTGTCTTTTCCGGAGCATAGAGGGGAGGAAGTCCATACCATACTGCGCAGGTGCATCTGCACCAATTTGAAAAATGGGAGTAATGCGGCCTGTCCGCCTGTCCTGCCGGTAAAAATCTGTTGCAATAACATCCGCTGAAAAACATGTATCTCGGATTTGGGAAATCAGGCTGTCTAGGCGCCTGCTGTCCACATAGTCATCGCTGTCCAGAAACATCAGATACTCCCCTTGAGCTACATCCATTGCACAGTTCCGGGCATTGGACAGGCCTGTCCCGTTCTGATGCAGCGTATGAATGGACGGGTTCTCGCGCGCATACGCAAAGCATATCTCGCTGCTCCGGTCTGCTGATATGCCGAGGGACAGGATGATCTCGCAGGCAGTCAGATCGCAACACAAAACGCTCTTCAAGCACTGCTCCAGATATGGCTCCACATTGTAGACAGGAATGACTATGCTGAGGGCGATTTCGGACTTAATCATCCCAGCCGATCTCCAGTTGCTCCTGCTCCAGCAGGCGGCTGTGGGCCTGTTCCACCAGCAGGGCGATGTTGTCCTCGATGCCAGCCCGGGTGCTCTGGTACAGCCGCTTCAAGCATCGGGGGTTTCCCTTCTCCTCCGGCACCTTCGCCGCCGTACACAGCTGCCGGATGATGGTGCTCACGTAGGTGCGGCTCATGGGCGCGCCCTCCTTCGTCAGGAAGATGGGGCCGGAGATGTAGCCGTTTCGTTTGGCGTAATCCAGCAGCTCCTTTTGCAGCCCCTCCGGAATACGCAGCACCTGCTTGTTCCGGCTGAAGGTAACCGTCAGCTTGCTTTCTTTCACTGCCTCAACGGTTACCTTATCCAATTCCTGCACCGTCAGCCCGGTCGTCCCGAACAGCTTCACCAGCAGGTACACCTTCTCCCGGTCCAGGGCACGGGCCGTTTGCAGCAGCCGCAGATACTCCGCCCTCGTCAGCTCCGGCTGGATTTCTGTCTCCAGCTTCAACTGGTTGGCCAGCTGATACTCCCGGTGCCCTACAAAATCCAGATAGGCGTTATTGACCGACAGATAGCTGTTGATGGTGCTGGGGGCGTAACCCGCCTTCACCAGCTTCTCCCGCCAGCGCTCCAGGGTACCGTAATGGATGGTTTTGTCCTCCGGTAGATCGTCATAGAGACGGTTGAGACCACGTCGGTACCATTTCAACGTACCTTCCACGCGACCCTCGTTCTGGCAGACTACCATAAACCGCTCAATGCCGTCCCGTGTTAGACGCACGCCAGCGTCCGCCGTTTGACTATGCCGCTGGCGCTGCTGGCTGTAGCTTCGCTGGATGTGCTGTCTCGTTTGCGGCATACCTTTCCCCTTTCTCACTTCATCACAGACTTAATAGACCGCCCTGTTTCCCGGCTGCGATTGCTTTACTTTGAATCTATAAGAGAACAGCAAAAAGCCCCGCACATGCAGCGCGAGGCTAAAAAGGGTATGAAAATATAGGCCGATCAACGCTTTCCTTCTGATCGGCAGGATTTGTTATGCAAAAAACCAGGAAAATAGGCTTGCATTCCACTTCCGTTTGTGATAGGATACCTACAGTTCTCAAAGAATAATATTCGTGAGGACCTGTTTTATCACAATTTTATGGCAACTTATTAATTTTGTCTATTACAGCCTCAAGAAATAAGTCCTAATCTCTCCAGCTGCCGGGCGTGTTCTATGCCGGTGGAGATGAGGTAGATACGGGTGGTCTCAATACTGGAGTGCCCCAGCACATCCGCCAGTTTTGCCACATCCCGACAGGCTCGGTAGAACGTCCGGGCAAACAGATGCCGCAGGTTGTGGGGGAAGACTTTTGAAGGTGCTACGCTGGCCTTTTTGCATAATGCTTTCATCTCCGCCCAGATTTGACGGCGGGAGATGCCCTTGCCGCTTCTGGTGAGAAAGATCTCGCCAGAAGTGATTTTTTGCTTTTTCGCATATTTTTGTAGCTTACGGCAGAGCTTGCCGGGTAGCAGGATGGTGCGGATCTTCCCTTTCATAGCGATGTCCGCACGACCTGCCTGAATGGCCTCTGCCGTTATGTATCTCACCTCTGATACGCGGATGCCCGTGGCGCAGATGGTTTCGATAAGCAAAGCAAGTCGTGCTTTATTTGAATGATTGGCTGTTTCTAATAGACGAAGATATTCGTCTTTTGTTAGTTCTTTCTCTGTGCCGCGAAATAGCTTTCTCTGGATTTTTAGGTACTTTATCCGCAGCTCTTGCCAATCCATGAACTTGAAAAATTTATTCAGTGCGGAGAGCTTGGAGTTGATTGTATCTGACTTGTAGCCTTCTGTACGCAAATAACCTTTCCAGCTTGCTACAATTTCTGCTGTCACTACTCTTCCCGCTAACCACGCTTGAAAAAGTCTTACTTCCCGTATGTATTTTTCTATTGTACTTTGTTCGCGCTCTTCTGACCTTAACTGATGCTTGAATGAGATGAGTTGTCCGCTTGTCAGGATACGACCGCCCATTATATAAGCCTCCTCCAATCAAATAAATGAGATACCCTATTTTACTTGACTAAGGGTCCCTTGTAAAACAAACTTCCCGCTGTATCTCCTCCCTCGGTATGATTAAAGAATAACCGGAGCTGGAAAACGGGGGCCAGGAAAACGTAGTTATACCGAGAAAAATATTATACCGAGTTAGCGGAGGAAAGGCAGATAGGGCAAGGACTGCGGTTTCAAAAACTCGGTATAACAAATAGGCACGAGATCAACTGAAGCCCCTGCCGGTGATGACCGGCAGGGGCAAAACTCGGTATAATAATATTGTCAGTCACGGCACCGCCAACGATAATCATAGTGGCAGGGAAATCCCTGACTATGAAACAGGAGGCGATTGAATGGAAACAAAGACTATGACTGTCGGAGAACTGACGGCACAAATGGTTGTTGAAGCCAAGCGGCTTGGCTTCAGCGAAGCTACCATCTGGCGAGGCTGGATGCCGGGAGCCTGGATGGTTGCCAAGTATTACCGGGAGCAGGGGTTATGTGTGTATGACCCTGCTGTTACGGACAAGTTTCTGCAAAAACTTGAAGACCGCTACGCATCAGGAGAAGTTTCGTATAACTATCTCCGGCAGATCCGTCAGATTACGAGGAGGCTCAATGAATTTTATCTGACGGGAACTCTACGCATTGATGCCACCCAGCATGGGACGAAGTATGTATTAAGTAGCCATAGTGAACGGTTGGTAGATTTGTTTGCAGCACATCAAGAATATGGGGCAAGTCCGTACCGTCCCGCTGATGAAAGATACCGCTCAACACCTCAAGCATTACATAGCGGTTTTCCACGAAGGAGAATCCGCGGCATCCTCGCAAACCTTATTTTACATGGAACGAAAAAGTGTCCGTAAGCCTGTCTGCGATGATACCGTAAGGCTTATGATGCAGAAATACGCCAACAGCGCCAGAGCCAAATGCCCAGAGATCCCGGAGCGCGTCCATCCGCATCTTTGGCGTCATACCAGGGCCATGCACCTTTACCAGCATGGGATGGATTTGACGCTGGTGTCCCAGTGGCTCGGCCATGCAAATCTGGAAACCACCCCAATCTACGCTTACGCAGATACAGAACATAAGCGCCAAGCGATTGCCCGCGCATTAGGAGACAGCGCCGCACCGGATGTTGATCCGGCAAACTACACCGTGACCGATGAGGAACTGTTGAAACGCTTATACGGTCTGTGAGAACACCATTATTATACCGAGTTTTGTCCCTGCTGGCAATATCCA
>OFGR01002272.1_pt1 | contig 13123 bp, 16 predicted proteins | sample 1521811 | NCBI WGS metagenome assembly OFGR01 (sample SAMEA3504098, study PRJEB24116) | mouse gut metagenome | biome: mouse gut; feature: mouse-associated habitat; material: faeces | place: Denmark | collected 2011
TTAGCAGCCGCATGGAGCGGCGGTATCTGGCGGACGCTTCGGAGATGGAGAAGGAGCGGGAACGGCTGGAAGCAAGGAACCGGGAAATTGACGATATGTTCCTGAACCTGTATACCGACAAGGCAAAGGGAATCCTTTCAGAACAGCGGTTTGTGAAGCTGACGGCAGCGATGGAGCGGGAACAGGAGGAAAACCAGAAACAGTTAAAAGAACTGACCCTCTCCCTGCGCCGCTCCAACGAGCAGGAAAATGATGTCCGTGCTTTTATCCGGGAAATCCGGCGGTACGCAGCAATCCGGGAACTGGACGAGGGTATCTTAAACCGCCTTATCAGCCGGGTTCTGGTGGGCGAGGTGAAAAAGATTGACGGGGAGAAGTTTCAGGAAATCAAAATCATCTATAACTTTGTCGGGGAGATACCGGCGGTAACAGGATAATGGCAATGCCCTTCTCTCTTTTTGGGGAAGGGTTTTCTTTTTGAGCATACACGAAAAAGAAGCCGGGTTTCCTATTCTCCGGCTTCCGGGATAAACTCTAAATGGTCTAAGGCATAGCGCAGAGCCATGCACATCAATTCATTTCGGGAGCGGTCGCTTTTCGCCGCCAGAGAGTCAAATTCTTCCTGCAATTCCCGGTCTATCCGCAGCGTCATGACTACCGACTTATCTTCTTTCTTATCAGGCTTCTTCTGACGCACCACAAACTTATCTGCCATGTTACACCTCCGTATTACATTCCTGATGCCATTATAAACGATTCTGCTTGACTTTTATATAACACATGATAAAATACATATATGTAATACATAAAAGTATTACAAAAAGAGAAGGAGGTCATGGAAGTGAGAAACATACTTGAACAGCTCTATAACGGCGAAATCTTCCCGGCAGAACAGTATGCCCCAAGGGGTGAGGAATACCGGAAAATCCATCAGGGAAACTATAACCATTATGAGGATTTTGTTGAGTTATTGAGCAGGCTGAACCCGCCCCTTGACAAGCGGTTTATTAAAATCATGGACGAACAGCTTGACGTAATCCCGTATGAGTTCTCGGAAATGTTTATTGACGGTTTTAAGCTGGGGGCAAAGATGATGGCAGAAGTTTTCAGGAGCGAGTAGAAAGGCGGGGACAGGAAAAGGCAGACGCTTTGACGGGGCGGCTGCCTTTTTTGGGGTTGACAAACTTGAAATTACCTTTTTACTCCCTCTTCTGTAAATGTTCTTTTTAAGGCTCGTTCTGTTGGAAAAATAGCTAATACTAAAGCAAGACATTGTATTGTGCATAGAATTGCCGCAACTGTTCCAATCATATTCTCTGAACTACGATAAAAAGGAAAGTGGATAACACTTGATGGTAACAACATAATCCAACCAATTTTCCACCATAATCGCCCACAATGCTCCTGTGCAAAATTCCATGTGTCAATATTTTTCATAGAACGTGCCGTTCTATAACCAATTACTCCATTGATTTTTTTAGGAGCATGTTTCCACATCATATTACCAGCAATAATCATTGTGATTGGAATAAGCAAATCACAAACAAATATAAACCACCAAAACCACATACATTTCCCTCTTCCTCATAAATTTGAAGTTATCCAATAAATACGTTATAAATTACAACCGCATAAACAAATAATGCCGCTATAAAAGTAAGAACAAAATCGCTTTTACTTTTGCCCACGGTGTTTTTATATTCAATACTTTGCAAAAGTAAAAAAGTTGCAAGAGAAGTGAACATAACAGGATTTGATATGTCAAATGATAAAACCTTGAACAGTCCTAATCCAGCAAAAATAATAGTGATTACTGATAATAGTGTTTTCACAATTTTCATAGCGAATACCTCCCATAAATCCCGATTTATCGTTGTATTTACTCTAGCACATTTATATCACATTTACAAGATACCGCCCAAAATGAATTTACCACTTGACAATGTGGCAAAGAACTTATGACGCCCGATGAACTTGCTGTTATGGACGGCGGCAAATGTATTTTGCAGGTGCAGGGGGTAAGGCCGTTTTTCAGTGACAAATTCGACATTACAAAACACCCGCAGTACAAGTACCTGTCCGATGCTGACCCGAAAAACACGTTTGATGTGGCAAAATTTGTGAAACGCCGGCTGAAAGTAAAGCCGGAGGAGACTTATGAGGTGTGTGAACTGGAAGCACCGGCTGACCCCGGCAGCCCTGCCGCCTGAATCTTTTTTCTCGGCGGCGCTCTTATAGGGACTGTAAATAAAAATGGAAGGAAGTGAGGCAGTAATGAGGTGCAGGATACGCGCGCCCACCAGACAGGGAGAAATCCCGCTGACAACTGAATATGGAACCTGAAAACAGGGAGCTTTCGTATGGAAACCCGCTTTTATAGGCGGTTCCGGCTGTGGAGGCTCCCTTTTCTTATCTCAAAGAAAATAAAAATAAGGGAAAGGAGAGAAACCCGGCTCCTGAGATACACAGATTCGGAATGACAGGGCTGTTTTGTCTGAATTGTGGTGGAACGACAAAATAAGGCGTTCCGGGGGTTTGGGTTTCGGTAATCATTATGGCATTTTTTACAGCAGCAATCGACACTTTGAAGGTACTTGTAATCGCGCTGGGCGCTGGCCTGGGCGTATGGGGAGTGATCAATTTGCTCGAAGGGTATGGCAATGACAACCCTGGTGCAAATGCTCATGTGTGGTAAAGAAGCAACCATTAACACAAGGCTTAGATAGCCAGCCCAACAACGATTCCGTACAGTAGATGGACAAATCATATGCTTACTGCATTTGATGATTGTGGTAGAGAAAGAATAGAATAAATGGTATAATTTGAAATACCTTGACATGGTCGCTAAAAATGTAGAAAAACAAGCGATTTCATAAATGTTATTATTCAGAGCGCAAATGTAAAGCAGCGTTGATAGAAAAAATTGTTTATATTGCTTAAAATTTCTCTCAAAGGAGGACACAAAATGGAAATTGGAAATAAAATCAACCAATTAAGAAAACTTTCAGGAATGACACAAGAACAATTAGCTGAAAAACTTAACGTGTCCAGACAGACCATTTCCAAATGGGAGTCGGACAGAACTTCCCCAGACTTAGAAAGTATCGTTAATATAAGCAGGATTTTTCATGTGTCATTAGATGATTTGCTAAAGGAAGGAGAAGCAGGCGTGGCAAATAAAAAGGATGAACAACTAACTTTAGAAGATTTGATGAAAATAAATCTTCATAACAGAAAAATGTCGTTGCTGCTCATCAGCGGTTTGATTTTTATTATGGTCAGCATATTAAATTTCGCCTATGTAGTTGCATTACAAAACACAACACTTAGCACCCAGTATATGTTATACCGATATATCGCTACGGGGCAATATGAGAATGCCCCTGTTGATTATATGCGGTTGATGATACCGTCCATCATCGCAGGAGCAATCGGAGTAATTCTGTTCATAAGTTATGCCATTGAAAAAAGGAAAAAAGGAGATTGAAAAATATGTATAAAACAAAGAAGATTATTTCATGTTTCGCTTTATGTGTGTTAATTTTTTCTTTATGTGCGTGTGGAGAGAAAAGTAGTGACAATGCTGCTATTTACGGTGAAACCATTGCCGGACTGGAAGATAATGAGCTTTTTGCGATTGTTGATACGAATGCTTCTTCACCTGTTTTACTTGTCACTTCACAGGTGTATGATGACAGACTGGGAAATCAGGCGGCACTTAATTGTGAAGTATATTATCTGGTAGACAAAGAAGTTAAAAACGTAGGAAGGATAGAAAGTATGGGCACCGCATACCCTATCTCTTATGATGAAACAGGTATTTATGCAGCTTCCGGTCACGCTATGCAGCGTTTTGAAATTGAAGAATCCGGCGCACTTAAATTGGCGGAAAGTATTCTTGAACAATCTGATGAAAGCGGAAATGCCACTTACACTATGGAAAAGGGAGACGAAACAAAGACAATTACAGAAGAAGAATACTATACGACTTTTGAGAAATATAGTGACGCTACCATAGTAAGTTTCTCTTATGGTGCGTCGGACGCTGGCAATTCAGGTGCATGAAGTGGAAGCCGTAGACGAGGTTTTACGCCATTACAGCAAGCGAATCCGAATCGCCGCCATTTGAATACGGGCATATCGACAAAGACACCGTGGACAGCATAAAACAGCGGCTTGTTACCGTCCTGTTCCAGTTCCGACATGACAGACAAGTTACATAACAGTAGGAGGTACTATTTATAGCAAAAATACTAATTCTTACATTCAACGATACCGAAGAAAAAACGGTTGAGAAAGCCATAACTGCCCTTGCCGATATGATACCACTGGAAGCCATACAGTCGCCGGAATCCCCCGCACTGGTTTTTCCGGGATTGGAAATCAGATTACACCAACGCCGGGTATTAAAAGACGGGGAGGACATATACCTCACACGTTTGGAATACGGCGCACTCTGCTACCTTGCCGCCAGTCCGGGGAGGGTATTCACAAAGGCGCAAATCTTTGAAGCCGTGTGGAGCATGGAAAGTGAAAGCTGCCAGTCAAACGTGGCGAATGTGATATGCAATCTACGGAAAAAGATAGAGCCGGACAGCGGCAAGCCCACTTACATAAAGACCGTTTTAGGCGTGGGCTACAAGTTTGCTTCCGGGGAATGATAACAGAATAACCGCCGCCCATCAGCGGCAGCCAAAGACAGGAAATCAAGAAAAGGTTTCCTGTTTTTTTGCGCCCAAAACCAAGCCGGATTTTGCACCGCAATAAAATAATTCAACTACTTTCTGAAAACATTGCCTAAATTTCCTTTTTTCCCGTAGTAGGTAGTAAGGGGAAAAATAATTGCCGGGAAGTTTGGCATTTTTTGAAACCGTCCGTATATCACTGCAAAACGGAACTGATTTTTCCGTTTTTGTCAAATTCTGTTACGAAAACACGAAAAGAAATTCCGGGGAACTTTGCCAGATTTGCCTTGCCGTGCGTAGTAAGTAATAGAGGAAGAAATACCGCCGCATAGTTGGCAGAATCCACGCCACGCAAGCCGGGGGTAGTGGGCCGGAACGGGGCCGGGAAACTGCTGGTCTGCCACTGTTCCAGCGGACAGAATAATGTTGTCGTGACCGAATTTGCCGCGTCCGGCTTTACCGTTGTTGGCAGGCCCGGTATTTACAGCACTTGATTTTGTCGAAATATGTCTCAATTTGAGACGTATTTCCTGTTGGCCCTATACTGCCCATTGTGGCGGTATAGGGCCAATTTTTTGCGTTTTCCGGCGAAAAATGTTAGCATTTTCGGGGGTGATTTTACTATGCTGATCTGGAGCACACTCGACATTTTAAGCTATGGGGCGGGGACGCCCAGCACAACGCTGGCCCTTATGTCCTGCCAGAACGCCCAGCGCGGCCCGCCCTATCCATTTCCGAAAGTGCCCATCTATGACGCTGTGATCTTCTGTGACCTGCACAGCGAACCGGGCTGGGTATATGAACAGGCCGCTTTTACCGCCGCCGCCTGCCGGGAGGCAGGTATACCGTTCTACTGCCTGGATGCCGACCTGTACGGGGACTTTACCCGTAACTTTGGACGCGCCCGCACCGCCTGCATCCCATTCTGGACTTTGGGGGATGACGGGAAGAAGGGGAAAATGCCACGCCAATGCACCTACGACTATAAAATCAAGGTCATTGAAAAATTCGTGCGCTATGAGCTGCTGCGCTACAAGCCCAGGGAGCGGACTCTGCCGCTGGACATACACGCCCATAAGCGGCTGCTGAAACATGAGGTCATTGACGCAATCCGGCAGCAGAAGCGGCTGGGCCAGTGGGAAACCACTTTTTCCGAATTGACCAGGGCCGAACAGGGGCAGCTCCAGTACATAGACCAGTACGCCCCGGACCGGCGTGTGTTCCCGCTGCTGGGGATGGAGATAGAAGTGCTTGACGCCGATCTTGTGCGGGCGCTGTCCACGCTCCCTACTGACCGGCGGGCGATTATTCTGCTGTTCTATTTTCTCGAAATGCGGGACGAAGAAATCGGGGCCAAGCTGGGCCTGTCCCGGCCTACCGTCCAGCGCCGCCGGATAAGTACCCTGGATATGTTACGAAAGATATTGGAGGAATGACCATGAGCAGAAAGAACAGACACAGCAGGCCCCGCTATCCGCTCCTGCCCCGCGATACCATCCAGGCCGCTATGCAGGGCGAGCCTGACGCCGTTGCCGCCGTCCTGCGCCACTATGAGGGCTACATCGCCAAGCTGTCCACCCGCTGCCTGTTCGATGAATACGGAAACACCTATCGCTGTGTGGATGAAACCCTGCGCCGCCGTCTGGAAATCAAGCTGATCTCCGGTCTGCTGGCGTTCAAGGCGGCATGACTACTTACAACAGCAGCATTTCAATATGACAGGAGGAGAGCTTTATGCAGGATATTTCCTACACATCGAAACTGGCCCATGCCGAGGATGGGAGGCCGCTTGCCCTTGACTACTACATTATCGCAAATGATGGTGAGCCGGGGCGCTACGGTGTGAAGATCATCGAGAAGAACAGCGGGGAACAGGCCATGGCCTTTGATTTGACCACTAAGGCGCATCGAATTTGTGAGCTGGTGGAGAAACTTTCCCGGAACTGCGTCACGCCAGCCTGCTTGATGGATGTGGTGGCCGACTGGCTGTAAGCAATCTTATTCGGCCCGGCTGGAGCCGTCCAGCCGGGCCACCCCCAAATGCGTCTCAAGTTGAGACACATTTCGACAAGCCGCCAAGCGGCACAGGCGTACCGGCCACGGCGCGTCTGTGCGGACTGGCGACGGTCCGGCCCATGCACCTTGACAACGGAATGACCGACCAAAGAGGATATGTACCCTTTTGAGTATGCTGTCCGCGTGCCTGGGGGGATCACACGCCGCTGACGAACCAGGGGCAGGAACGACTTTGGATAAAACGGCAATCTATCAAAACAGGGGGTGAAAAATAACGGATCATCATTTCCCCTATTCCAAGCGAAACAGCCGGGCCGGGATATTGCCGCATTACGCAGACGCAGTATCTCCGGCCCGGCTGACATATCAGAACCGCGTCCGACAGCCGGGGGCGGTTCTGTCATTTTTACGAGGAGGAAATGCGATGGAAGGGGTAACTTTATCAACAAGGGCAGACCAGCCCGCAGAACAGCCCCAGGTGTTCTATGTTGATGGCTGTAAAATCACTGTCAGATACAGCGGCGAGAAAAATCCGGCAGCAGCCAAGAATATCAAAGATACTTTAATTTCCAGCGGAACCATTCGGAAAAGCTGATTTTTTGCATTTTTTGTAGAAATATGAGATAATAATGGTGTAGTAGATGGCACCTTGAAAACAGAATATTTCTGGCCGCCATATATACACCGTCCACCCGGAAAGTGAGGAGTATATATGGCAGAGCAAATTATTCAGACAATCAGCAGTATCACAGATGGAGCAGCACAGTCCGGCGCAAGGCGCGTTGTCTGCCTGTACCGGGTGTCTACCGTGGGACAGGTGGAGAAGGACGACATTCCCATGCAGAAGCAGTATTGCCGGGAGTTTTGCAAACAGCACCTTGGTTGGGAAATCATCAAGGAATTTGCCGAGAAGGGCGTATCCGGTTTCAAGAAGTCTGCGAAAGACAGGGACGCCATTCAGGAAATCCAGAAGTTAGCCCTGCAAGGCGGGTTTGATATTCTGCTGGTATTCATGTTTGACCGGCTGGGCCGCAAGGATGACGAAACGCCCTTTGTGGTGGAGTGGTTTGTCAAGCAGAACATCGAGGTATGGAGCGCCATGGAGGGCCAGCAGAGGTTTGATAATCATGTTGACAAACTGCTGAACTACATACGATACTGGCAGGCGTCCGGGGAAAGCATCAAAACCTCTATGCGCGTCAAGACCCGGATCGAACAGTTGACCCAGGAGGGCCACTACACCGGCGGACGGGCGCCTTTTGGCTATCAGTTGGAACGGACAGGCCGCATGAATAAGAAAAATCAGGATGTGCGTGACTTTGTGATTGACCCGGAGGACGCGGAGACCGTCAAGCTGATTTTTCAGAAGTACGTCCACGAAGGTTACGGGGCGCTCCGCCTTTGCCGCTATTTCAAAGAACAGGGCATACGGAGGAAGGACGGCGGCGAAATAACCGTAGGCATGGTGAACAGGGCTGTTAGAAACTCCATTTACATCGGTGTAATCCACAGGGGCGACAGTAAATCCGAAGTGCTGCCAGACTTGCAAATCATTGATGAGGAATTGTTTTTGAGGGCACAGGAGATTGCAAGCGCCCGAAAAGTCCAGCAGAGGGAAGTGCCGCTTACCACCAGGGGCCACTCACTTTTAGTTGGGAATGTCTATTGCGGCTGCTGTGGAGCCCGTCTGATGCTGACAACTTCCGGGCATAGGTATCGCAGGAAAGATGGGACAGAAGCCACAAGTATCATATCCAGTTATAAATGCTACAACAGGACGAATGTTCCCGGAAAATGCGAAGGTCAAAGCTCTTTCAGTGTTGAAAAGCTGGACAACCTTGTAGATCAAATCATCCGCATCCAACTGACGCAAATCCAGAAGGCCCCGCCCCAGGCGCTGCTTGAGAAACAGCGAGGCCGGGAGGCTGACCTCGCCAGAGCAAAGGTAAAGCGTCTGCAAGGCGAGTATCAGCAGAAGCAGAGGGACTATCAGGACTTGCGGGCTGAAACGCTGAAAGTTATTCAGGGGAACAGCCAATTCAGCGCCGATCTGCTGAACAGCCTGATGGACGAGACCACCGCCCAACTGAAAGAACTGGAGCGCCAGATGCAGTCGGCAGAATTGGAATTGCGGGAAACCGTGTCCGGTGCCGAGCAGGTGAAGAAGGAATACACCCAACTGATGAATTGGGCCGAATTGTATGATAACTGCACGTTCGAGGCGAAGAAGATGATTGTGGCGCAGTTTGTGAAAGCTGTCCACGTCAAACGGGGATATGAGCTGGATATTGAGTTCAACGTATCTTTCGAGGAATTTCAATCGCTCTATCTGGAGCCGGAGGAAAAGGGCCGCAAGCGCAAGAGAACCGGGGAAATTCTGGCCCTTACGGAGTGCGTAGGATAGAAAAATGACTTGCCCAAGCCGGTCAAGCCATTTTCGAGTGATTTCCCCATTTACCTTTTTATCTGGTATGAGTACCAGCAAACGCACTAACTAAAAAATTATTTGGTGCTAAAATCGTACTGTTCGGTATGCCAAGGATATCAGCAAAAAAATTCGGGCTGTTGTTCGGGCTAAAGGAATGTCGGGCAAACGGTTAGGTTCACAAACTCCATATGGCTATTTGAAAGGTAAAAATGGGGAGCTCATAGTTGATGAGGAAACTGCGCCAGTTGTCCGGTTGATCTATGAACTCTGCTCGGCGGGGAATGGCCCAGGAAAGATTGCCCGAATGCTCAGGGAACGGAAAATCAATACCCCGAGGACGATGGATTTTCTGCGTACAGGCAGATCGGATCGCTATGATCCCAATGATCCTTTCGGGTGGACTTCTGCGACGATTGCCGGGATTCTTGGAAAAAGGGAATATCTGGGGCATACGGTCAATTTCAAAACAACCCGGAAATCATTCAAAAGCAAACGAGTAATCCACAATCCAGAAGAAAAACAGGTCATATTTGAAGATACCCATGAAGCGATCATTGACGCTGAACTTTGGGATGTTGTACAGAAAATCCGCGAACAGCGGCATCGTCCTGTTCGCACAGGCGAAACCGGGCTGTTTTCCGGCCTTGTGTTTTGTGCTGATTGTGGGAGCCGGCTGAATCTGCACCGTTCTACCGCAAAAGGGAAAACACGATTCAGCTACATATGCAATAAATACAGGAACAGCCGGGGCGTATATCTTTGCACCCCGCACTATATTCGAGATAATGTTTTGGAAGATCTGGTGCTGGATAATCTTCGGAGGGTGATTGCCTATGCTCGGGATTATGAAAATGAATTTGTTCAAGAAATCGTTGGAAAGGCCCTGAGTGAGCAGACAAAACAATTAACAGCTACTAAGCGACAGCTTGCACAGCAGACCCAGCGTATCAGCAAAATCGACGCCATCATCCAACAGCTTTACGAGGATAATTTATCCGGCAAGCTGACGGACGAACGTTTCAGTAAGATGTGCTTGACTTATGAACAGGAGCAAAAAGAGTTAGTGGCCAGCACTGATGAGTTGGAAAAGGAAATGGAACTGTATGGTGCAAAAGAGGTCAACGTTAAAAGTTTTTTGAAAATGGTCCGAAGCTATATCGAACCGGAGCAGCTTACTCCGGAGGTTCTGCGTATGTTTGTGGAAAAGATAGTCCTCCATGAAGGAGACAGATCCAGCGGACAGCGCATCCAGCAGGTGGACATTTACTATAACTTTGTCGGTCAAATCAATATGTCGATGGAAACAGTTAAAACTCGGAAGAAGCCGGGAACAATGTCCACGATACAAAGCCGAGGCGCGTAGTTCCTTATCAATGTATAGCGGAGGTAATTCTGCCGTAACACGTTCCTCTGATTACTTCGGCGTAGATTTTCCAATACCACTTTTCATAATTTTAAATTTTTTGGCCATTCTCATTTTCTAAAAGTGGTTCTTTCCTGTTACGCGCCTTGTTGATTCATTTGCTCCCCTGAGAATTTCTCCACCGCATGCAGGGTAAATGTGGGACGGTATCACAGGCCGAAGGAACTCTACCAACGTGAGGATTGTTCCAGCTGTTCCCACGGAGACAAATTCCTCAAGGAAATGAGTAGCTGCGCCATTTGTCTAAATCGGTAGCGGAAGATTCACCCACAAGTGTATTAAGAACTGTGGCAATATTTTGTCATTCAAGACTGCTCCAAAGAGGTCAAAATCACTTTAAAAAAATTTGATACGGCCTAAGGCGGCCGCAGCGATATCAATACCCCGAAATTCACAAATAAAAACAGCCCTGTTTGTTTGGAACACTGAATCCAATCAAACAGGGCCGTTTTTAAGTTATTAGGCTACATAGCCTACTTCTTACCTTCCCTAAATCCCTTAATCGCCTCCGCCAGCATAGGCCCGACCTTAAACAGATCCCCCGTAATCCCATAAGTAGACGCGTCAAAAATCGGCGCGCTGCCGTTCTTATTCACGGAGATGATGCACTCCGAATCCTGCATCCCCGCCAGGTGCTGGATCGCCCCGGAAATGCCCAGAGCCACATAGATCTTCGGGTGCACGGTCTTGCCCGTCTGCCCCACCTGGTGATCCACGCCAATCCAGCCCGCGTCCACCACCGCGCGGGACGCGCCGACCACGCCGCCCAGCACATTGGCCAGCTCCTCGGCGATCTCGATGCCCCGGGTGGGGTTGGAGCTGATGCCGCGGCCCACGGCCACCACCACGTCCGCGCCGATGAGATCCACCAGCTTCTTGGCGGACTTCTTGATCTCCACCAGATCCACATGGATGTCGTCCTTGGTGAGCTGGACATCGATCTTCTCCAGCACGGTCTGCTGGCTCTTGGCCTCGTCAAAGGCCTGGGTCTGCATTACGCCGGGACGGACAGTGGACATCTGGGGACGGTAGTCCGGGCACACGATGGTGGCCATCAGGTGCCCGCCGAAGGCCGGACGGGTCATCTTCAGGTTCTTGGTATCCTCAAAGGGAGTGTTGTCCACGTCGATGGTGGAGGTGGTCTTGAGGAACGCCTTGTACTTCTCCACGTCCACGTCCAGGTGGGTGCAGTCCGCCGTCAGGCCGGTGTGCAGCCGCGCCGCCACACGGGGGCCCAGGTCCCGGCCGATGTTGGTGGCCCCGATGAGGAACACCTCCGGCTTCTTGTCCTCCACCAGGTCGCACAGCACCTTGGTGTACGCGTCGGTGGTGTAGTCCTTGAGCAGCTCGTGGTCGCAGATGTACACCTTGTCCGCGCCGTAGCCGCCCAGGGCCTTGGCGTACTGCTCGTTCACGCCGCTGCCCAGCAGCACGCCGCACAGCTCCACGCCCAGATCGTCGGCCAGCTTCCGGCCCTCGCTCAGCAGCTGGTACCCGGTGCCCAGAATCACGCCGTCCCGCTGCTCACAAAATACCCACACGCCCTTAAAAGCGGCGGTGTCTTTACTATTATAGGCCATATTCAACCTCCCCTTTCCTTAGATGATGTGCTTCTCGCCCAGCATGGACACCAGCTGCTCGCAGGCGGCCTTGTCCGCCCCCTCGAGCATGGTGCCCTTGCCCTTCACCGGGGGGGAGAAGGACTTGTATACCTGGGTGGGGGAGCCCTTCAGGCCCACGTTCTCCACGGGGCCGACCCACTTGCTCTCCTTCAACGCCTCGTAGTCCCACACGGCGTAGGGCTTGGAATAGCACTCCATCACCCCGGGCACGCTCATGTACCGGGGGGTGTTCAGCTCCTTGATGCAGGTGAGCACGCAGGGAGTCTGCACCTTGATGGTCATGTAGCCGTCCTCCAGCTCCCGCCGCACGGTGAGCGCGCCGTCCTGGAAGTCGATGGCGGTGACGTAGGTCACCTGGGGCAGGTTCAGCTTCTCGGCGATCTGGGGGCCCACCTGGGCGGTGTCGCCGTCGATGGCCTGCCGGCCGCACATCACGATGTCCCCCTGCTCCACGCCGATCTTCTCGATGGCGGCGGCCAGGGTGTTGGAGGTGGCCCAGGTGTCGGCCCCGCCAAACTCACGGGCGGACACCAGGTACGCCTCGTCCGCGCCCATGGCCAGGCACTCCCGGAGCATGGACTCGGTGGGGGGCGGGCCCATGGACACCACGCACACCTTCACGTTTTCCTGGGTCTCCTTGATCTGCAGGGCCGCCTCCAGGGCGTTCATATCGTCGGGGTTGGAGATGGTGGCCATAGCCGCGCGGTCCATGGTGCCGTCCGCCTTGACCGCCACCACGCCGGAGGTGTCCGGCACCTGCTTGACACAGACAATGATTTTCATGGTGTTTCTACCTCCTCACTTAATGATCGCGCCGGAAATGACCATGCGCTGCACCTCAGAGGTGCCCTCGTAGATCTCCGTGATCTTGGCGTCCCGCATCATCCGCTCCACCGGGTAGTCCCGGGTGTAGCCGTAGCCGCCGAACAGCTGCACGCAGCGGCGGGTC
>OFGR01002277.1_pt1 | contig 13108 bp, 9 predicted proteins | sample 1521811 | NCBI WGS metagenome assembly OFGR01 (sample SAMEA3504098, study PRJEB24116) | mouse gut metagenome | biome: mouse gut; feature: mouse-associated habitat; material: faeces | place: Denmark | collected 2011
GGCCGCCATAGGAGATACAAAGGCAAATTTCTGCAGCGCATCCCGCCTGATGTTGTCGGAAAGCACACCGTCAATGCCGCTTTCCTTCAGATCCTGCGCCACCGCAAACAATTCCGGCCTGAGTTCCTCCGGGTTTCTCACCCCGTATACAATACGGAAGATATCCCCCCGCAGCAGAATCGTCCCCGGTTCTTTAATCTCTCCCGCAATATAGATACAACCGTCCGTCACCAACAATTCCGGCAGCTTCTCCTGCATCCGGCCGCCTGTTCCATAGATATTCAGGATCGGGATGACTATGGTATCCGCTCCCGCGACCCGTCTGATAAACGGAAGCGTTTCCTCCAGTGAATATCCTTTCACGCAGACAAAAATGGCATCCGGCTGCTCCTCATAATGTGCCATGTCCACTGCCTTGATCGGCCGCACCGTGTAGTTTCCCTTGGCTGTCGTCTCCATGCACAGGCCATGTTCCTGCATCTGTTTAAGGTGCTCCCCGCGTGCGATCAAGGTCACGTCTTTGCCCGCCTCCGTCATATAGGCGCCGATACTGCCGCCCGTGCCGCCTGCCCCGATTACCAGATATTTTAAATATTTCATTTCCGCTTTTCTCCTGTCATTCCTCTCGCTTCACACTCTCATGCAGCCTGTTCCACTCCTTTATCCTAGCATACGGTCAGGCGGATTTCAAGGAAGTATTCGGGCGGATAGCCTGTCGAAACTGCCCTGCTCCACGATTTTTCCATGTTCCATCACCAATATCTCATCATACTTTCTCATTATACCGCGCCTTGTCGACCGATCCGGGATCGTCCGCGCCATGTTGCTGATCAGCGCCAGTTCACTTCTCAGGATATACGCCTGATTCCGCTCATGCATCATCCGCACGGTCTCTTCGATACAGTCTTCCTTCTTCCCGTTGAATACACGTCCAAGCGCCGAGCCCAATTCTCGGTAGACTTCTTCATCCAGATCATAGATCCGTCCGGCAAGCTCTCTTAGATTCTTCTCTTTATTTGAAAAATTCTCCATCTTAGCAGCTCCTCCTTATCTGAAAAATATGAACGTATCCAACAGGAACACCGGAACCAGTACCATCAGCGACCACCCGATATACCGGAAGAATGACGGCATATGGATACCATTTTCATCCGCGATCGCCTTCACCATGAAGTTCGGCGCATTTCCGATATACGTGTTCGCTCCCATGAACACCGCTCCGCAGGAGATCGCCGTCAGCACCTTCACAGGCACTACCCCCAGAGTTGTGACAAGCCCGTCCGCGAAACCGCTTGCCCCGGCCGTCGTCAAGAACACCAGATAAGTAGGCGTATTGTCGAGGAAGCTTGAGAGCACGCCTGTCGTCCAGAACATCTGGTAAGGCTCCGTGATCCCAAGATCCGCGCCCATTCCCTTCAAGATCGCAAGCGCCGGCTGCATGGTGATGAAGATTCCGATAAATAAGACCCCGACTTCCTGTATCGCTCCCCAGGTGAAATGATTCTTCTTACGGATCACCGGGTCCGTCGTCCGAAAGGAAAGAAACGCGGCAAGCAGTATAACCGCGATCTCAATGATCGCCGGATAACTTAAGAGCACTTCCCCGAAGATATGTATCCCCCGGACATTGCCCTGGGCATCCTGAAAAAACGGCTGATCCGGCAGGATTCCGCTTAGGACTACCGCCGCCACGATCATCACAAGGAAGATCAGGTTATGAAGCCCGCGAAGCTGGATCTTCGTCCCCGGTTTACTGATGTCCGGTTTGCGTCCCCTTGCCATATCACGGCAATACCGTTTCCTGTCGATAAAGTAGAAGATCGTAAGAAGCGCCGCCATGTTAAACAGCATGATCGGGAACAGGTGCAGGCTCCAGAAGAAGGGAACCCCTCTGGAAAATCCCATCAGCAGCGGAGGATCTCCGATCGGCGTCAGGCATCCTCCAATATTGGATACCAGAAAGATAAAAAACACCAATATATGCGAACGGTTTCTGCGCCATGCGTTCATCTTGATGACCGGACGGACCATCAGCATACTGGCGCCCGTCGTCCCGATCCAGCTGGACAGCAGCGTTCCTATCGTAAGCAGGATGATATTTACCCTGGGAGAACCCGCCAGATCTCCCTCCATGGTGATATTTCCGGCTACGCAGAACAGGCCGAACAGCAATACGATAAAGGTCAGATAGTCGTTGACCAGACACTCAAGAACCGTCTCTGCCGCCCTCCCCGCTCCGAACAAGAACCCGAAAGGCAGGATGAAGAGAAGCGACCACCCCGCAACCACCAAGGGCTGATGGGATTCCCACCACTCACCCTTTATCAGCGGCAGCACTGCGATACAGAACAGAAGCCCTGCAAACGGAATACAGAGCCACAGCGGTACCGCCGCCTTCACCTCCGCAGATCCCTCTGCCGCTAATGCAGTCAGCGGGCTGCAGGCAAGCAGGACAAAGAGGCTTCCGATATAAGCAATACTTTTCTTTAACATAATATCCCCCTCTTGTGAAAGATTTATCAAATCACTAGTATACTGACACATTATAATCAAATGCATTTTCAGAATCAAGTACAAAATGTACCAATTCTTGTCACTTATTGTCCGAAGGAACTATACAATTTGAAGAAAAGCTTCAAATACGATCCGTACTATGCTACAATATGGAGGATCATTTGCAAATATTATATATTAGGAAGGAACATTTTATTATGTCTGAAAACCATAGACAACCGCGCCCCGCATTTCACGGGAGCGATATTGAACAGATTGAGAAATATTACGGGATCCCCAAAGAAACCATCGTAAAATTCGGCGCCAACGTAAACCCTCTGGGCTTGTCGGATTCCGTACGCAGCTCCTTATCCGAGCATCTGGACATCATCACCAGTTATCCGGACAGAGATTATCGAAGCCTCAGGCAGGTGATCGCCGCCTACTGCGGCACGGATATGGAGTATGTTGTTACCGGCAACGGCTCCACCGAGCTGATCTCCCTGCTGATCGGCCAGCGGAAGGCACGCCACGCACTGGTGATCGGACCTACCTACTCGGAGTATGCAAGAGAGCTGTCCCTTACAGGCGGCAGGATCTCCCACTATTATCTGGATGAAACCCGGGATTTCCGGTTAGACATGGGTGATCTTAAGAATACGCTTACAGATGATGTGGATTTCCTGATCCTGTGTAATCCCAATAACCCTACTTCGTCCGCTCTTACCCTGGACGAGCTGCGCGCACTTGCCGCACTTTGCCGGGAACGAGGTATCTTCATCATGATCGACGAAACTTATGTCGAATTCGCTCCGTCTGTGGAAGAAATCTCCGGAATCCCTCTGGTATCCGAATTCGACAACCTGATGATCATCCGCGGCGTATCCAAGTTCTTCGCCGCTCCCGGTCTTCGGCTGGGCTATGGCATGACCAGTAACCGACAGTTCCTAGAGGAATTAAAGAAACACCAGAACCCCTGGTCGCTGAACAGCATCGGGGCATTCGCCGGAGAGCTGATGCTGGAAGATACGGAATATATCCGCCAAACAAGAGAACTGATCCTCTCGGAGCGTTCCAGGTGCCTTGACACATTGAAGAGCTTCCCATATGTGAAAACCTATCCTGCCTATGGGAATTTCATCCTGCTAAAGCTTTTGAAAGAAGGGCTGACTTCCTTCGATGTGTTCGAACATGCCGTCCGGCAAGGCATGATGATACGGGACTGTTCCTCCTTCGAAGGGCTTCCGGGGGAATATGTGAGATTCTGCATCATGAATCCGGAAGATAACACACGGCTTCTCCGATGTCTTGGGGAATTACTGGCTTAAGGTGAATACTTGGCGAAGGAAAAGGGCTGCTGCGAAATAACCGCAGCAACCCTCTCTTTACTTCAAGATCTCCTTCAACAGCTCCATCAACTTCGGAATATCGATCGGCTTGGCGATATGCCCGTTCATCCCCGCTTCAAGCGCCGCCTTCCTGTCCTCATCAAAGGCGTTTGCCGTCATTGCAATGATCGGAATACCCGCGATCTTCTGATCTTCAAAACTTCGGATCCTTCTTGTTGCTTCATATCCGTCCATGATCGGCATCTGGATATCCATCAGAACCAGATCGTACTGTCCGGCTCCGGCAGCTTCAAGCCTCTCTACGGCGACCGCTCCGTCATCTGCCACATCGACGGTAAATCCTGCCTCTTCAAGAATCTCCACCGCGATCTCCTGATTCAGCTCGTTATCCTCAACCAGGAAGATCTTCCTGCCCTCGAATGAGATCTCCTCTTCCTGCATGGACAGATCCGCTTCTGTATCTATAAACGGCGACTCCAGGATCCCCCGAAGCTCTGATAAGAAGATCGGTTTGGAGCAAAATGCCGTGACGCCTGCATTTCTTGCTTCTTCTTCTATATCGGACCAGTCATATGCCGTCAGGATGATGATCGGCTTCTCATCTCCGATGATCCCCCGTATCCTTCTCACCACTTCAACACCATTCATATCCGGCATCAGCCAGTCAATAATATACGCGGCATACTCGTCATCCTGTTCTACCGCAAGCCGGGTACGCAGTACCGCCTCTTTCCCGGAAGTCGTCCAGTCAGGGCGCATCCCGATCGTAGACAGCATCTTGGTAACACTGGAACAAGTGTTGAAATCATCATCCACAACAAGCGCCCGGAGCTCTTTCAGCTGCGGGATCACTTCTTGTCTGACCGAACCAGAGCTAGTCTTAAAGAGCAGCTCAACGGTGAACGTCGAGCCTTTCCCCTCCTCACTCTCTACCGAAATCTTTCCACCCATCATATCCACTATATTCCTGGTGATCGCCATCCCAAGCCCGGTTCCCTGGATCCCGCTGACGGTACTGGTCCTCTCTCGCTCAAAAGGTTCGAAGACATGCTTCTGGAACTCTTCGCTCATCCCGATCCCCGTATCCTTCACCTGGAACTCATAAGCCGCGAATCCCTCGGGAGCATTCCCCTTCTGGATGATACGCACCCCGACGACTCCGCCCGGTTTTGTAAACTTCATTGCATTACTCAGAAGATTCAGAAGAACTTGATTCAGCCTGAGTTTATCACACAAAACATGTTCATTGACCACATCGTCCGTATCAATAAAGAACTCCAAACGCTTAGCCGTAATATCCGCCTGCACGATCGTCTTCAGATCATGCATGATCTCCGGAAGCGAAGCCTCTTTCTCCTCAATCTTCACCTTGCCGCTCTCGATACGGCTCATATCCAACACATCATTGATCAGGCTCAGCAGATGATTGCTGGACGTTGTGATCTTAGCCAGGTAATCCTGCACCTGTTCGGTATTATCAATATGTGCCGCCGCAAGGGATGTAAATCCAATGATGGCATTCATCGGCGTCCGGATATCATGGGACATATTATTCAGGAATGTCGTCTTCGCTTTGTTGGCGTGCTGTGCCGCCGCCAATGCATCCTGCAGGTTCGTCTTCTGCTTCTCCAACTGCTCTTCCATCCGCTTCTCGTCATCTATATCAACAAATAAGCCGATAAAAGTGATCGGCGATCCGTCTTCACGCCTGGACAGCCTGCCGGCGGCATGGAACCATCTCCATCCGCCATGACGGGTAAGAAGCCTGTATTCTACATCATATGTTTTTTTCCCGGTATAATCTTTTACCGTATCCCAATACTCTTTGAGCACCCATGCCTTATCTTCCTTATGCAGCAGATCCGACCAGGATTCCAGCTTGTCCGGAAAATCTGCCTTACTCTCATATCCTATCATCTCACGGAAAGCATCCGTCCATGTACAGGAAATCATCTCCGCTTTCTCGTCAAACTCCATACTCCATCTGCCGGACCCCATTGCCGTATGGATATTCTCCATATCCGTCTGTTCCCGCTCGATCATAGCGTAAGCCGCCCGGATCCGTTTCCCGTCTGCTTTCTCCTGCTCTAGCAGGATCCTTGAATTTCTTCTCGACTGATAAATGATCCCAAGGAATACCACGAGCATTGCGACTACCGTAATGACGATCTGTACAATACCGTTATGCATCATCTCCTCGCTGATGGAACTGATCTGGTCACTGATCACATTATTTCGGATCAGGATCGTCAGCATCCAGTCGGTTCCTTCTACCGGAACATAACAGAGGTCTTCCGCCGTATCCGAGTATGTAAATGATATCTGTCCCCTGCTGCCGTTTGCGAAGTCTTCTTTCAGCTTTTGATAGTCTGTTTCCTTCTCCATCACAGCCTCTTCAAGCGCGGAGAGCACATTCTTTCCTGCCGTCAGATAACCGAAATCATCATTGGTCAGACTTTCGCCGTTGCGGTAATATAGATTACAGTAAGTCTCGTTATCGCTTGCCTGCAGGGTCAGGGAACTTAACATATCGGCTATATTGATCTGTATGAAGCACACCTTGATCTGCCTTCCCTGAAAGTAAATGCCTTCCACCGGCATTGCCAGGATCACCTGCTTCTTTGCTCCGTAGAGATTCGCCGTACTGATCACAGGCTCCGTCAGCTCTTCCGCCAGAAATGCATATCGGCTAAGCCCCGACGTCGTGCTGTGCTGCGCATAGACGATCCCGTCCTCATCCACCATCGCAAACTTATCCACCCCAAACAATCTCCTGGTATTCCCAAGAAAACTGCGAAGCGTTTCTTCTGATTCCAGGTCAGAATCTTCCAATACATCCAACGCCTTCTCTATGTGCCTGAAATTATTATTCAACTCTTCGGAAACTACCCGCGCCCTTCTGCCGGCTAGTTCATCCAGATAGAATTCACTGACTCTGCTCACCGCCTGGTCCGTGCCGATCCGCGCACTCTTCGATATCCATAATGTCGTAATGATAAGAACCGCCGCGATCGTGATCCCGCCCCATATAGCGTATGCAATTGTCTGTCTCTTCTGCTTTTCGTTTATATTAATCTGCTGTGATCGTCCCATTTCCTGCTCCTTAATCAATTACACCAAACAGCATCTGCAGCGTTGCCGCAGCATCTTTTTTATAAATAATCGTTGTAGACTCTTCCGTCTTCTCCGGATAAAGCTCTCCCGGAAGACATCCGTCCGCGATCTTGACAGCCACTTGAACGGTATCAAAACCGATCGAATAACAATCCTGCACCCCCAGAGCATAGATGACATCATCCCTGAGATACCGGAGCGCTTCCTGGTCATGGTCCATTCCCACAATTACGATCTCATCCTCTCTCCCCGCTTCAAGAACCGCCCTTGCCGTACCGACCGGATTACTCATATTACAGCAGACAAACCCTGCCAGATCCTTATACCGCGCCAGAAATTCCTGTGCGTATTGATAGGATAACTCTACGCTGTCTTCATCATATGCGATCTCCACGATCTCCATATCCGGATACTTAGCGATCACATCCTGTGCGCCCCTTGCCCGTTCCTCATGGCACGGCGCCCCCTTTGTCCCCACCAGGACCGCTATCTTTCCCTGATATCCAAGCTTCTCACAGAGGACTTCCGTAAGATCAGCGCCGTCTTCATAATTATGTGTATTCCCGACATAGGCAATACGGTTACAGCCATCCTCACGGTCGGCATCCGAACTTGAAAATGTCATGATCTTCTGTCCGCTCTCTAAAAGCCCGTTGATCACAGGCGTGACTACAGTCACATCCGCTACGTCCACTCCGATCACATCAAAACCTTTTGCCGAAGCATCGGTCAGACGCTGGATCTGATCCTGTGCAGACACCGCTTCAGGCGCAAGATACTCATAATTAATGATGATCCCCGCTTTCTCATACTCCTTTGCCGCATCCTCGATCCCGATGGCAACCGCATCCCACCACGGATGGACCACCTTGTAGGTAAGACAGAGATTATATTCCTTCTTAAGCGGCTGATAACCGTCCAGCTCATGGTCAAACTCAACCGCATGCGCCGCCTCTTCGCTGAATACGCCGTCCTCCCCCGTGTCTGCCGTATCTTTATCCTCTGCTTCTTTATATACATTCACTCCCCCCGAACTCTGTCCGTCCTTCGTTGAGGGGGGATTCTCATCCCTGTCCGTCTTTTTACAACCGCTTATTCCCAGACAGCAGCCGCAAACTGTCATACCGATCAAGACATATAGGAAAACTCTGCTTTGCACTTTCCGATTCCCCATATATCTTCGCTTGTCCCCCGTACCCTCGGATCTCTTTCCAAACATAGCCGCACCTTCCCCTCCCTTACTCTGCCTAAGCGCATCTGCAGCAGATCGTAGAAATGAATTCCAAACACACTAAAATCTGTTCCAATACAGCACGCTCAATTCTTCCGGAAAGATAATCCCTCAAGATCAGCCATCACAGGCAGAAGATGGGCTATACAGGAACAGCCGCAACCGTTTTCAATGCGAATATTATACCACAAGAATACCAAAAACTCTACCTCTGAAAGCATAAGATTTTACTACAAAACAGGAATCGGTCACTGACCGATCCCTGTTTTCCTGACGTATATTCCATTCTCCCTGGCAAATCCCATCTTCATCAGGTACGCCGTATGTGTATCTGATCCCTTCTCCGAATATGTAAGGGTGTGGATCCCTTTTGCCGGCAGGATTCCCATTGCAGCACACTACATATGCCTGATCCAGCGCCGGAGAGGCTCCTGCAAAGCCCGGGAAGAACTTCCCCCACCATTTCAATGACCATAGAGACGTTCATATTTAGTACCCGCTTCCTGCATCCGTGTTCTTCATGATCTTAACCAATCTGCTTGTTCCAAGCCTGTCTGCGCCAAGCCGCATGAATTCTTCCGCATCGTCAAAAGAGGAGATCCCGCCTGCCGCTTTTATCTTCACCTCTTTGCCGACATGCTTTCTCATCAGCTCCACATCGGCAAAGGTTGCTCCGCCTGATGAGAATCCCGTAGACGTCTTGATATATTCCGCCCCCGCATTCGTAACGATCTCACACATCTTGATCTTCTCTTCTTCCGTAAGCAGACAGGTCTCGATGATCACCTTCAGGATCTTCTTGCCGCACGCCTCATGGATCCGGCAGATCTCGTCTTCGACCTCCTGGTATCTCTTATCCTTCAGATATCCGATGTTGATCACCATGTCGATCTCATCCGCCCCGTTCGCAATGGCATCCTCCGTCTCACAGACCTTCACGGCTGTCGTACTGTATCCGTTGGGGAACCCGATCACCGTGCAGATGGGCAGCTTCCCTTCGACATATTCTGCCGCCTGCTTCACATAAGCCGCCGGAATACACGCGGACGCCGCCTCGTACTTTACCGCGTCGTCCAGGATCTGCCGGATCTCCTCCCATGTGGCAGTCTGGCTTAACAATGTATGATCAACAATTTTTAGAACTTCTCTTTTTTCCATATTAATCTCCTTTTCTTTCTATCTCTTTCCATTTGTTTATACCTGGCAGATCCTCCGCATCTTTGCTCCCGCGAATCCATCTATCAGAAAAGCGAAACGATACTGACCAACAATGCGCTCATGATACTGACAAATACTCCGCCAATCATGGACTTGAAGACCAACCGTGAAATGGTGCCCCGCTTCTCCGGGCAGAGCACTCCGATCCCGCCGACACACATCCCCATACTAGAGAGATTGGCGAACCCGCAAAGAGAGATCGCGCAGATCATTCCCACTCTTGGCTCCAGATCGCCGAGCCTCCCGGCGAGATCTGCAAAAGCAATGAATCACCATCTGCATACCTGTCGACGCGCCTTCGGCAAGGGCGTCAATGGCATTCGAATTATTTCCTTTGTTATCCATCTTAACATCCGTGATGGATTTGATCTGCTCTGTCTGCGGATAGATGATCTTGGAAACCATGATGCTGCCGATCGGAACCAGCGCACTTGCGATCAACAGATATTCCATCGGAATTCCCAGTGCATGATATCCGCCCAATATAGACGCGGACATACTGCCCATTCCGGAAACCAGTATCACAAAGATCTCACTCTCTGTCAGATCCTTCAGATATTTGCTGACCAGGATCGGACTGTCCGTGTACCCTAGGAACATATTGGCAACCGCAACAAAGCTTTCCACCTCCGTGGTCCCCATGATCTTCCCTACGCCTTTACCGATCCATTTTACGATAAAACCGATCACGCCAAGATAATACAGCAGTCCGACCAGAGCCGATACAAATATAATATTCCCCAGACTCTGGACAATAAATACACTCATCTTAGAACGATCGAAGAGATCTCCGAATACAAAAGTCAATCCTTCATTTCCGCAATTGATGACAGCCGTCAACCCGTTCGACAAAACTGTGACGATCTTCTGTCCCAGCGGGATCTTAACGAGAACTGCACCCCCGGAATCTTTCCGCGAGCCTATATTATTTTCTCAAGAACAGAACTCCCAATGGTTCCATCCGGCATATCAAGCCCAAAATTGTCTGCGATCGTCGCGCCTACCACCCCGAAGGTCTGTGCGTCCTCAAGCTTCCCATATCCCTCCATCGCCGGAGAATACGCAAGGAACGGAACTCTTTCTCTCGTATGGTCGGTGCCAGTATGTGTCGGATCATTGCCGTGATCTGCTGTAATGATCAATAGATCCTCTTCTCCAAGCAGGTCTAATAACTCTCCCAGTTTCGTGTCGAACCTCTCCAGCTCCCGCGCATAGCCCTTCACATCGCGGCGGTGTCCCCACAACGCGTCAAAATCTACCAGATTCACATAGCAAAGCCCTTCAAAATCCTTCTTTGCGATCTCGATGGTCTGCTCCATCCCGTGTACGGAGCTTTTGGATTTGTTCGATTCCGTAAGTCCTTCTCCGTCAAAGATATCAAAGATCTTTCCCACAGAGATCACATCAAGCCCGGCGTCTTTCAGTACGTTAAGCGCGGTTCTCCCGTAAGGTTTCAGCGCATAATCGTGGCGGTTGCTGGTACGCTTGAACTCGCCCTTCTTCCTGCCCACATACGGCCTTGCGATCACACGCCCGACCTTCCACTCGTCCTTCATGGTGATCTCACGGGCAATCTCACAGCAGCGGTACAGTTCTTCCAATCCGAAGGTCTCTTCATTTCCGCAGATCTGAAGAACCGAATCTGCCGATGTGTACACGATCATATGTCCCGTGGCGATCTCTTCCTCCGCAAGCTCTTCTAGGATCTCCGTTCCACTGGCGCTCTTATTTCCGATGATCACACGGCCCGTTCTCTCCGACAGTTCATCCAGCAGCTCCTTGGGGAATCCGTTCTCCGTAAATGTCTGAAACGGCTTCGTAATATACAGCCCCATCATCTCCCAATGGCCGGTCATCGTGTCCTTCCCGGTGCTTGCCTCCCCCAGATAAGTGTAGTATCCAAGCGGCCTTTCTGCCGGTTCCACCTGTTTGAGCGGATGCAGGTTCGCCATTCCGAGCTTCTGAAGATTCGGAATATGAAACGTATCCATCCGCTGCGAGATATGTCCAAGCGTGTCGGTTCCCGCATCGCCGTAATCCGCCGCATCCGGCAGCGCCCCCGCGCCGAGCGAATCCACCACAATGGTAAATATTCGTCTGTATCTCTTCATTCTTATACCCTCTTTCTTATCTCTTTCTTATCTCTTTCTTATCTCTTTCTTATCTCTTTCTTATCTCTTTATCTCTCTCGGAAAATCTCGCGTCCGCCTATAAACTTAGCCGCTATGTGACGGTCTTCGGCAAGATAGATCAATCGCTCCAGGCGTTCTCTCACACGCAGTTCCTGGGGACTTCTGATCGAAGAATCATCCATCACCACCGCGTCAAATTCATATCCTTCCTCGAAGCTGCCCGCCTTGCCAAAGAACTCTCCGCCGCCTTTTGTCGCCAGGTAGAATACCTCCTCCACCGTAAGCGGCGCCACGGACTGGTCATACAGCCTCCACCTCAGCTTCGAGCACTGGACTGCCGCCGCCATTGCTTTGAATATGGACAGGGAGGATCCCGCCGCGATATCCGTACCTAACCCCGCCCGGATCCCTCTCTCCAGGTATAATTTCACAGGCGCCGCACCCGAAACCAGATTGGCGTTAGACTCCGGACAATGGGCGACGAATACCCCGCGCCTCTTCATCAGGTCCATCTCTGCCTCCCCGCTGTGAACGCAGTGCGCCATGACCGCAGGGCAGGAATTCCCGAACAGCCCGTACCGGTCATAGGATTCTCCGTAGAATTCTGTCCCGGGACAGAGCTCCTTCACCCACGCGATCTCTCCTAAGTTCTCCGACAGATGCGACTGCACCGGCAGATGATATCTCTTCTGCAGCCCGGATAATTTCTCTAACAGCTCATCCGTACACGAGGGCGTGAACCGGGGCGTCAGGATTGGCATGACATGCTTGAAGTTCCGGCTGTCATGCAGCCATCTCTGTGTATCCCCGGCTGACCTTTCGGCGTTTTCTTCACACAGATACTTCGGACTGTTCCTGTCCATGTTCACCTTCCCTACGTATGCCGTGATCCCCGCGTTCTCCAGCTTCTCCATCAGCAGAAGCGTCGCGTCCGCATGGATCGTTCCGAAGACGCACGCCCTGGTCGTCGCGCTGTTTCTTAGATCCTCCGCGAAAATGTCATATGCCCTCCCGGCATAATCAAGATCTGCATATTTGGCTTCTTCTACAAATGTATGCGTGTTCAGCCAGTCGATCAGCTCCAGATCCATCCCCAGCCCGCGGAACGGATACTGCGGCGCATGCACATGCAGATCCACCAGTCCGGGAATGACAATCTTATTCTCATAATTGTAACACGGAAAGGCTTCGTAACTCTCCGGCAGCGACTCATAGACGCCTGCGCTTTTGCCGTCCCTGCATACAACATAGCCGTTCTCTACTATGCAGAGTTCTTTCCTTGTCCTGCTATAGCAGATATTTCCTTTTATCACATAGTTTCTCATTACTGCCGCACTTCCTCTTGGTTGTTATTTCTACATATTTGTGACGATCATAGTAACCAGTTCTTTGAAAGACTTCGCCACACGGTCCGCCGTCTCCTGCACCTCTTTGTGGTCAAGCTTCGCCGTCGACATCCCGGCCGCAAGGTTTGTGATACATGATATCCCACACACCTCCAGCCCCATATGTCTGGCCGCTATCGCCTCACAGGCCGTGCTCATGCCACCCGCGTCGCCGCCCCAGCCTCT
>OFGR01002278.1_pt1 | contig 13101 bp, 12 predicted proteins | sample 1521811 | NCBI WGS metagenome assembly OFGR01 (sample SAMEA3504098, study PRJEB24116) | mouse gut metagenome | biome: mouse gut; feature: mouse-associated habitat; material: faeces | place: Denmark | collected 2011
ATGGAGGCAGAGGAGATCTGCGAGGTGTTTGGCAGGGGCGAGGTGGAGCGGATCTACCTGAACTTCTCAGATCCCTGGCCGAAGGACAGGCATGCCAAGAGACGTCTCCCGTCGCGGCAGTTTCTAGCGCGGTACGATGAGATCCTGGCACCGGACGGGCGCATCGAGTTCAAGACGGACAATGCGGATCTGTTTGACTTCGCGCTGGAGGAGCTTGCGCCTGCGGGGTGGAAGACAGAGGCGGTGACAAGGGATCTGCACCGCGACGGGAAAATGTTTGCGGGAAATATCATGACCGAGTACGAGGAAAAATTCTCATCGATGGGGAATCCTATATACAAATATGTGATCTACCGATAGCCTCGCGGAGTCTATCGAAGAATAAAAGGAGGTTTGGGGATGTATGTGATATTTTTTCTGCTGTGGATCATCTTTAACGGGCGCGTCACGACAGAGATCGTGCTCTTCGGACTGGTGATCTCCGCGGCACTGTACTGGTTTATCTGCAGATTCATGGATTTCAGCCCGAGGAGGGAACTGGCATATCTGAAAAAAAGCGGTTATCTGTTGCAATATCTGTATCATCTGATCAGGGAGATCATCACGGCAAATTTTGAGACAATGAAACTGACCTGTACTGCGGGCAGGGTTGTGGAGCCGGTGCTGATCGAGTTTGAGACACATTTCAAGAATGACATATCGCGGTTTCTGCTGGCAAACTCGATCACGCTCACGCCCGGAACGATCACCGTGGCGGTGAAGGGGGACCGGTTTATCGTGCACTGCCTTGACAGGACGCTTGCGGAGGGGATCGAGTCCAGCGTCTTTGTGAAGCTTCTGGAGAAGATCGAGTCGCAGGAGGGAGGTTGCGTATGAACAGTGGAAATATGGCGCTGGAGACAGCCTTTGGGATCGCCATGACGATCTTTCCGGTCGTGCTGGCGGTCATGGTATTTATGTGCCTGATCCGCGCGGTCAAGGGGCCGCGGATCGCGGACCGCATCGTGGCGGTCAACATGATGGGAACGATGACGATGGTCATCATCGCCATTCTCGCAGTGAAGATGGACGAGGGGTATCTCGTGGACATCTGCATCATCTATGCCATGATCTCATTTCTGGCAGTGACACTTCTGACGAAGGTGTATATGGGCGTGTACGCTGAGCGCAAAAAGAAGAAGGAGGAGAGCCATGACAGTACTGCTGTGGATTAGGTTTATCGCGGGGATCGCGCTGATCCTCTGCGGGCTGGTCGTATTTGGGATAGAGCTTTACGGCGTGTTCAAGTTTGGTTTTGTGCTCAACAGGATGCACGCGGCGGCGATGGGAGATACGCTCGGGATCGCGCTGAGCATGATGGGGCTGATCATTCTGTGCGGACTGAACTTCACATCGGTCAAGATGGTTCTTGTGGTCGTGTTCCTGTCGTTCGCCTCCCCTGTGGCATCCCATATGCTGGCGCGCTTCGAGGTGGCGACCAACGAGGAGCTCGGCAGGGAGTGCGATCTGAGCGGAATCTCACAGGCTGCGGACGACGCGGACTGTGAGCGGTGAGCGGGATCGGATAGGAGGTTTGCATATGGAAGTATTTCAGGTTGTGTTGTTCATCTTTTTGATCGTGTGTGCGATTTCGGTGACATTCTCGAGGAATCTGCTCAACTCGATCATCATCTTCATGTCCTACAGTTTGATCATGTCGATCATATGGATCCTGCTCGAGTCGCCGGATCTCGCCATCACGGAGGCAGCTGTGGGTGCGGGGATCACGAGCATCCTGTTTTTTGTCACGCTCAAGAAGATCCATGCGATCGTCGCGATCGATGAGGACAAGGAGGATAAGCACACGCACAAAAATGGTATGGATAAAAAGGGGGAAGCGAAATGAGCCGTCTGCTGTCTGAAGAAGAGTATCGCAAAACCAATGCGTTCAAGATAAAGCGCTGGTATCGGGGGGACAAGGATCCCTATATCGGCAAGGTGGAGATGAAGCCTCAGGAGCCTTTTGTGGAGGATGTCAGTTCGATGCGGCAGAGGATCCATGATGAGGCGCTGCTAAAGAGGAACATATATGATATCGAGCATAATAGGAAGCTTCGGGCGTTCTCGAAGATCTACAGCGTGATCTCCGTCGTCTTTGTGTTCACGCTGATCGCGATCCTGCTCTATGTGGTCTCCTATCTGCCGCCTGTCGGCAATCCGGCAAACCCGGACAACAATGAGGTTGCGAGGAAGTACATCGAGGACGGGATGAAGGACACCGGGGCGGTCAACATTGTCACGGGCATGATACTGGACTACCGTGCTTTTGACACGCTCGGCGAGTCGAACGTGCTCTTTATCGCCACGTGTACGGTGCTGATCCTGCTGCGCGTGGACAACTGTTCGAAAAAAAAGGAGGAGGAGGAGAACGACCGCCTCTATGAGCCGAAAAATGATGTCATTCTGCAGAAGGTGGCTTTTTTTCTCGTTCCGGTGATCATCATCTACGGGATCTATGTCATCCTGAATGGGCATCTGTCGCCGGGCGGCGGCTTTTCGGGCGGTGCGATCATTGGCTCGGGGCTGATCCTGTACGTCAATGCCTTCGGCTTTAAGAAGATCGAGCGTTTCTTCACACAGAAAACATACAAGTGGATCTGCTTTGCGGCGCTGTTGTTTTACTGTCTTGCAAAAACGTACTCTTTCTATTGCGGAGCGCACCATCTCGAGACGGGGATCCCGCTCGGCACGCCGGGGGATATACTGAGTTCCGGTCTGATCCTGCCGCTCAACATATGTGTCGGCATGGTGGTCGCATGCACGATGTATGCATTTTACGCTATGTTCCGCAAGGGCGGATTTTAGGAAAAAGGGGGTTTGGGCAGATGGGCGGAAATTTGCTTGCAAATTACGGGGAGGCGGTTGCCATGATCTTGTTCGGCATCGGGTTCTCGAATCTGCTTTTGCAGAAAAATCTGATCAAGAAGATCATCGGTCTGAATATCATGGACACGGCGACGTATCTGTTTCTCGCGGAGAAGGGATTTATAGCGGGAAGAATGGCGCCGATCGTGGTGGACGGTGTGACGAGTGTGGAGGCGTATATCAACCCGGTGCCGAGCGGGCTTGTGCTGACGGGCATCGTGGTGTCGGTGTCGGTGACGGCACTGATGCTCTCGCTCACGATCCGGCTGTACAGGCGGTATCACACGCTGGACATGGATGAGATCTCCACCATGATGAAGAAGGAGGACCAGTGATGGATTTTATACAGAATTTTCCTTTTTTCAGCATTCTGCTGTCGCTCGGATCGGGTGTGCTGACGTCCATCATGGGCAGGAAAACGGCGCGTCTGTGGAATACGTTTATCCTCGTGGTGATCACGGTCCTCTCGGCAGTGCTGTTTGTGTATATGATCGGTGTCGGAGAGCCGTATACGTTCATGATGGGACATTTTCCGGCGCCCTGGGGAAATGAGATCAGGGCGGGCGTCCTCGAGGCGGGCATGGCGCTTTTTTTCTGTCTGGTGATGTTGTTTTCGCTGAAGGGCGGACAGGAGCACATCGACGCGGAGGTCGAGGACACGAAGGCGAACCTCTATTATATCATGATCAATCTGCTGCTGAGTTCGCTGCTCGCGCTGATCTTCACGAACGACCTTTTCACGGCGTACGTTTTCGTGGAGATCAACACGATCAGCGCCTGCGGTCTGATCATGATCACGCAGAGCGGGCGCACGATCGAGGCGGCGACGCGCTATATGATCATGGCTTCGCTGGGGTCTGGTCTGCTGCTGATGGGGCTCTGCATCTTGTATGATATCACGGGGCACCTGCTGATGAGCAATATCAAGGACAGCATCGCCTATGTCTATGCGCAGGGGACGTACAACATTCCGCTGATCGCATCGATCGGCATGGTGGTGGTCGGCCTTGCCATCAAGAGCGCGCTCTATCCGTTCCACACATGGCTGCCGGACGCGTACGGCTACTCGACGGTGTCGAGTGCGGCGATCCTGTCTAGCCTGGTGTCAAAGGGATATATCTTCCTGCTGATCAAGATCTTTTTCCGCGTGGTGGGCTTTGAGATCATCGTGGACTCGAAGATCGTCAACATCCTGTTTGTGTTTGGGCTCCTGGGCATGATCATGGGCTCGGTCAACGCGATCCTGGAGAACGATATCCGCCGCATGATCGCCTTTTCCTCCGTGGCGCAGATCGGCTATATCTACATGGGACTCGGGCTTGGCACGACGATCGGGATCGTGGCGAGTATCTTCCACATCTTGTCGCATGCCTCCACGAAGTCGCTCCTGTTCATCGCGGGCGTGGGACTCACGGATGCGTCGGGGGGCAGCAAGAAGTTCGAGGATCTGACGGGCAGCGGCTACCGCAATCCGGCGGCGGGCGTCGCGTTCGTGATCGGTGCGTGCTCCATGGTGGGCATTCCGCTGTTTTCGGGTTTTATCAGCAAGGTGCAGTTTGCGGAGGCGGCAGTGCAGAACAGCCTGGCAAAGATGCTTCCGACGCTGATCTGTCTGGCGATCAGCACGGTGCTCAACGCGATTTATTTTATGAAGACGGTGATCCGACTGTACACGCCGGCGAGCAAGCGGACTAAGAAGACGCAGGCCGGCGAGGCGGCAATGGTCGGTCTGAGGGAGCACCCGCTGTACAATGTCACGCTGCTGTGCATGGTGATACTGAACATGATACTGGGCTGCTGTTCACAGCCGATCGTGGATTGGATCACAAGCGGTCTGGCGATGTTTGGATAATATGGGAATGGAGGATTTGCAGATGGATTATATGATTTTACTTTCAGTCGTCCTGCCCATCATCGCAGGAGGCATCCTGCTCTTTCTGCCGGACAGTGCATTTGCGGACAGGAAACGTCTCCTGAAAGTGACAGGCATGTCGTTTGTCGTGAGCGCGCTTCTGGCAGTGTGCGTGATCAGCGGTGCCGCCGGGAACCGGCTGGTGCTGTTTCGTCTGGTGGATGAGATACCGGTGTATTTTCAGATTGATGCCCTCGGAAGGCTTTTTGCCGGCATCGTGGTCCTGGTGTTTGTGCTGGCGGGATTTTTTTCCTTCGCCTACATGTCGCACGAGCAGCATGAAAAGCGGTATTACGGTTTCTATCTGGTCACGTTTGGCGTGCTGATGGGGCTGTGCTTTTCCGGGAATCTCGTCACGCTGTATTTGTTTTATGAGTTTATGACACTCGCGTCGATGCCGCTTGTGATCCACTCCGGCTCAAGGGAGGCGGTCATGGCGGGACTCAAATATCTGTTTTACTCGTTCTGCGGCGCGTACATGGCGCTCTTTGGGCTGTATTTTCTGTACCAGTATGATGCCGGTGCAGCCGGTTTTGTGCCGGGCGGTTCCTTTGACATGGCAGCCGTTGCCGCGTCAGGAAACATGGGGATGTGTCTGACTGCGGTGTTTCTGATGATCGTCGGGTTCGGCGTGAAAGCGGGGTGCTTTCCGCTCCATGCATGGCTGCCGACTGCGCATCCTGTGGCGCCGGCGCCGGCATCGGCGTTTCTGTCGGGCATCATCGTGAAGGGCGGTGTCCTCGCGATCATCAGGACAGTGTACTACTGCGTCGGCGCGGATTTCCTGCGGGGGACGTGGGTGCAGACGGCGTGGGCGGTCCTCGCGGTGGTGACGCTCCTGATGGGATCCTCGCTTGCCTTCAAGGAAAAGGTGCTGAAAAAGCGGCTTGCGTACTCGACGGTGTCAAACCTCTCGTATATATTGCTGGGGCTCGCCATGCTGAATGCGACGGCGTTTGTGGGCAGCCTGCTGCACGTGGTGTTCCACGCGGTCATCAAGAGTGGCCTGTTCCTGACGGCAGGCGCGCTGATCTTCAAGACCGGCAGGACAAAGGTCAATGACTTTATGGGGCTTGGCAGGAAGATGCCGATCCTATTCTGGTCGTACACGGTCGTCTCGCTGGGGCTGATCGGCATTCCGCCGACGAGCGGCGTCATCAGCAAGTGGTATCTGGCGACGGGATGTCTGGAGAGCGGGTTGACGGGACTTTCATGGGTTGGCCCTGCGGCGCTGCTGGTCTCTGCGCTCCTGACGGCGGGGTATCTGCTGCCCCTTGGCATCCGCGGTTTCCTGATGGAGCCGGATCATGAAGCAGTGCGGAGCGACTACAGGGAGCCGGGGGCGCTGATGCTCGCGGCGGTCGTGACACTGGCTGCCATCACGCTCGCGCTCGGGCTGTTTCCCACGCCCTTGATCCGGCTGATCCAGGATGGCATCACTGTCGGTTTATTTTGAGGAAAGGAGTAGATTATCATGATTTTTGACCTGATGCTTACGGTGATACTGCTCCCTTTTGCGGGCGGTGTGCTGCTGCAGTTTTTGAGATTCAGGGACAAGGGACAGAAGCAGCGCTATATTTTTGCGTACGTGCTGCTCAACACACTGCTGACGTATGTGCTGTTGTGGCAGGGGCCGACGGAGTTGATCCGGGTGATCAATTTTGCCGGCGCAAAGCTCGACTTTTCACTGAAACTGGACGGTTTGGGCATTGTCTTTGCGGGACTTGTCTCCACGCTCTGGCCGCTTGCGGTGCTCTATTCATTCCCTTACATGGAACACGAGCACAACGGGCGCGTCCACGAGAATATCTTCTATCTGTTTTATACGGCGACGTACGGGGTGACGCTCGGCATCGCGATGTCGGGCAACATGCTGACGATGTACTGCTTTTATGAGCTGCTGACGCTCGTCACGGTTCCGCTCGTGATGCATACGCTCACGAAGGAGGCGGTGCTTGCGAGCCGGAAGTATTTCTACTACTCGCTTGGCGGCGCGGCGTTTGCGTTTATCGGCCTGATCTTTCTGGTGGTGTACGGCGACAGCCTCGCCTTTCTGTACGGCGGTGTGCTGAACCTTTCCCAGGTCGGGGACAAGAAGGATCTGATGCTGTTCATCTATGTGCTGGCATTTATGGGATTCGGCGTCAAGGCGGCGGTCTGTCCGTTCAACTCCTGGCTCCCGCAGGCGGGAGTGGCGCCGACTCCGGTCACGGCGCTGCTGCATGCGGTCGCGGTCGTGAAGTCCGGTGCGTTTGCGATCATCCGCCTGACGTACTACAGTTTCGGGACCGACTTTCTGCGGGGGACATGGGCGCAGTATCTGCTGCTCGGCATCGTCATTTTTACGATCGTCTACGGGTGCAGCATGGCGGTGCGGGAGACACACATCAAGCGAAGGCTTGCGTTCTCGACGATCTCCAACCTGTCGTATATATTGTTTGGCGTCCTGATCATGACACCGCTCGGGCTGGCGGGGGCGCTGTGCCACATGGTGTTCCACGGTGTGATGAAGATCTGCTCCTTCTTCTGTGCCGGAGCGATGATCACGCAGGCGCATGCAGACTATGTGCACCAGATCGACGGCATGGCGAAAAAAATGCCGAAGATTTTTGCGATCTTTACGGTCTCTGCGCTCGCGCTGATGGGCGTGCCGGGGCTGTGCGGCTTTGTGTCGAAGTGGCACCTTGCCAAGGCGGCGTTTGCGAGCGATAACGTACTGGCGGTTGTCGGTGTGGGCGGTCTGCTGGTCTCCGCGCTCCTGACAGCGATCTACATGCTGAGTATCGTGATCAGGGCATATTTTCCGGGGAATGATTTTGACTACGGGAAGCTGCACGGCGAGATCTGCGATCCGGACTGGCGCATGCTCCTGCCGCTGTCGCTGTTCGTGGTGCTGATGGTGGTGATCGGTGTGTACAGTGCGCCGTTTGTGGCGTTCTTTTCGTCCGTAGCCGGCGGAATGATATAGGAAGGGGGAGATTGGATCATGAGGGATGGCTTTTGGATGACGCTTTTTCCTTTTGTGATGTGTGCCCTTGTGTGGTTTGTCTCGCGTGTGAGGGCAAAGGACAGGAAGAAAGTCTGCGCACTGATCATGATTCTCACCAGCGCGGTGGAGCTTGCGGCTGCGCTGAATCTGATGGTCTGTGACCTTCGGGGGATATCGGTCGGCGTCTTTGAGGTTCCCGGCGTGGGCGGGCTTGGATTGCATTTCATGTACTCGGGATTTCGGGGGATCTTTGGCGTGCTGACGGCGTTTGCGTGGTTCGTGACGGCGCTGTTCTCGTATGACTATATGAAAAATGACACGAATGTCATCAAATACGATATGTTCAATTTGATGACGCTCGGCGCGACGATGGGCATTTTTTACGCGGCGGATCTGTTCACGCTGTTCTTTTTCTTTGAGATCATGTCCTTTACGTCGTTTGTGTGGGTGTCGCACAGGCAGACGCGGGAGGCGCTGTACGCGGCAGGAACGTATCTTGGCATCGCTGTCGCCGGCGGCATGGCGATCCTGATGGGGATCTTCATCGTGCACGGCTGGCTTGGAACGATCTCGTTTGACAGGATATACGAATGTGCTGTGGTCATGATGACCAGCGGCAGCAAAACCGATAGGACATGGCTGTACGTGGCAGCAGGCTGTATGTTTGTGGGATTCGGCGCGAAGGCGGGCGCTTTTCCGGTGCATGTGTGGCTGCCGCTGTCCTACACGGAGGCGCCCGCGCCCGCGACGGCACTCCTGTCAGCGATCCTGAGCAAGACGGGCATCTTCGGCATTCTGCTGGTGACGCTCGACGTGCTGCCGATGCAGGGCAGCTGGGGCGCGTTTATCCTGATGACCGGCATCGTGACGATGGTGCTCGGCGGGCTCCGCGGGGTGATGAGCGGCAATCTGAAGACGACGCTTGCGTACTCGTCCATGTCACAGATCGGCTTCATATTGACGGGTGTGGGTATGCAGTCGCTGCTTGCGGAGTATCTGTTGATGGCGGCAGGCGCGGCGCAGACAGGGACGTGGGCCGTTGAGGGTGAAGCTGCCGCAGAGATCGCGAAGGCGTTTGGCATGGCGGTCAACGGCACGCTCCTCCATATGCTGAACCATTCGCTGGTGAAGCTTGTACTCTTTATGGCGGCGGGCGTGATCTTTGCGCAGGTGGGAAGCTACGAGCTGAACCAGGTGCGCGGTTTCGGGCGCAGGAAACCGTTCCTGCTTGCGACATTTGTGCTGGCGGCGGCAGGTGTCGGCGGGATCCCGTTTCTGAACGGGTATGTGAGCAAGACGCTCCTGCATGAGAGTATCGCTGAGTACGGCGCGCTGCTGGCGCTTGCGGAGAGAGGATCCATTCAGTCTGTGTTTGCGGCGACATCTGCCATGATGAGGGTGGTTGAAGTATTATTTCTGTTTTCGGGCGGATTGACGGTCGCCTATATGACCAAACTTTTTGTCGTTCTTTTTGTTGAAAAGAACAGTGATAAGAAAGTGCAGGAGGCGTATGAGGCAAAGAAAGAATATGCCGCGCCGGGGAGCAAACTGGCGATCGGAGTCTGCGCGCTGCCGATCCCCTTTATCGGAGTGCTGCCGGATCTGGTGGCAGGACCGGTTGCCAAATACGGGCTTGTGCAGTTCGGACTGAGCGATCTGCTGGAGGATCAGCTTGGAAATATCCGTTACTATTCACTCAAGAATATAGCAGGCGCGCTGATCTCCATCGCGGTGGGCGCTGCGGTGTACTTTATCGTGGTGCGGCTGCTGATGTTAAGGGGGATATCGTCCGAGCGGAAGGCGGAGGGCTACCATGATATCTTCCCGGCGTGGATCGACATGGAGAAATATGTGTACAGGGCAGTGTTCTACACAGCGGTGCCGTTTGTTTTGGGGATTATTTCAAGGATTTTGGACAGCATTGTGGATACGGCGGTCGTCCTGCTGCGAAAGACGCTCTACAGAGACAGGCCGCTGCCGTATGAACTGCCGGAGGGAAACCGCGTGACGCACCGCATCGGGTCCGGTATGGAGCGCGTGCGGCTGCTGTATTATGTCATTATGCAAAAAGAGGGGTACGAGCCGAAAAACTATGAGCATAAGCTTGCGATGAAGGGGACGGATCTCTTTGAGAATCTCCGCATCATCGAGCGCAGTCTGTCGTTTGGGCTGTTTATGTTCTGCATGGGACTGGGGCTCACGATGATCTATCTGCTGCTGGTGAACTAGAAATTGGAAGGAGGACAGCGTATGCTGGAAAATTGGAACAAACCACACAGACCGGAAAAAGAGGAACTCGAGGAGCGGCTGAAGGCGGCAAACGAGAAGCTTTTCTGCCAGCAGATGATGATCAAGGAGCGCAGTCTGCCGGTGCTGGTGCTGTTTGAGGGCTGGGGGACAGCGGGGAAGGGGAGCGTGCTGGGCAAGGTGATCCGCAATATCGATCCGCGCTTTTTCAAGGTCGCGGCGATGGATGTGCCGACGCAGGAGGAGCAAAGAAAGCCCTTTCTCTACCGATATTTTGTCAAGATCCCAGAGGCAGGGAAGTTCATGTTTCTGGATTCCGGCTGGATGGACGAAGTGACCGGGGCGTGTCTTGACGGCACACTGAACGAAAAGGATTACAAGAAAAAGATCGAGAGTGTCAGGCGGTTTGAGCGCCAGCTGACCGACAACGGTTATCTTGTGATGAAGTTCTTTTTCCAGATCAGCCGCAAGGAGCAGAAAAAGAGGATCGACGCGCTGAGATCCGACAAGGATACGAGCTGGCGCGTGGGGGAGAAGGACAGCTGGCAGAACAGCCACTATGACAAGTGCCTCGCCGTGTTTGACCGCTATCTGAACGACACCAACGCGCCCGCGGATCCGTGGTACATCATCGATGCGAAGAGCAGGAAATGGGCGCAGCTCCAGGTGCTGGAGACGCTGGTTGGCGGGATCGACACCGCGCTCGGGAACAGTGCGATGGCGGTGCCCCTGCTGCAGAATGTATTTCCGCTGGAAAAGATGCCGAAACTCGACGAGATCGATCTCGACAGGGCTGTCACACAGGAGGAGTACCGGGTGGAGCTGGACCGGCTCCAGGAAAAGCTGGGACAGCTCCACAACAAGCTGTACCGCAAAAAGGTGCCTGTCATCATCGCATACGAAGGCTGGGATGCGGCGGGAAAAGGCGGCAATATCAAGCGGATCGCGCAGGCGCTTGACGCGCGCGGCTATGAGGTGGTCCCCGTCGCCGCGCCGAGCACGGTTGAAAAGAATCACCCGCATTTGTGGCGTTTCTGGAATACCCTGCCAAAGGATGGGCATGTCGCCATTTATGACCGCACCTGGTATGGACGCGTGCTTGTGGAGCATATCGAAGGCTTTTGCACCGACGAGCAATGGGGCCGCGCCTACGACGAGATCAACGAGTTCGAGCACGATCTGGTGGATTGGGGCGCCATCCTGCTGAAGTTCTGGGTGGATGTGAGCCCCGAAGAACAGCTGCGCCGCTTCCAGGATCGCGAGACCGATCCGGCCAAGCAGTGGAAGATCACCGAGGACGACTGGCGCAATCGCGAGAAGTACCCTCAGTACAAGGCCGCCATCGACGACATGTTCCGCCTGACGAGCACCACCTTCGCCCCCTGGATCGTGCTGGAATCCGACGATAAGCGCTACGCCCGCATCAAGGCCCTGCGCATCATCGTGGACGCCCTGGAGCAGCGCCTCGGCGTCGAAGGCCTGCAATAAAGGGCGCCGCTGCCGAAGCGCTGGTATCAGTTGCCAAGGGGTATTTGATCGGATAATATTATCTACGAATAATATTATCCGATCATGTTCTGGAGGCAACGATGGGCGAGTATGCCGTTGGTGCTGCCACGCGTCGGCGAATCTACGAGGTGGCGAAGAGGCTGTTCTACGAGAAGGGCGTAAAAGCCACGTCCTATACCGATATTTGCGAGGCGGCGGATGTCAATCGGGGGCTAATCCCCTATTACTTCAAGTCGAAGAGCAATATAGCCATGCAGGTTCTCGAGGAGTTCGTCGATTCCATGGAGGCCGCGGTTGATGCCCGGTGGGCTCCCGACGAGATGGTGCAGCCTGAGCGCAATATGATGATCGAACTGCTTATGTTTCGCCTGCTTGTGCAAGACGACGCCTTGTGCCGCTTTTACAGCGAGATGCTAACGGAGTCCGCGTATACAGCCACCACGCTTAGAATCCAAACGACTGTCATGGAAACGCTCGTTTCTGGCGCCGAGACCGGCATTGACCCTGCTTCCTTGAGAACGGTGATCGCCATGGTTCAGGGAACGGAGAACGAGCTCGTTCGCCTTGTGTATTCGAATATGCTCGAAGAGAGCATTGAATCTATGGTGAGACGCGACATTCGCTGCTGCTTCTTCTTGCTCGATGCCGATATGCATCGTGTTGATGCCTGGTGGGATCATGTCATCGAGTTGGCTGAAGGGCTGGCACTTTCATGTGACGACCGGTTCCAATGTGAGGTAGTGCGGACGAAAGCTCGCTAGAGGTAGAATCTGTTCGGAAGCACTTTATTCGGTAAGTGAGAGGGCGCAGAGGCGCCCTCTTCTCATGCATAAAATTTAACTAAAGATAAATTAACCTTGACAAGTTTTCGGTGGCGGCGTATGCTCGCGATAAGATATTATCTACAGATAATATTAAATTCAGATAATGTTCTGGAAAGGGGTTACTATGCGAGTTCAACCGAAGCTGAAGCGCAACCATCACTTGCTTTCGACGGCCGATCTCAGCCGCCAGGAGCTGCTCGATCTTCTCGAGCTGATGGGAATGCTCAAAGAGGCTCACAAACAGGGGGTTCACGTGCCTCTCTTGAAGGACAAAGTGCTCGGCATGATTTTCGAGATCAGCTCCACGCGCACGCGCATTTCCTTTGAGACGGCTATGACGGAGCTGGGCGGTCACGCGGAGTTCCTCGCGATGGGGAACCTGCAGATTGGCGATGGTCATGAGACCATGCGCGATACTGCCGAGGTGGTTTCCCGAATGACGGATGCGGTCATCATGCGCTGCAACGATCATGCCTACATGGAAGAGTTCGCACGCTTCTCCTATGTGCCCGTTTTCAACGGCATGACAATGGACGGCCACCCCACTCAGGCGCTAGCCGACGTCTTCACCATGATGGAGCACTTGCCGAATACGCCTCTGACGGACATGGTCATGATGTACATGGGCGACAACAACGACAACGCCGACAAGCTCGTCCCTATTCAGCGCGAACTTATGTGGATGGCGGCCAAGCTCGGCGTGACCTACATCGCCT
>OFGR01002281.1_pt1 | contig 13086 bp, 13 predicted proteins | sample 1521811 | NCBI WGS metagenome assembly OFGR01 (sample SAMEA3504098, study PRJEB24116) | mouse gut metagenome | biome: mouse gut; feature: mouse-associated habitat; material: faeces | place: Denmark | collected 2011
TGGCTGCCGGAGACAGAACCGGGGGTGCTGGCGGAGGCGCTGCCCTTGTTGGAGCTGGCGGAACCGCCGTTGCCGCCGCAGGCGGCAAGGGACAGGGTCATGGCCGCGGCCATGGCAAAAGCAAGAATCTTTTTCATGTTTAAAACTCCTTTTCAAATGCTGGATAGCCGGTCCGAAATGCCGGACACTGTGGAAATTATACTCCGATAAATATTCACAGTCAATAGATAAATATTCAAAATTATACGCCCCCCCGACGCTTTTTTGGGTAAATCGGACACAATACAGCGGAGGTTATTGGCGGCGAAGGCCGAGGAAAGGGCAGGGGAGAGGAGGATTTATGCAAAAGGCATGAATGAGTATGCACAGGCGGCGAAAAAACCGGACAGACAGGGGAACCAGCCGGAAAATTTTGCGTCTATATGGGAGAAGGAACCTTAAAAGTTTTTTAAGTTTGAACATTTCTCTTGCATTTTTGAAAAAAATTGCTATTCTAATCTTTGATTTCGGCGCGGCCGCACAGGAGGAACGAGACATGAGGGCATTGCTGTATGACGACACCTTTCCCCGGCTGGTAAAGGACTGGCGGGAAAACCCGGGCAAATGGGCGTCCCGGCTGGTTTTTCTGCTGGGTCCCTGGGTTTGCCTGTGGATGGTGGAAATTTTGAATGAAAACGACATATTTAAGGACCTGGCCGCCTGGCAGGTGCTGATGAACATGATCTTTTACTACAGCCTTTTCACCGCCCTCCGGCTGGTGCTGGGCAGGAACCGCCGGGCTGCCGCCCTGGGGGCGGCGCTGTCCTTCCTCTTCGGGCTGGTGAACCACTACGTCCTCCGGTTCCGGGGCCGCATCCTCTTCCCGGCGGACATCACCGGCTGGCGCCCCGCCGCCAACGTGGCGGGGGGCTTCGACTACTCGGCGGATGTCTACATCACCCAGGCGGCCATTCTGCTCACGGCCTACCTGGCCCTGGTCCTCTACTGCGCCCCACAAAAGCGGCGGGCCAAGCTCCCCGCCCTGGCCTGCGTGGCCCTGTGGGGGACCATGGCCTGCTACTGCTATGCCTTTTTCTGCACCGGAATGCTCCCCGCCCTGGATATCTACACCCAGCAGTGGGTCACCCAGCGCAACGGCTTCCTGCTCAACTTCTCCATCGCCCTGCGGTACTCCTCGGTGGACAAGCCGGAGGACTACTCCAAAGAGCTGGTGCTGGAGCTGATGGAGGAGTACCCCGGCGTTCCGGCGGACCCGGAGAATAAGCCGGTGAATATCGTGGTCATTATGAATGAGTCCTTCGGGGACCTGACCATCTTCGACAGGCTGAACCCCTCGGAGGACCCCAACCCCTTCCTCCACTCCCTGAAAGAGAACACCATAAAGGGCTGGATGTACTCCTCAGTCACCGGGGGCGGCACCGCCACCATCGAGTTTGAGTACCTCACCGGCTTTACCAGCCTGTTCCAGCCCCCGCACACGGTGGCCTACCAGCTCTATGTGGAGGAGGGCATGCCCTCCCTGGCAGCCCTGGCCGGGAGCCAGGGCTACACCACCACCGCCTTCCACCCCTATAAGTCCTCCGGCTGGAACCGGGTGCTGGCCTACCAGTATCTGGACTTCGACCGGCAGATGTACCAGGAGGACGTCCCCAACCCCTACATCATCCGGAGCTACATCTCCGACAAGTCGGACTACGAGATGATTTACAAGTCCACAGAAAGCGAGGACGCCACCTTCTTCTTTAATGTCACCATGCAGAACCACAGCGGCTACGCCCAGGGGTGGCGCAACCTGCCCCAGCACATCGAGCTGCCCGGCAATTTGAAGGCGGCGGACCGGACGGCGGAGCAGTTCCTGGACCTGATGAAGGAGAGCGACCTGGCCCTGGAGGAGCTTGTCACCTACTACAGCCAGTGCGACGAGCCCACCCTGGTGGTCTTCTTCGGCGACCACCAGCCCCCCCTGAGCAACGCCTTCTATGAGGAGCTGTACGGCAAAAAGCTGTCGGAGCGGACCACCGAGGAGGTGATGCAACAGTACGCCGTCCCCTTCTTTATCTGGGCCAACTACGACATCGAGGAGCGGCAGGACGTGGTCATCAGCCCCAACTTCCTGGGGGTGCTCACCGCCCAGACCGCCGGCCTGCCCCTCACCGGCTACATGGAGTTTCTGGCCGACCTGTATGAGGTCATGCCCGCCATCACCCCCGTGGGCTTCGTCACCGCCGACGGCCGGTTTTTAAAGAAGTCGGAGCTCAGTCAGGAGCAGAAGGACTGGCTTTGGAAATACGAGGTCCTCAACTACTGCGGCATGGTGGACCTCTTCGACGAGGCCCGGCCCATGTTTTGCATGGATTAGCCCCAGGGGACAGGCCGCGCCGGTTTTTTCGGAGAGATATGGATTTACCCCTTGCGCCGGAGGGGAAAATTTAGTATAATTACTCCACAGCTTATGAACAGAAAGGGGTGTCCGCAATGTCGGCCATTGGAGCGATTGGCAGCTATGGCAGCATCAGCGGTTACAATTCCATTTATCAAAATAGAAGCGCCTGGCAGAACCGGAGCGCCAACCCGAGCAGCACCGATCCCATCTCTCCGGTATCCCGGGCCCAGACCACGCCGGTGCCCCCTGTGGACCGAACGCCTGCCGTCCACCGTGGGGCAACCCAGCTAGTTCCGGAGGAGCAGGAGGGCAAATTCCAGTTCCCCACCATGCGGGAGGGGGCCGACCCCGCCGAGATGGCGGTGCGTTCCCGCATCCAGTATCTGGACGGCAAGGCGGAAGACCTGGAGAACGAGCTGCTGGGCTGGAACCGGTCCAAGGGCCTGGAGAAGCTGCTGGCCGGAGAGCAGGACAAGAACCCGGACAAGCTGACAGGCCTGAAGGGGGAGGAGGCCAAGTCCCCCCAGGAGGTCATGGAGGATGCCGAATGCCAGACCTGCAAAAACCGCAAGTATCAGGATGGCTCCGACGACCCTGGCGTCTCCTTCAAGACTGCCACCAATGTTGCCCCTGAGCAGGCCGCCTCTGCCGTTCGGGGCCACGAGCAGGAGCACGTGGTCCGGGAGCAGGCCAAGGCCCAGCGGGAGGATCGAAAGGTGGTCAACCAGTCTGTAACCATCCACACCGCCATCTGCCCCGAATGCGGCGATGTGTACGTCTCCGGCGGCACCACCCGCACCACCACCAAAGCCAACCCCGCGGAGGAGCCCAAGCAGGCCGAAAATGAGCCAAAGTCCGGCTTTGAAGCTGTGGCTTAACAGAAATATTATTATTTTTAAGAAGGAGGCTGTCATGGTGGATATGGAATTGTTAAAAGCGATTGAAGAAATGTTGGACCGGAAGCTGGATGAAAAATTAGACCGGAAGCTGGATGAGAAGCTGGCTCCTATTAACCAGCGGTTGGATAGAATTGAGCAGCGTCTGGATGGCGTTGAGCAGCGTCTGGATGGCGTTGAGCAGCGTCTGGATAGGGTTGAACAGCGCTTGGACCGCGTAGAGGATGAGCTGTGCGAGGTCAAGGAGGGGCTGGCTGAGGTCCGAACCGGCGTTAATACACTGCTGGAGTGGGCCGACGAGGTGGGCGGCACCATTGCGTTCCCTCTGCCTAAAATGAATCTGTAACGAACAAGCCGGCCCTCACTGGGCCGGCTGTTTCTTTCTGTCTGTGATGGAGACGTGGATCAAGGCGGCGATGAAGGCTCCCGCAAACCAGATTCCGGCCCGCATTGCGATATCGGCAAACTGGTTCACCTTTCCGTGGCGGTACATGTCTAAAATAAACATGGTATCCACGTCGTACCCCTCCGCCTCCATGTCGTAGAGCATCCGGGCCTCCTCCGGGGCGTCCACGGAGCGCAGCCGGCCGGTGTACAGCGCCTCCGGCTCCCCGAACAGGAAGGCGCAGTCGTCCAGATAGACGCAGATGTAGGTCCCGTCCTCCAGAGGCTTCAGGTAGTAGCCGCTGTTGTAGAAGCCGCTCCACATAAGCTGCCAGAGCTGCTCTAGGAGGCTGGGGTCCTGGGGCAAGGTGCGGTAGTTGTCAAAGCCCTGGAATTTCCGGCTGGAGCGGCTTGACGTGCGGTAGCGCTGCTTGGCTTTGGACAGCGACTCGTCCCGCAGACGGGCCAGCGGGCAGGGAATCAGCCCCTCCGGCGAGACGGTGGCCGGTTCGCCAGCTTGGATAAAGGCGGAAATATCGGCGTCTGTCCGGATGGTCTGCACCCCGGCGCCGGGCCGCTGGCCCTGCTCCGTGCCGGCTTTGAGGCCCAGGTCATAGACCCAGCTGGTAGGCAGGGCGAACACCACCAGGAGGGACAGAATTGCCAGCAGGTAGAAGGCGATCCGCCCCGGCAGGCGGCGGGCCTTTTCCGCTGAGGACATGGGCGGGACGATGGCGTCGATGTCCACCTGGGGCAGGCCGGCCTGGCTCAGCCACCGGGCCAGCTCCCTGGCCTGGACGCAGCAGAACTCAAACTGTCCCCCGTCTTTGGTCAGGATGGTCACGGCGGGGACCTTGAGCACAGAGCCCCGCTGATAGCCCCGCAGCTCCTCCAGCGGCCACTGGAAATACTCCATTCCGGCAGGGAAGTGGGTGCAGACCACCCGCCGGTTGGTGACATAGACCCTGGTGGATTCGGTGGTCCGGTGGATGTTAGGGGCCAGAGAATCGCTCTTGCCGGTGTAATTGAGATATTCATGGCGGTAGGTCATGTGCCCCTCGCCGATGAGGGTCTCGCCAGGGAGCAGCTGAAATTTTGCCATGGGGTTTGCCTCCTTTGCCGGGCTGTTCGATACATTATAGCAGAGCTCGGTCGAAACGGCAAGCGGGATCTGGCGGGCTGGGGCTTTCGGAAAATTGGACGGGCGATTTTAAAAAATATCTTGTAATTATCGGACCGTTCCGCTATAATAGCATGGAATTACGGTCGATTCGGCCCCCTGAGGCCAGACGATACAGGAGAGTGTTTACTTTGAAGTACGATTTTACCGCCATCGAAAAGAAGTGGCAGACCCGCTGGAAGGACGAAAAGACCTTCGCCTGCAAAAACGGCGATCCCCGGCCCAAGTTCTACGGCCTGGTGGAGTTCCCCTATCCCTCCGCCGCCGGGCTCCATGTGGGCCACCCCCGGCCCTACACCGCCATGGACGTGATCGCCCGGAAGAAGCGGATGAACGGCTACAATGTCCTGCTGCCCATCGGCTACGATGCCTTCGGCCTGCCCACCGAGAACTTCGCCATCAAAAACCACATCCACCCCGCCATCGTCACCAAGCAGAACATCGAAAACTTCACCCGGCAGCTCCACATGCTGGGCTACTCCTTCGACTGGGACCGGTGTGTGGACACCACTGACCCCAATTACTACAAGTGGACTCAGTGGATTTTCCTCCAGCTGTACAAGCACGGTCTGGCCTATAAGACCACCATGCCGGTGAACTGGTGCACCTCCTGCAAGTGCGTGCTGGCTAACGAGGAGGTCGTCGAGGGCGTCTGCGAGCGGTGCGGCGCGCCTGTAGTCCGCAAGGAGAAATCCCAGTGGATGCTGAAGATTACCGCCTACGCCCAGAAGCTCATTGACGGGCTGGACACCGTGGACTTTATCGACCGGGTCAAGACCCAGCAGCGCAACTGGATTGGCCGGTCCACCGGCGCGGAGGTCACCTTCAAGGCCACCACCGGGGACGACATCGTGGTCTTCACCACCCGGCCCGACACCCTCTTTGGCGCGACCTATATGGTCATTTCCCCAGAACACCGCTTTGTGAAGGAGTGGCAGGACAAGCTGCAAAACTGGGACGAGGTGGCCGCCTATGTGGAAGAGGCCGGGAAGAAGTCCGACTTCGAGCGCACCGAGCTGTCCGCCGACAAGGAGAAGACCGGCGTCATGCTCCAGGGGGTGGCGGCAGTCAACCCCGTCAATGGGAGAGAAATTCCCATCTTTATCTCTGACTATGTGCTGGCCTCCTACGGCACCGGGGCCATCATGGCCGTCCCCGCCCACGACACCCGCGACTGGGCCTTTGCCAAGAAATTTGGCTGTGAAATCATTGAGGTAGTCTCCGGCGGCGAGGACGTGCAGAAGGAGGCCTTCACCGCTAAGGACGACACCGGCATCATGGTCAACTCCGACTTCCTGGACGGCATGACCGTGAAGGACGCCATCCCCGCCATCACCAAATGGCTGGAGGAGAAGGGCATCGGCCACGAGCAGGTGAACTTTAAGCTCCGGGACTGGGTCTTCTCCCGCCAGCGGTACTGGGGCGAACCCATCCCCATGGTGTGGTGTGACAAGTGTGGCTGGGTGCCCCTGCCCGAGGACCAGCTGCCCCTGCTGCTGCCCGAGGTGGAGAGCTACGAGCCCACCGACAACGGCGAATCCCCCATCGCCAAGATGACCGATTGGGTGAACACCACCTGTCCCTGCTGCGGCGCGCCCGCCAAGCGGGAGACCGACACCATGCCCCAGTGGGCGGGGTCCAGCTGGTATTTCCTGCGGTATATGGACCCGGATAATAAAGAGGCCCTGGCCTCCAAGGAGGCCCTGGACTACTGGGGCCAGGTGGACTGGTACAACGGCGGTATGGAGCACACCACCCTCCACCTGCTCTACTCCCGGTTCTGGAACAACTTCCTCCACGACATCGGAGTGATTCCCCACGCCGAGCCCTACGCCAAGCGCACCAGCCACGGCATGATTCTGGGCAAGAACCCCCACTATGTGGGCAACGTGGAGACCGAGGAGGAGAAGCAGGCCCTCATTGACAAGTACGGCAGTCAGGCCCTGCGGCCGGCGGTGAAGATGTCCAAGTCCCTGGGCAACGTGGTCAACCCCGACGACGTGATCCGGGACTACGGCGCGGACACCATGCGGCTGTATATCATGTTCATCGGCGACTTTGAAAAGACCGCCACCTGGTCAGACGAGTCGGTCCGGGGCTGCAAGAAGTTGCTGGACCGGGTCTGGAATTTAAGCGAAAAGCTGGCGGAGGGCGCCGGCTACTCCGCTGACAACGAGAGCGCCATCCACAAGGCCATCAAGAAGGTGGCCGACGACATCGGCGCGATGAAGTTCAACACCGCCATCGCCGCCCTCATGTCCCTGGTCAACGACTTCTACGCCAAGGGGGCCAGCAAGGGCGACTACAAGGCCCTGCTGCTGATGCTGTCCCCCTTCGCCCCCCACCTGTGCGAGGAGCTGTGGGAGATGAACGGCTACGGCGGGCAGGTGTGCCTCCAGCCCTGGCCGGAGTACGACGAGAGCAAGACGGTGGCCGCCACCACCCAGATGGCCGTCCAGGTGGGCGGCAAGCTGAAGGCCAATATCGTGGTGCCCACCGGCTGCGGCGACCAGGCCGTGGTGGACGCCGCCCTGGCCGACCCCAAGATCGCCAAGTTGGCCCAGGGGATGACCTTGGTCAAGTCCATTGTGGTCAAGGGTCGGCTGGTCAACCTGATCTTCAAGCCCCAGTGATGGATAAAAGCCGCTCCCTTTCAAAGGGAGCGGCTTAATTATGATGCCTGAAAGCGATTAGGCACCGTTTGAAATATGGAAACATGCCCAACGGAGAAAGATTTTGACATCAGACAAACACAATTTTTCGCATGTAAAGCCACAAAGTTTTTTCTTGCATATTGGGGCGCTATCCTGTATAATAAGCGGCTGAGAGGGCGGGAGCCCTCGCCCTCTTAAATATTGCGCTGCATCCGCAGATGGCGGAGCGGCAGCAGGAGGTTATGTAAATATGAAAACCCGTAAGCGCGACACCCGCTGGCTGGTGGGGGTGGCCATGTTTGTGGCCCTCCAGCTGACCTTACAGCTCACCGGCATCGGCCTGATCCCCCTCCCCCTGATCAACGCCACCACACTCCACATCCCCGTCATCGTGGGGGCGGTGCTGCTTGGGCCGCTAGCTGGGGCGGTTCTGGGCGGGACCTTCGGCCTGTGCTCTATGTGGACGGCCACCATAAATCCCACCCCTCTGTCCTTCGCCTTCTCCCCGGTGCTGGCCGCCGAGGCCGGCGGGGCGGCTGGGGCCGTCAAGGCGGTGTGGATCGCCCTGGGGTGCCGCATTCTGATCGGCGTGGTGTCCGGCTGGCTGTGGACCGCCCTGAAACGGCTGAAAATCAGCGACTACGCCGCCCTGCCCGTGGTGGGGGTGGCCGGGGCGCTGACCAACACCGGCCTGGTGATGGGCAGCATCTTCTTCCTGCTCCGCCCGGAGTTCGCCGAAGCGAAAAATGTGGGCATGGAGATGGTGCTGGGCCTGGTGATGACGGTGGTCGCCACCTCCGGCGTGGCCGAGGCCATCGCCGCCGCCGTGCTGGCCACCGCGGCCTGCAAGGCGCTGCTCCACGTGCCCGCTTTGAAGCCCCACGTCCAGGCGGGGTAATACATCCTTTGGAAATCAGGTGAGCGATATGCTCCTGGCAATCGACATCGGCAACACAAACATCGTGATCGGCGGCATCCAGAACAACAAAACCGCCTTTGAGGCCCGCATCGCCACCGACCGGATCAAGACCTCCGACCAGTACGGGGCGGAGATCAAGAGTATGCTGGGGCTCTTCGACGTAAGGCCCCAGGACGTGGAGGACTGCATCATCTCCTCGGTGGTGCCGCCGGTCTTCAACTCGGTGCGCACCGGCATCATAAAGGTGACCGGCAAAACCCCCATGGTGGTGGGGCCGGGCATCAAGACCGGGCTGAATATCCAGATGGACACCCCCTCCCAGGTGGGCAGCGACCGGATCGTCATCGCGGTGGCCGCCCTGGCGGAGTATGAGCCGCCCCTCATCCTGCTGGACCTGGGCACCGCCACCACCATCGAGGTGGTGGGCAAGGGCAGCACCTATCTGGGGGGGTGCATCATCCCCGGCGTCCGGGTGTCGCTGGAGGCCCTGACCTCCCGCACCGCCCAGCTGCCCGGCATCAGCCTGGACCGGCCCAAAAAGGTGATTGGCAAGAACACGGTGGACTGTATGCGCAGCGGCATTATGTACGGCACCGCCGCCATGCTGGACGGCATGCTGGACCGGGTGGAGGAGGAGCTGGGCTTCTCCACCACCGTGGTGGCCACCGGCGGCATGGCCCAGTTTATCGTCCCCCTGTGCCGCAGGGAGATACGGCTGGAGAAGGACCTTCTCCTCAAGGGGCTGAATATCCTCTATCAAAAGAACAAAAAGCCTTGACAACGCCCCTGTTTTTGCATATAATTGACCGGTAAAAGGCAATGCGGAAGAGGAGTATCCATGTTCGGACATTCAGAGAGGGGGCGGACGGTGCAAGCCCCCGGTCCAGCCTGGAGAAGGTGGCTTCCGCGCCCCGCCCCTGAATGCTTTTAGTAGGGGGAGGCGGGTCTTCCCGTTACAGAAGGCAGAGCGTCCCCCTCGGGGGAAATTCAGGTGGTACCGCGGTCGTATGATCGCCCTGAGTCCAGTGGGACTCGGGGCGTTTTTATTTCCACAAAAGGAGGGCTTATTGATGAAGAAAAGAGGGCTGCAGCGGGCGGCGGGGTTTCTGCTCACCGCGGCTCTGCTGTGTTCGGCGGCCGCCCCGGCCCGCGCGGTGTGGGTGGAGGTGCCCCCGGTGACCCTCGCCCGGGCCGTCCGGGACTGCGTCCGCCCCATTTTCAAGGCGGTCCGCCGGGCCGCCTCCCCCAGCCCCATATCCACCAGCAAGTGGACAGACATCCCCGTCTTTGCCCACGCCATGGGGACGGTGGACGGCAGGATCGGCACAAACTGCGCGGACGCCTTTTGGGAGGGCTACGCCCGGGGCCAGCGGGTATTCGAGGTGGACCTCCAGCTCACCTCCGACGGCGTTATGGTGGCCCGGCACGACTGGGGCCCAAATTCCAACCACAATATGGAACAGAACCTTGACGGCGTTGTGGACTGGAAAACCTTTATGAGCACCCCGGTCTGCTACTACTACTCCCCCCTGGACATCGACGGCATTATCGCCCTGCTCCAGGCCTGCCCGGACGCCTACATCGTCACCGACGGCAAGGACAAGGACGAGGACTCGGTCCGGGCTCAGATGCGGGAGATCGTCCGGGCGGTGGACCAGGCGGAGGACCCCACCCTGTGGGACCAGATCATTATTCAGATATACCACGAGGAGATGCACGACTGGGTGCGGGAGGAGGCCCCCGTCAAAAACTGGATTTTTACCCTGTATCAGCTGGGAAGTCTGGACTACCACCAGATCGGCAGGTTCTGCCGGGAGCGGAATATCCCGGTGGTCACCATGGACGCCACCCTGGTTTCCGCCGAAACCAGCCGGATCCTCCGCAGCTACGGCTGTCTGGTCTACGCCCACACTGTCAACCGGCTGACCGACATGATCGACCTCTCCTGGCAGACTGATGGCTACTACTCCGACTGCATCACGCCGTCTCAGCTGATGGGGGTCCTCCCCGGGCGGTATCAGCAAGCTTCGAGGTGATAAGGTGCTTATTTTTCAGACTACAATCGACCACCGGGCCATGACAGCCCTGGCCAGGGTCAACCGCAAAACCCTACGGCGGGGGAGCAGCTTTCCGGTGCGGACTCTGGCCTGGTTCGTGGCGGCGCTGGAGCTGTTCCTCACAGCCACCTACCTCCGGGGCGGACACAGCGGCTGGCAGGTGAACGCCCTGCTGGGCCTGTTCATGCTGGGCTGCCTGCTCACCGAGGACCGGGTCAATGGGCTTTTCGCCCTCCGGCGCATCCCTCAGAACGCCCGGGCGGTCAATACCGTCTTTCAGGAGGAGAGCTGCTACGTCTGCCGCACCCAGGCGGGGGAAAATTGGTGGCCCTACTCCTCCATCCGGGCGGCGGCCGAGACGGAGCGGTACTTTATCCTGATGATGGACAGAACCCACGGCCAGGCCTACAGCAAAGAGGGCCTGTCTGTGGGTACTCCGGAGGAGTTTCGAAAGCTGATCCAGCGGAAAACCGGGCTGAAAATCCAGAATATCCGTTAGGCCAGGACGTTCAGCTCCGGGGCCAGCCCCAGCGCCGCCTGAAACAGATGCTCGTTTGTAATGCTGGCCTGGGCGGAGATGCGTTCCAGGAGAAGGCGCAATTCAAGCTTTTGTTCTTCGGTCATGTCCTTTTGGACCTTCTCAATCTGCGTCTCTATGCTGCCGGCCATCTCGTCGCACTCAGGGTCCTGGTAAACGCTCCCCATGCGTTTCTCCATTGTAAATTCATACAGGCACTTTACTAGGTCGTTCATTATGACACCTCTTTTTAACCCCAAACGGGGTTTTCTAACGCTATTATACACACCCCGTTTGGGGTTGTCAAGGGGTGAGCAAAAAATGACAACACTTCCTGAAAAACTGCTGCTCCTGAGAAATGAGCGGGGCCTTTCCCAGGAGAAAGCCGCCGCGTCACAGGGAATCGCCTACCGGTCATACCGCCGTTATGAAACCGGCGAGCGGGAGCCCACCGCTTCTGTCCTGGTCCAGATGGCCGATTTCTACGGTGTGACCATCGACTACCTCGTGGGACGGACAGAAGAGCGGTCTTAAACTCCGTCCCACCCTGGCAAAGAGGTGAACAAAATATGACAACATTACCAGAACGGCTTCTCGCCCTGCGGCAGGAGCGAAACGTATCACAGAAAAGCCTGGTGCAGGAAATGGGGCTCGCGCTGAATACCTATGTCCGATACGAGCGGGGCGAGCGGGAACCCACCGCTTCCGTCCTGGCTTTGATGGCCGATTTCTACGGCGTGACCATCGACTACCTTATGGGGCGCTCTGAGGAGCGGCCCTGAACTCCACCCCGCCGTGGCGAAGAGGTGAACACGGAAAATGGTGACACTATCAGAAAGGCTCTTTACCCTGCGTAAAGAGCAGAAGCTTACTCAAGAATACACGGCAAAAGAATTGGGCATCTCGTTAAAGTCATATTGCCGTTATGAAACCGGTGAGCGGGAGCCCACCGCTTCCGTCCTGATTCGGATGGCCGATTTCTACGGCGTGGCCATCGACTACCTCGTGGGACGGACAGAGGAGCGGTCCTGGCCCTGTCCATGATGACCCCGCCGATGGACAGGCAGGGGCTATGCCCCGGCCTGTCAAAAGCCCCCCTCCTGGAGGGGGGTGGCACGGCGAAAGCCGTGACGGGGGGGAGTTTTGCGGAGAAAAGTTGTATAAAAACGCTGTTTTACTCCCTCAGTCACCGCCTGCAGCGGTGCCAGCTCCCTCAAAGAGGGAGCCGACAACAGCGTGTTTTTCGGCAAACCGCACGGGCGGGAATCTGAGGATTCCCGCCCTTTTTCCTCCTCTCGAAAAACCCGGTCATATCCCCCGGCTTGTCCTCATAGAATGGGACAAAGGCTGGTGAAGGACAATGACACAAATGACATCTGTACAGGCCTGCCAACAGGCCCTGGGGGTCCTGCCCCCCCGGCTGCGGCAGGAGGCCCTCGCCCTCCCCCAGGAGGCCCTGGCCCGGGCGGAGGAATTCCGTCTCCGTGCGGGCTGGCCCATGTCGGTGGTGCTCGGGGAGCGGGAGCGGTTTCTCAACGGCCCGCCGGTGGAGGGCGGAGATCTGGAGCGGCTGGTGGAGATTGCCAGCCAGGCGTCCCTCCATGCGGTGCTGGACCAGCTCCGGCGGGGCTACCTCACCGTGGCCGGGGGGCACCGCCTGGGGCTGTGCGGCACCGCCGTCCTCCAGGGAGGGGGCATCCACGCCCTGCGCGGGTTCTCCTCCGCCAACCTCCGGGTGGCCCGGCAGGTGGAGGGGGCGGCCGCCCCGGTTTTGGACAGCCTGTGCCCCGGTGGGCGGCTGGCCAGCACGCTGATCCTGGCCCCCCCTGGCATGGGGAAGACCACCCTCCTCCGGGACCTGATCCGGCTGGTGTCCGAGGGGGAGGGGTGCGCCCCCCTGCGGGTGTCTCTGGCCGACGAGCGGGGGGAGGTGGCCGCCATGTACAACGGCAGGCCCCAGCTGGAGGTGGGCCGACGCACCGACGTGGTGGAGGGCTGCCCCAAGGCCCAGGGGCTGATGCTCCTCCTCCGGGGGATGAACCCCCAGGTGCTGGCGGTGGACGAGGTCACGGCCCCGGAGGACGTCCAGGCCCTGA
>OFGR01002282.1_pt1 | contig 13075 bp, 15 predicted proteins | sample 1521811 | NCBI WGS metagenome assembly OFGR01 (sample SAMEA3504098, study PRJEB24116) | mouse gut metagenome | biome: mouse gut; feature: mouse-associated habitat; material: faeces | place: Denmark | collected 2011
CGGAAGGAAGGGGCTGCTTTTTTGCCCGCGGATGAAACCTGAGCGGGCAAAGCTGTGATATGATAGGTGAAAGCGGCTTTCAAGACCGAAAAGGAGCAATTCCCATGAGAGAAGAAACCATACTGCGAAAACTGCGCGCAGGCGATCCCGCGGGGCTGGAGGCCCTCATGGACCGCTACCTGCCCTATGTGTCCGCGGTGGTGTGGAACATCCTCCGGGGCCGTATGTCCCCGGAGGACGGGGAGGAGGCGGCGTCCGACGTGTTTCTGGCCGCCTGGGATCAGGCGGAGGATCTGCGCCCTGGGCAGGTGAAGGCCTGGCTTGGGGCGGTGGCGCGGCACAAGGCCAAAAACCGGCTGCGCCGCCGGGAGCAGACCCTGCCGTTAGAGGAGGACATCCTCGACCTGCCCGGCCCGGACGACCCCGCCGGGGCGTTGGAGCAAAAGGAGGAGCAGGCCCTGGTGCGCCGCGCGCTGCTCACCCTGCCCCAGCCGGATCAGGAGATCTTCCTGCGGCACTACTACTACGCCCAGGGCGTGAAGGAGATCGCCGCCGCCCTGGACATGAACGAGTCCACCGTGAAAACCAGGCTGCGCAGAGGACGTTTCAAATTAAAGGAACTGCTGACGAAGGAGGCACTGGCATGAAAAAACGGATTTCCGACCTGCTGGACGGCTATGAGGACGGCAGTGTGGAGCTGTCCGGCGGCACGCCCCTTTCGCCCGCCCGGATTAAGGAGCTGACAATGAACAAAATTACACCGAAAAAGAACAAGCTGTACCGCCTGCCCGTCCGCCTGCTGGCGGCGGCCGCTATCGTGGCCGCCCTCACCGCGTCCGCCATGGCGGTCAACTACGCCATCGGCGCGGGAGGGCTGATGCAGGGCTTCTTCGCCAGGGACGGCGGGCCCCTGTCCACCGGACAGATTGAGAACCTGGATCAGGTGGGCCAGACCTTTGAGGAGGGCGTCACCGACAACGGGGCCACCATCACCCCCATCGCCGCCCTGGCGGACGAAAACTGCTACTACCTGCGCCTGCGCATCGAGGCCCCGGAGGGCACGGCCCTGCCCGACCTGGACCCGGACACGGATGGCTGGTACCAGCTGGTCGGAAACCAGTGGCCGGAGGAGGAATTAACCTTTGTCTCAGAGACGGGGGCAAATATCATCAGTGGGTATAGCTACACCTTTGAATGGCAGCCGGACAGCGATCCCACCGACAACATGAAGGAAGTGGTCGTCCGCTTCACCGCCCATGGGGCGGATCCCGCGGTATTCAATAACCAGGAGGGCAAAATCCTGACGATACGCGGTCTCTGGATCCAGGCCCCGGACAAGGGGTACACCCCCGTGTTTACCGGGAATTTCGCCCTGGACGTGGGCGGGGCCTTTGAGCAGCATTCTCTGACCGTGGACTGCGGCGGGGCGGACTATGTCGATATCACCGGCCTGGGCTACACCATGTGGCTGGACCGGGTGGAACTGTCCCCGCTGTCCATCTCGGTGTGGTTCCGGGACAATGTAAAGCCCGATCAAACCAGCCGCGTGCATTTTGGCGGTAGCCAGGGATTCTGTGAGGGACTGCAAATTGTGCTGAAGGACGGCACGGTGGCCTTTGACAATGTGCCCACCTGGAAGTATGACCCGGCAGATCTCAACTGGGACGCTTCCACCATGCTGGCGGACGGCCCCATCAATGACAGGAATTGCTACGGCCCCTTTGAGCAGCCTCTGGATCTGGATCAGGTGGACTATATCAAGTTCGGGGATCACATCATCCCCGTCCACGCGGACAGCGCGGACTGACGCGAAGCGGCCCCTCCCAAGCGGGAGGGGCCGCATTTTGCCGTTTCATCAGAGCTGGATAGACAGCAGATACTGCCCGTAGGCCGTCATAGCCATAGGCTGGCCCAACGCCCGGAGCTGTCCCTCCGTGATCCACCCCTGCCGGAAGGCGCACTCCTCGATGCACCCCACGTACCGCCCGCCGTGCTGGAGGGCGTGGATGGTCTGGGCGGCGGTGAGCAGGCTGTCGGCACTGCCCGCGTCCAGCCACACGTAATTGTCCTCCAGGGGGATCACCCGCAGGCTGTCCCGGCGGAGGTACTCCAGGTTTACGTCGGTGATCTCCAGCTCCCCCCGGGCGGAGGGGGCCAGCCCCGCCGCGATGGACAGGGCCTGGCTGGTGTAGAAGTACAGCCCGGGGACGATGTAGTTGGACTTGGGATGCTCCGGCTTCTCCTCAATGGAGATGGCCCGGCCGTCCCCGTCGAACTCCACCACCCCGAAGGGCCGGGGGTCGTTCACCCGGCAGCCGAACACGGTGCCTCCCCGGTTGTCCCGGGCGGCCCGCTGGAGGGTGAGGTCCAGGTCGGCGGCCCAGAAGATGTTATCGCCCAGCACCAGGCACACATCGTCCCCCGCCAGGAAGTCCCCGCCGATGAGCAGGGCGTCGGCAATGCCCCGGGCCACGGGCTGGACGGTGTACCGGATGTCCATCCCCAGCTGGGAGCCGTCCCCCAGCAGGGCGGAGAAGGTGTCCACCTCGCCGGGGGGCACGATCACCAGCACCTCCCGGATGCCCGCCTGGATGAGCACGGACAGGGGGTAGTAGATCAGCGGCTTGTCGTACACAGGGAGCAGGGGCTTGCAGACGGGCCGGGTCATGGGGTAGAGGCGGGTGCCCCGCCCCGCGGCCAAAATGATACCCTTCATATGTACCTCCATCCCGCGCGGCGGGCGCGTGTGCGGATTGGGCTTCTGAGGACATTATACAAAACCAGGGGGGAAAAGTCAATGCGGATCGGGTTCCCGCGGCCCCGCCTTCTCCCGCCTCTCACGGGCCAGCCGGCCCAGAAGCCCGCCTGCCGCCGCGGGATTGGCCCCATCCAGCAGGACGGACAGGCCGACGCCCGCGATGTTGGCCTGCCCCAGCAGGGTGGCCAGCGACACCGTGGCCCATATGGCGGCCATGTGCAGAACGCCGAAGCCCGCCGCCATGGCCGCCAGACGCCAGGGGGTCAGCCCCCAAGCCCGGGTCAGCAGGAAGGCGGCGGCTGTTGCCGCCAGGGGGAGTATGATCCGATGGACCAGGATGGAGTAGGACAGGATCCAGCCGCCGCCGCTGGAGCGGCCCAGCCAGAACCACAGCACACAGCCCAGCCACGCCCCGCCGTAGAGGAGCAGGCCCAGCCAGGCCCCGCGCGAGCCGGGGCTGCTCCCCCGGCTGTTCTTGGAATCTTCTCCCATACCGCTTGCCTCCTTTGATAAGAATAGGATACCACAGTTTCCCCCGCCGTGGACGGCCGCCTGTCCGCCGAAAACGACCGCCTGTCCGAAAGCGGGAACCCCGCGGCCCTTGACTTTCCCCGCAGGGAGGGATAAAATAGGGGCAAATCCAAAGTAAAGGAACTGATTTCCAATGGCAAAAATCGACATTGTGTCCGGATTCTTAGGGGCGGGCAAGACCACCCTCATCAAAAAGCTGCTGGCGGAGGCGTACCAGGGGGAGAAGCTGGTGCTGATCGAAAACGAGTTCGGCGAGATCAGCGTGGACGGCGGCTTTCTCAAGGACGCCGGGGTGGAGATCTCCGAGATGTCCTCCGGCTGCATCTGCTGTTCCCTGGTGGGCGACTTCGGCAAGGCCCTCCATGAGGTGGAGGATCAGTTCCACCCCGACCGAATCCTCATCGAGCCCTCCGGCGTGGGCAAGCTGTCCGACGTGGTGGCGGCGGTGGAGAAGGCCGCCCAGGACGACCCCAGCCTGAAACTGAACAGCTTCGTCACCGTGGCGGACGCCGCCAAGGTGAAGGTGTATATGAAGAATTTCGGGGAGTTCTACAACAACCAGATCGAGAGCGCGGGCACCATCATCCTCTCCCGCACCCAGAACCTGAGCCAGGAGAAGCTGGAAGCGGCGGCGGCCCTGCTGCGGGAGAAGAACCCCGGCGCGGCCCTGATCACCACCCCCTGGGACCAGCTGGACGGCAAAACCATCCTGTCCGCCATCGAAAAGACCTCCCTGGAGGAGGAGCTGCTGGAGCGCGTCCGGGCGGCCCACGAGGCGGAAGAGGCGGCCCACGCCCACCATCACCACCACGGTCACGATCATGAGGACTGCCATCATGACCACCACGAGCATGATCATGAGGAGTGCGGCCATCACCACGATCATGAGGATCATGACCATCACCACGAGCACTGCCAGGATCATGACCACGAGCATCATCACGGCCACGATCACCACCACGACCACGGCGAGGAGTGCTCCTGCGGCTGTCACGGCCACCATGATCACGACCACGATCATGACCACCACGGCCACCACCACGCCGACGAGGTGTTCGCCAGCTGGGGCCGGGAGACGGTGAAGCCCTTTACCAAAGCTGGGCTGGAGCACATCCTGTCCCAGCTGGATCAGGGAGAATGCGGCGTGATCCTCCGGGCCAAGGGCATTGTTCCGGGGGAGGACGGGGCGTGGCTCCACTTCGACTACGTGCCCGAGGAGCATGAGGTGCGCACCGGACCCGCGGACTACACCGGGCGTCTGTGCGTCATCGGCGCGGGGCTGAACGAGGACGGGCTGGCTGTCCTGTTCGGACTGTAAGAGGGCGGGGCTATGGAAATCCCTGTCTACCTGGTGGCCGGCTTTTTGGACGGCGGCAAGACCTCTTTCCTCAACGGCGTGCTACAGGACGGCTTCGCCCGGGAGGACCCCACCCTGCTGATCTGCTGCGAGGAGGGGACGGAGGAGTACGACCCCAAGGCCCTGCGCAACGTGACGGTGGTGACGGTGGAGGAGGAATCGGAGCTGACCCGGGACTTCCTCAAACGCTGCGAGAAGAAGTACCGCCCCCGGCAGGTGCTGGTGGAGTTCAACGGGATGTGGAGCCTGGGGCGGTTCTACCAGGACGCCCTGCCCGACAACTGGGTGCTCTACCAGATCATGACCATGGTGGAGGCGTCCACCTTCGACAGCTACGCCAAGAACCTGGGCCAGCTCATGATGGAGAAGCTGACCAACGCGGACATGATCGTGTTCAACCGCTGCGACGAGGCCCTCCGGGCCGCCCTGCGCCAGCGCAACCTGCGGATGGTGAACCGCCGGGCCAGCATCTTCCTGGAGAACACCGACGGCACCAGCGAGGACTACGCCGACGATACCGTGTGCCCCTTCGACCTGAACCAGGACATCATTGACATACCGGACGACGATTTCGGCGTGTGGTATGTGGACGTGATGGAGCACCCGGAGCGGTATGAGGGCAAGGCCATCCGGGCCAAGACGGTGGTGTGCCACCTGCCCCAGTACCCCGGCGAGGTGATTTTGGGCCGCTTCGCCATGACCTGCTGTGAGAACGACATCTCCTTCCTGGGGCTGGTGGCCCGGGGGGAGGGCTTTGACGCCTACGAAAGCCGCTCCTGGGCGGACGTGACCGGGGTAGTCCGCCTGGAGGACCACAAGGCGTACCAGGGGCAGAGCGGCCCGGTGCTCCGCGTCACCGCCCTGTCTCCGGCGGACAAGCCGAAGCAGGATGTGCTGACCTTCTGAGCCCCCTGATGCTCAAAAAACGTCCCGCCGGGGAATCCCCGGGGGAAGCCGCGTCCGCTGAACAGGGGCCTGTTTTCAGCGGGCGCGGTCTTTAAGAACCTGTATTCACAGCCGGTATCTTCGGCTGTGAATACAGGTTCTAACATGAAACCGTCCCCTCCGGCATAAAGTGGATTGAAAACTGTGCCTCGGAGGGGTCAACATGAAAGGGACCAAGATCATTTACCTGCGGAGAAAGGTGTTCGCGGCGGCGGCCTTCGCCATCGCGGCGGTGATGATGTTCTGGGTGGTGAACCACCCGGCGGTGGTGGGGGCGTCCGCCTCCACCCGGCAGCTTCCCATCTACTGCGTACAGAAGGACTACAAGGTGGTGTCCATCAGCTTTGACGCCGCCTGGGGGAACGAGGACACCCAGCAGCTCATCGACACCCTGGCCAAGTACGGCGTGAAGGCCACCTTCTTCGTGGTGGGGGAGTGGGTGGACAAGTACCCCGAGTCGGTGAAGGCCCTGTTCGACGCGGGCCATGAGGTGATGAGCCACTCCAACACCCACGCCCACTTCAACAAGCTGTCCCCCCAGGAGATCGTGGAGGACTTGAACGCCTGCGGGGACAAGATCGAGAAGGTCACCGGGGTGCGGCCCACCCTGTTCCGGTGCCCTTACGGGGAGTATGACGACCACGTGATCAACGCGGTGCGCTCCATGGGCATCGAGCCGATCCAGTGGGACGTGGACAGCCTGGACTGGAAGGACCTGTCCGCCGCCGACATCACCAAGCGGGTGACGGGCAAGGTGCAGCCGGGGTCCATCGTCCTGTTCCACAACGCCGCCAAGCACACGCCGGAGGCCCTGCCGGGGATCATCGAGAAGCTGCTCCAGGACGGCTATACCTTCGTGCCCATCTCGGAGCTGATCGTCCACGGAACCTGCGGGCAGGACTACACCATCGACCACACCGGGCGTCAGTGCCCGGGGAAGGCGTAACAGCGGGGGCCGTCCTAAAGCCCCCTTTTGTGCCTTGCGGCAAGGCGGGCCTTTGGGTATAATAGGGGGGACAAGAGGGGAGGGGGCAAATCCATGACGGCTGTCTACGGCACGAGAGGGGAGGACGGCCGGACGCTGGCCTGGCCGCTGCTGGCCTGGGCGGTCCGGGACCGCTGGGGCTGGCGGACCCTTCCCCCGGTGGAGCGGTCCCCCCGGGGGAAGCCCTTCTTCCCGGGGGAGGCGGGCCGCTGGTTCTCCCTGTCCCACAGCGGGGGGATCGCCCTGTGCGCCCTGTCGGAGGACGGCCCGGTGGGGGTGGACGTGGAGCTGGTGCGCCCCCGGCGGGCGGGCCTGCCCGCCTATGTCCTCAGCCCCGCCGAGCTGGCCCGGTTCGACGGCGGCTGGGAGGACTTCTACCGCCTGTGGACGTTAAAGGAGAGCTGGTGCAAGCGGGAGGACGCCCCCCTGTTCCCGCCCCGGCAGGTGGAGACGCCGCCGCCCTGCCCCCACGGGAGCTGGGCCGGGGGGGACTGGCGGGGGGCGGTGTGCTGCTCCGGGCCGCCGCCGGGGGAGATCCGCTGGGTGGAGGCGGGACGCTTAAAGGAATCTTAAAAAAGATCTCACCAAAAGCTAAAAGGGATCTGCCTTGAAACTGAAGATTTGTCCTCTATAATCGGGAGCATAGGATAGGACGGCAGGTTTTATCCACGCGGCGTTTGCCGCACCGTCAAAACGGCAATGATTTACGTGCTGATTTGAGGAGGGAACCCGAGATGAGGATTTTGATTGTAACCGGCAAATTTGGCATGGGCCACCTTTCCGCCGCCCAGGCACTCCAGGAGCAGCTGCGGCAGGCGGGCCACCGGGCCGACACCGTGGATCTGTTCGAATACGCTTTGCCCAACCGCGCCTCCGCCATGTACTGGTGGTTTAACGTGCTGGTGACCTACGGCGGGGTGTTCTACAACCTCTACCACGACCTGACCGTCAACGATTCGGGGGACGGCCGGGGGGACGACCTGCTGGGCGGGCTGGACCGCCTGCTGGACGAGTACGCCCCCGACGTGGTGGTGTCCACCCACCCCATCTGCTCCGCCGCCATGGCCCGGTACAAGGAGGAAGGCCCCTCGGAGCTTCCCCTGGTCACCTGTGTCACCGACGTGACCTGCCATAGCGAATGGATTCACCCCGGCACCGACTGCTACCTGGTGGCGGGGGAGACGGTCCGCCAGGGGCTGGCCGCCAAGGGCGTGGACCCGGACACCGTGGTGGTGTCCGGCATCCCCGTCAGCGGGCGGTTCAAGCCCGCCCGCAAAGACCCCTCCCACCGGCGGGAGCTGCTGATCATGGGGGGCGGCCTGGGGCTGATGCCCCGGCGGGACTCCTTCTACCAGGCCCTGGACGCCCTGCCCGGGGTGCACACCACCATCCTGACGGGCAGAAACGACAAGCTGTACCAGCGGCTGAACGGGCGGTATGCCAACATCGAGGCCGTCCCCTTCACCCGGGAGGTGGAGAAATACATGGCCCGGGCCCACCTGATGCTGTCCAAGCCGGGGGGCATCACCTGCTTCGAGGCCATCGCCGCCCGCCTGCCCATTCTGGCGTGGCAGCCCTTCCTGAAGCAGGAGCAGGAGAACGCCGACTTCCTGGTGGCCCACGGCATGGCCCGCATTGCCGCCAAGGGGGAGAACGCCTGCCTTGCCGCCATCCGGGAGACGATTTACAATGACGAAGCCCTGTCCGCCATGGCGGGAGCCATGGAGCAGACCTCCGCGGAGCTGGCCCGGGCCGCTGTGTGCCGGGTGGTGGCGGATCTGGCGGGAGAGAAGGTGTCCGCGTGAAGAAACAGACGAAAAACCTGCTGTGCGGGGGGGCGGTAGCCGCCCTGCTGGGCTGGACCGTATACACGATTTTGAAGGAGCAGACCCCCGGCCAGCTGGCCGCCGCCCTGCTGGGGGCGGACTGGCGGGTGCTGCTGCTGGGCCTGCCGCTGATGGCCCTGTTCCTGTGCTGCGAGGCCGCCGCCACCTATGCCGTCCTGCGCTCCCTGGGGTGCGGCCAGCCCTTCCGCCGCTGCGCCTACTACTCCTGCACCGGATTCTTTTTCAGTACCATCACCCCCTCCGCCACCGGCGGACAGCCCGCCCAGATCCTGGCCATGGGCAGGGACGGTGTGCCCACCGCCTCCGGCGCGCTGGATATGCTGCTGGTGACCATCGGCTACAACACCGCCGCCATGGGCTGGGGCGTGTTCGCCCTGTGTACCGCGGGCCACTTCACCGAGGGGCTGGGCGGGCAGGTGGGCCTGCTGCTGGGGGTGGGGCTGGCGGTGTTCGCCCTCATTGACGCGGCTATGCTGATGTTCCTGTTCCTCCCCGGCCCCGCCAAGCGGCTGCTGTACGGCTGCATCGCCCTGGCGGTGCGGGTATGTCCCCGGCTGGACCGGGCCGCACTGGAGGCCAAGGCGGACGCCCACATCGCCGAGTACCGCCGGGGTGCCCAGCTCCTGCGGAAGGCCCCCGGCCTGCTGGCCTGGGTGCTGGGCCTGAGCGCGCTCCAGCTGGCCTGCTCCTACGCCATGCCCTACGTGGTGTACCGGGCCTTCGGCCTGTCCGGGTTCTCCCTGTGGGAGGCGGTGGCCCTCCAGGCCCTGTGCTCCATCGCCGTAGGCTACCTGCCCCTGCCCGGCTCCGCCGGGGCGGCGGAGAACGTGTTCCTCCGGGGCTTCCTGCTCATATTCGGCGAGGCCCTGGTGGCCCCCGCCATGATCCTCAGCCGCACCCTGAGCTGTTACTTGGTGCTCATCGCTACCGCCGCGGTGCTGGCGGTGGGCCGCGCCCTCCGGGGGGGGCAGGCCGTCCCGGCAGGGGAGCCGGAAGGGGTGCCCGACGCCCCCAAGGGCCCCGCGGTGAAGCGGGCGGCCAGCAGGAAGTAGACCGGCAGAGCGTCCAGGGCGTTTTTCATGATGAAAAAGGAGGTGCCCCAGATCAGGGCGGCGGCGAACAGCATGGGCTTGGCAAGCAGTTTCATATTCATAGAACAGTTCTCCTCAAAATAACGTTTCCTGGCGATTATAGCACAGAGGACGGGCGTTTGCAAATTTTGTATTGGGGTGACCCCCCCAATTTCGGATTGCAGTTTCCCAAAAACCGTGCTAAAATAGAAAAAATGCCAATTTGGAAAGGTTCGCCTTTATGACTGATTACTTTCACCTGCAAACGGACCGGGATACCCTCCTGGCCCAATCCAGCCTGGCCCTGGCCCACCTGGGCGACAGCGTATTCGAGCTGATGGTCCGCTCCTGGCTGTGTACCAGGGGGCCGTCCAACGTGAAAAAGCTCCATAAAGCCACCGTAGGCTATGTGGCCGCGCCCGCCCAGGCAGCAATGGCGCCAAAAATTCTCCCCCTGCTGACCCAGGAGGAGGCGGACGTGTTCCGCCGGGGCCGCAACACCGCCCCCCACTCCGTCCCCAGAGCCGCCAGCCGGGAGGAGTACCAGACCGCCACCGCCCTGGAGGCCCTGTTCGGCTGGCTCTACCTCCAGGGAAAGACCCAGCGGCTCAACGAGCTGTTTGCGATTATGATGGAGGAATGACCCATGCCCTTAGACGCTCTTTGCCTGTCCGGCGTCGTCCACGAGCTGTCCTGCGTGCTGACCGGCTCCAAGCTGGACAAGATCTACCAGCCCAGCCGCTATGAGATCATCTTCGCCCTGCGGGGAGCGGGGAAAAACGTCCGGCTGCTGCTGTCCGCCAACCCCACCCACCCCCGCATCCACCTGACGGAGCTTACGCGGGAAAACCCGGACACGCCACCCATGTTCTGTATGCTCCTGCGCAAGCACCTGACCGGCGCACGATTGCTGGAGCTGCGCCAAATCCCTTTGGAGCGCGTGGTGGAACTGCGGCTGGAGGCCCTCAATGAGCTGGGGGACCGGGTGGAACGCCGCCTGGTGCTGGAGGCCATCGGCCGTCGGGCCAATCTGCTCCTGCTGGACGAGGAGGGCCGTATTTTGGACTGCATCCGCCGGGTGGACTCCGACCTGACCCAGGAGCGGGTCCTTCAGCCGGGGATGCTCTACCGCCTGCCCCCGGTGCAGGACAAGCGGGACCCCGCCGCCCAGGACCGGGATACGCTGGAAACGCTGCTGGCCCAGGCCCCGGAGGAGGCCCAGGCGGACAAGTGGCTGTTGGACACCTTCCGGGGGCTGTCTCCCCTGGTGTGCCGGGAGCTGGCCTGCCGGGCCGGCGGAGCCACGGATGTGCGGCTGTGCCAGATGCCCGAAAAAAACCGCTTGCTGGACGAGCTGGAAACGCTGCTGGGGCAGGTCCAGGCCCATCAGTTTACCCCGGTGGTGCTGTACCGGAACGAAAAACCCTTTGATTTCACGTTCTTCCCGGCAGTACAGTACGGACCCGCCGGGCGGGAAGCGCCCTCTTTTTCCGCCCTGCTGGACCGCTTCTACGAGGAGCGGGAGGCCCAGGAGCGGGTGAAGCAGCGGGGCCAGGACTTGGTCCGCGGGGTGACCAACGCCAGGGACCGGACCGCCCGCAAGCTGGGGCTCCAGGAGCAGGAGCTGGAGGCCACCAAAAACCGGGACCGCCTGCGGGAGCTGGGGGACATCCTGACCGCCAATCTGCACCAGATGGAGCGGGGTATGACCTGTCTGCGGACGGCGGATTTCTACGACCCGGAGGGGAAGGATGTGGAAATCAGACTGGACCCTCTGCTCACCCCCCAGCAGAACGCCGCGAAATATTATAAAGACTACAACCGGGCCAAGACCGCCGAAAAAATGCTGAATATTCAGATGGAAAAGGGGCGGCGGGAGCTGGAGTATTTGAACAGCGTGCTGGAGAACCTGACCCTGGCGGAGGGTGAGCGGGACTTGCAGGAGATCCGCCAGGAGCTGACGGACACGGGCTATCTGCGCCGTCCCTCCAAGGCCAAGGGCCGGGAGAAACGCACCACAGGCAAGCCGATGGAATTCCGGTCGTCCTCCGGGCTGCGCATTTCCGTGGGGAAGAACAACACCCAAAACGATCTGCTCACTACTAAACTGGCCTTTAAGAGCGACATTTGGTTCCACACCCAGAAAATCCACGGCTCCCACGTGATTCTGTGGACCGAGGGGAGCCAGCCCGATCTGCAATCCCTCAACGAGGCGGCCTGTCTGGCGGCGTGGTTCTCCCAGGGGAAGGACAGCGACCGGGTGCCGGTGGATTACACCCCGGTCAAGTACGTCAAAAAGCCCGCCGGAGCCAGGCCCGGCATGGTGGTCTACACCACCTATGAGACAGCCTGGGTCAAGCCGGACGGAGAGCTGGCAAAACGGCTGCGGGTCAAGTAGGGAGGTGCGCCGGTGAATCTGTTTGCATATTTTGTGCGCACAGCTGCCTTTCTCACCCTGGCGCTCTACCCCATCGCGCTGTTTTTCAATCTGGCCAAGCCCGACCGGCGGGTGACCGGACTGTGCTTTTTGCTGGGGGTTTTGTTCTGGGCCTACTATCTGCGCGTGGCCTCCATCCCCGGAAAATTTTCGCTGACGCCGTTTTTGTTCGGTGCGCTTCTGTTTTTCACCGGACTCATTGGCTGGAACAAGGGGCGGAAAAAATAACAAAATGCCTGCGGATTGGATACATCCGCAGGCATTTTTCCCAAAAGATTCAAATCACGCCGGCCAGGACCAGGGCCATCACCACGAAGGTAGCCAGCAGGAACAGCGAGAACAGCAGGAAACCGGCATTCAGCGTTTTCCCCTCACTCTGCTGGGCGTTGGCGGAGGCGGATACCAGCCCAGACTTGCGCAGAGCGGTGACCACAGGCTTGTAGAGCAGCAGAGTAGCGGCCATGTTCATGCCGCCCTTAGCCAGGTTGAAGGGCAGGAACAGGGTGGGCAGCATCGCTACCACCTCCGCCCGCGGCAGGCCCATGTAAATGGGGGTAATGAGCCAGTTCCACAGCAGCATAATGACCACCAGCGCGGCCATGCCGCTGAACAGGCCAATGACAGCGCCCTTTTTGGTGTGCAGCTTCTGATAAATCGCCGAGGCGGTGCAGCAGAACGCGCCGGTCGCCAGCACGTTCATCAGGAAGCCCCAGAAGCCGGTGTGGCTGATAGTGATCATTTCGATGAAGGCGACGGCGATGGAGATCAGCGCGGCGGCGACGGGTCCGTAAGTAAAGCCGCCGATACAGATGACCACATCCTTGAAGTCGAAGTCCAGGAACATGACGCCGGGCATCAGCTTGGAGGCCAGCATGACGACAAAGGCAATCCCGGTGAGCATGGCCAGACTGACGACGGTTTTGGTGTCCATTTTGCTGCGGGCGGGGGACTCCGGCGCGGGGGTAAGGGTAGCGTTGGGCTGAGACATAAAAAACACTCCTTCTTGTTTGGGTACACCCGAAAAGACCATGTCTTCCAGGTGTCAAACAATAAGGAGGTGCGCTTTTCCGCGCCAAAACAGCGCGTGTATTGTTTTACACACATCTTCTTCCATCCGGACTATAACCGTTGGTCCCGGAGTTTCA
>OFGR01002284.1_pt1 | contig 13067 bp, 9 predicted proteins | sample 1521811 | NCBI WGS metagenome assembly OFGR01 (sample SAMEA3504098, study PRJEB24116) | mouse gut metagenome | biome: mouse gut; feature: mouse-associated habitat; material: faeces | place: Denmark | collected 2011
AGGCCAGCCCCGGCAGTGTGCTGCTGGCGGCGGGGGCCGCCTGGGAGGGCTTCGATTTCCCCGGCGACTGCGTGTCCCTGCTGATCATCCCCCGCCTGCCCTTCGCCGTTCCAGACGCTCTGAAAGAAAAGGAGCGGGAGAATCATCCCACCCTCCGGCTGTTCATCCGGGCGGTAGTGGTGCCGGAGATGCAGATCAAGCTGAAGCAGGGCTTCGGGCGGGCCATCCGCACCGAGACTGACACCTGCGTGGTGGCCATCCTGGATGAACGGGCGGCCAAGGGCAAGCGCTACAGCGAGGATGTGCTGGCTGCCCTGCCGGAAATGCCCGTCACCGGCAGCCTGGAGGATGTGGCGCGGTTTATCCGGCAGGTGAAAGGGCCGGACTATTTCCGGGAGGCATCCGCATGATCGATGTGAAGAACGAGATGCGGTATATCCTGGTGACCCGTCTGCTGGAGCAGGCGGCGGAGGCCGGCCTTTTGTCCGCCGAGGAACTGTGGGCCGCCAAACGGCTGGCGCTGGAACGCTACCGCCCCGCAACTGTGTGGGAATAGTGATAGCTATTCCCACCAAGGTGTGGTAGTGTTGTCGGTACCCAGAGGAAAGGAGGCCACAGGCATGAACAAAAATGTCACCATCATTCCGCCCAGCGAGGACAGGCCCGCTATTCTGCGGGTGGCGGCATACTGCCGGGTAAGCACAGACTCCGATGATCAGGCCACGTCCTATGCCTCCCAGATCCGCAGCTACACCGAGCTGATCAGCCAGCATGAGGGCTGGGAGCTGGTGGACATTTACGCCGATGAGGCGGCCAGCGGCACGAAAACGGACAAGCGGGAGGACTTCAACCGTCTTCTGGCCGACTGCCGGAAGGGCAAAATCGACCGGGTGCTGGTGAAGTCCATCTCCCGCTTCTCCCGGAACACCAAGGACTGTCTTGCCGCTCTGCGGGAGCTGATGCGGCTGGGCGTGACCGTCCAGTTTGAAAAAGAGAATATCGACACCGGAACGCTCACCACAGAATTGATGGTGAGCGTTTCCGGTTCTCTGGCCCAGCAGGAGTCCATGTCCATCTCGCAGAATATCCGCATGGGGTATCGCCGGAGAATGGAACGGGGCGAATTCATAGCAAGCAGCCCGCCATACGGATACCGGAACGCGGGAGGCGGACGGCTGGAGATCGTGCCGGAGGAGGCGGAAGTGATCCGCTGGGTGTTTGAATCCTATCTGAACGGACAGGGCATCATCGCAATCGCGGAAGAAATGAACCGCAGAGGTGTTCCCAAGAAACATGGAGAGGCAGCATGGATACCGTATGCTGTCGCCTGCTGGCTGCGAAACGAAAAATATACGGGCAATACCCTCTGCCAGAAAACTTTTACAACCGGATTTCCATACATCAGCGTGAAAAACCGGGGCGAAGTCGATCAGTTCTATATAGAAAACAGTCATCCTGCTATCATCAGCCAGGAAATATTCGACAAAGTGCAGGCCCTCCGAAAGAAGAAAAAAGCGCCCGCTTCCGCGCCGTCCAAATTCCCATTGACGAGGAAAATGATCTGCGGAAAGTGCGGCGCAACATTTTACCGCACGGTTGACCGGCACGGGGCAAATAATTGGGTCTGTTCAGGCCACAAAGACGGCAATAGGAATGGGAAGGGCGCCTGCCCAAACCTGTCTGTCCGGGAGAGAGATATCTACACGGCCTTTATTCGGATGTACAACAAGCTGCGGCTCCATGAGGGCATCATCCTGCGGCCCGCTCTCGACCAGATGGAGGCTCTGGAATCCGCTGTGCAGCGGGAGAATCCAGCCATGCTGGAGATCAATCGTGCCATCGCCCAGGCTACCGAACAGAACTATAAGATCAGTAAACTCCGTGCCAGCGGTCTGCTGGACGCGGACGCCTGTGCCGCCAAGCTGGCCGCCCTGGACGCACAGCTGACCCAGCTCCGGGCCAAACGGCGGAGACTGCTGAGAAATGATGACATCAGCGAAGTGGCGGATGCCCTGCGTCAGACTGTGGAAACACTTCATCAAGGGCCAGAACAGATGGATGAGTTCGATGAGGAATTGTTCAACGAGATGGTTGAGAAAATCACAGTGGATACCGACCATGTTCTGCGGTTCCGTCTGAGAGGCGGCTTTGATGTGGCTGAACCGCTCTGGAGGGAAACGAGATGAACAGAAAAATGCCATACGGTTATCGGATACAGAGCGGGATGATCGTTACCCAATCCCAGGAAGCAGCGGGAGTAAAACGGATATTTTCCCTCTACCTCGCGGGAAAAAGCCGGGATCAGATTGCGGACGCCTTAAATACGGAGGGCTTCTGTTACAGTGCGGAAAGCCCCAAGTGGGATAAAAACCGAGTCAGGCAGGCGCTTGAAAATCCACGCTATATGGGAGCGCACGACTACCCAGCGATTATAGCTGATGAGACCTTCCGCATGGCACAGGCAATGAAAGAAAAAAGGACCCGCAAGCGGGGAAATCATCCAGCATTGTGCCTGACCCCAAAGCTTCACTGCGGTCATTGCGGCCACAGCCTGCGCCGGATCACAAACAACTACTGGAGAGATACCCTGCGATTCCACTGTGACGGATGCGGCATGAGCGTCACCATTCCCGATGCTGAACTGCTGGCGGAGGTGGAGCGGCAGGCGGCGGAGTACACGCCTCCAGCAGACTCTCCGGGCTATGCCCCCTCCGAGGACACCGTCCGGCTGACCAACGCCATCAACCGGGGTCTGGAGAAGCCGGAACACCCGGAGGAGGTGACTGCTCTGATCATGCAGGGCATCTCCGCACGGTACGCCTGCTTCCCAACACAGATGACTGCAACAGATATCCTGCGTCTGATCAGAGAAAAAGACTACGATCAGGCCATTCGATATATCACCATCACCGCGGAGAACGCGGTGACAGTGACCTTCAGGTAATTGGCAAGACGATTGGGAAAGGAGTCATCATGGAACAAACCGTACAAAAGCAGAGGGTGGCCGTTTACTGCCGGGTCGCCACCGACAGTGAGGATCACTCCGCCAGCCTCGCCGTCCAGGAAGCGTACTACACCGAGATGGTGGGTCAGCACCCGGAATGGGAGCTGGCTGGCATCTACGCCGACAGGGGCATCGCCGGCGCTGACCGACAGAATCAGAAGGAGTTCAAAAGGATGCTCACCGCCTGCAAACAAGGCGGCATCGACATCATTATCGTCAGGTCGGTCTCCCGGTTCGCCAGGAACATGGTGGACTGTTTGGAGGCAGTACGAATGTTGAAAGCCTGCGGTGTAGGTGTGATCTTTGAAAAAGAGGGCATCAGTACCTTCGAAAAATCCGGCGAGGCGGTTCTCTCCATGTGCTGCGAATTTGCCCGGAAAGAGAGTGAAACCATTACCCGAAACCTCATATATCCGGTGTGGCGGAGGTTATAACGTTTCAATATCAGGCAAAAACAGACAAGGAAAGGAGACTGCATGGAACAGACAGTACAGCAGGAGCGGCGGATACACGTCATCCCCGCCACAAAACAGGCCACCGCCCCCGGAAGGGCCTCTGGCCGCAAACAGCGGGTAGCCGCCTACTGCCGGGTATCCACCGACAGTGAGGAACAACTCAACAGCTACGCTGCCCAAAAGACGTACTATACGCAAAAAATCGAGGAAAATCCTGATTGGGAGATGGCTGGGATCTTTGCAGATGAGGGTATCACCGGCACCAGCATGAAAAAACGGGCTGAGTTCAACCGTATGATCGCCGCCTGTAAGCGGGGTCGGATCGACATGATCCTGACCAAGTCTGCCTCCCGGTTCGCCCGGAACACAGTAGACTGCCTCAAGGTGATCCGCACCCTCAAAGATCGTGGCATCGCCATCATTTTTGAAAAAGAGAACATTAATACCCTGACCGAATCCAGCGAGTTCCTCATTACGCTGTTCAGCAGCTTCTCCCAGGCGGAGAGTGAATCCATGGGTTTGAATATCGTCATGGGGATGCGGCAGAGCATGAAGGAGGGCAAGATCCCCTTCCAGTACAGCAGAACGCTGGGCTACCGCAGAGGGCCGGACGGCAAGCCGGAGATCGACCCGGAGGAGGCTGAGACAGTGCGGCTGATCTACTCCCGCTATCTGGAGGGCCGCAGCTTAGTGGAGATCCAGAGGGAATTGACTGCAAAAAACATCCCTACGGCAGAAGGTGTCCAGGGTTGGTCGCGGCAGGTAATACGGAATATCCTGACCAGCGAAAAGTACATTGGTGACGGTTTACGGCAAAAGACGTATACCACCGGCCCTATCGGCAATAAAAAGGTAGTAAAAAACAACGGCGAACTGCCCATGTACTACGCCAGGGACAATCACCCCGCCATCATCCCCAGAGACATCTTCTACCGGGTGAAGGAGGAGATGGCCCGCCGGACCAGCAAGCGAAAAGTGCTGCAGAAAACCGCCAAGACTGAGCAGGGCAAATACTCCGCTAAGTACGCCCTCAGTGAACTGCTGATCTGTGGAGAGTGCGGAACGCCCTATAAGCGATGCACCTGGACCAGAAACGGCAAAAAGAGGATCGTCTGGCGGTGCGTCTCCCGGCTGGAATTTGGTACGAAATACTGCCACAACTCCCCTACGCTGGATGAGGACAAGTTACATAAAGCCATAACCACCGCCCTGAACGAGTACGGTGCCATTCGGGCCGAGATCAAAGCCGATGTTCTGGAACTGACGGAGCTGGCCCAGAGCGGTGGCGAGGGCGGCGGTACGAGTCTCCCGGAGCTGCGACAGAGGCTGGATGCCCTTACGGCAGAACAGGCGCTTCTGCTGGAGGAGATCCTGGAGGATATGGACAACCTGGAGCTGAACGCCCAGCTCAAAACGCTGGCAGAGGAAAAGCAGGATATTCTGGATCAAATCGCCGCTCACCAGCAAGATGAGGAACAGCAGGCCATTCAAGCGTCCAGACGGCGGGAAATGGAGGAGTGGCTGGATCAACAGCCCATGTGCCTCACGGAGTACGATGATACCCTCACCCGCAGATTCATGGAACGGATCACTGTGGTAGACGCCGAAACCATTCAGGTCAAAATCAGAGATGTGGACATTGTGATCGATGAAGAAATCTGTTAAAATAGGGATCGGAGGGACATAACATGGCGATTTTCATAACCGGCGACACACATGGAGATTTCACCCGTTTCAAAAAAGAAGTCTTTTATGAGCAGGCAGAACTGACCAAAGAGGACTGCATCATCATCACCGGAGACTTCGGCGGCGTTTGGGACAGCAGCGCGAATGAGCGATACTGGCTGGACTGGCTGGAGCAAAAGCCTTTCACTACGCTGTTTGTCTCCGGCAATCATGAAAACTTTGATCTGCTGGCGGAGTACCCTGTGGAGGATTGGTGCGGCGGGACAGTGCAGCGCATCCGCCCTTCTGTGATCCACCTGATGCGGGGGCAGGTCTACAGCATCCAAGGGAAGAAGTTCTTCACGATGGGCGGAGCCAGCAGCCACGATATTTACGGCGGCATCCTGGAACCGGATGATCCGCAGTTTAAGAGGAAATGCCGGATTCTCGATCACAGCGGGGCACTGTACCGGGTGAACCACCGCTCCTGGTGGAAAGAGGAGCTGCCCAGCGAGGAAGAGTACCAGACCGCCAGGGCCAACTTGGACAGTGTGGGCTGGGAGGTGGACTACATCATCACCCACTGCTGCCCCACCTCGGTGCAAGACGAGTTGAGTAGAGGATTTTACAGAGCCGACACCCTGACCGATTTTCTGGAAGAAGTAGCCCAGCGATGCCAATTTAGGTATCAATTCTTCGGACACTACCACACGGATCGGGTCATACGAGAAAAATATGTTCTGCTGTACGAGCAGATCATCAAACTGAAGATATGAAAAGTGTCCGGCAGGGCGGGAGAACGATAGGCTCCTACCTTGCCGGATGCTTTTCCGTTTAAATTGCGATTGGCCGCCGCCTGCGGAGCTATAATGTTCAAAACGGTTGAAAGAATTGCAAGTATCTGGTACAATCAACTTAATGAATTTACTTGCTCTAATATATATTGGGGACAAACAAACGTGGAGGATAATTCTGTGCTGAATTCAAACGAAAGAATAGACTATATCAACAGTTACTTATCTGCATACGAAAATAAGATAAAAATGGCAAACAAGCAAGGCCTTTTTGATGCCGCAAAAATGTTTGAGTTGTTTGCCTTGAACGTTTGCGCTTTATGGTTTGGACAGCCTTTTAAAAATCTAAACACGGAAGTTGCCAATTACCCCTATGTTGATCTGATTTCAGAAGATCAAAGACTTTTTGTGCAAGTGAGCACTGTTCAGGATATTGCAGGAAAAATAAAATCGACACTGGAAAAAATTCGGGATTCCTCAGATAGCCGCTTTTCCAGTGTGGAGAATATTGTGTTTTTTGTACTGCACAATCAAAGTACCGATCACATTTCTGATTTCATCGGCGATGCCCAAATTGGCAATACTCCATTCACTAAAAAGGACCATCTTATCTCCACGCAAGATATTTTGACAAAAGCCCAGACTGACTTCAAATTCCAATCTGAGTTATACGAGTTGCTAAGAGCAGATGAATTTAGCACTTCGAACAACGAAGCAAGTTTTCGATCAGCTTTGGCATACAGCAAAAATGTAGGGCTTAAAAATATCGACTGCTTTATTCATAATGAGTACCAAATTGATAGAAGCCCCTTAGTTAGCAAAGTTAAAGCAGATGACTTCCGCTTTATATCCATTCAAGGTTTGGCAGGCTCTGGAAAATCTGCTTTTTGTAAAATTCTATTAGAAAGCGAAGAATTGGTATTATATGCGCGGGCTGAACGTTTTATAGAAGAAAGTGATCTAAATAGCATTTGGTCGGTCGATATTGAAAAGATATTAACATACATTAATGGTAAAAAACTGACTTTCTTTATTGATGCTCTGGAATTTATTTCCGACTGCCGACAGACGAAATTTGAATTATTGCAGCAACTATACTCCATTGCTCAAGCGTATGAAAACGTTTATGTTATTACATCTTGCCGCTCCAGTGAAAAAGGTGCCTTTATAAAACTGGAAACAAATTTAGGAATCCACAGTTATCTTGTGGATAATTTATCAGATGAAGAACTTCTTCCGATTGCAGCAAAATACCCAGTTATTAAAAAAATGTGTGAAATGAAAGCCTACAGTTCTTTATTGAGAATTCCGTTTTATATTGAATTGATACTGGAAAAGGATATAAATCCTGATGATATTCATGACGAAGTTGCTCTTAGAGAATACATTTGGGATTATATTATATGCCAAAAAGAAAAAGCAAAAAATCATCAGCTAAAGTTCAATGAAATTGCGCAGACAGTAAAGAAAATCGTGTTTGACCGTGCAAAGCAAAATTTGCTTGGCATACGGTCAGATACAGTTGACAGTCATATTTTAAGAATGTTAATCTCAGAAGGAATTTTAATCGAACAAGGACCATCTGTGCGCCTCAAGTATGACATTTTTGAAGATATCTGCTTTGAGCAATATTTCGATGAAAAATTTCAGGAGTGCCGGGGAAATTATCTGCTTTTTTATAATGAGATCGAAGAAATGGGTAGGTGCGTATACAGACGCTATCAAATCTGGATATCAAATAAACTGTTTGGCTCTCAGGATCGTACTAAATTCCTATACAGCCTCATTTTCACAGATGCAATCCCTGTGGACTGGAAAAAGCAAACAGAAATCGGGATTGTAAAGTCCAAATATTGCAGCTCCTTCTTTGATGAACAAGGATTGAATATCCAGGAAAGCGGCCAGATTTGGGACTTTGTCAATATTACAAATCTTTTCGCATTTGAAGTGCAAATACAGTTTTCTTCTGACGAAGACCCGAAGTTGGACTTCCATCCAGTCGGAAGTGGTCGGCCAGCTCTTATCCAGTTGATTCATAAATTTGGATTGTTCAGAGATGTCAAAGCAGACCAGACCCAAATTGTCAAGTTGTGTCAAGACTATGCGAAACAGCGTGATATCAAAAAAGACGTAGCTACTTTGGCTTGTGCCGTTGCAACATATTATGTTGACGAGCTGTTGAGCAAATGCCAGGATGACAACTATTATCATTTGAGCCAAGATATATGCCCGCATCTTACAACAATCTACCAAATGCCCACGGCATCTAAAGATTGGATCAAAGCTTTTTTGAAACAATTATCCGATTTTTATACAAGCACAGACAGAAGGAGGGTGCGCGTAGCAAAAGATATAATTCAGTGGACCCTGAAGAATGCATATCCACAGTTAGTGTCTACTTTTCCAAAAGAACTTTGCGCCCTTTTTGAAGTTTATTGGACTCACATGCGTGATAGCTCCAGGTCAGTCTACCATAATCACTTAGGTGATGAGCAGCAGTTTGGACTAAATGAACATGCCGAAAATTACATACACGAATTTCGAACAATCAGAAACAATCCCTTCTTTTGGAATCTTTTTTTAGGTAAATTTTTTGAAGGTTTTGACTGGGCTATTTCGTTTATAAACCATTCCATTGCAGCTTTTGTGAAATCATCCCCTCAGCAAGTTGGCAAGGTTCAACTTTATTTCACTGAAAGCAAGCAGGCAAAAACTTACTGGGGTAATTCAAGTATGTGGATGGCAGGTATTGAAGAAAATCAGATGCCAGCGTTAATCAGCGATATGATTTATATCCTTAAGAATGTTACCATAAAAATGATCACGGCATACTGGGGGCAAGATGATTTAGGTGTATCTTTCGCAAACTGGGTCAAGAAAAAATTATATTCAGATTCTAACAACATAGCACTTCTCACCATTATTGAAGGTATTGGCATGCATTTTCGGAAGGAGCTTCCTGGATTTGCGATAGACCTGGCAACGAGTGTACCTTTGTTACATTGGGATGTGCAAAGATACGCGGCCTTACATAAAAATCCTACACAGGCTTTGCTTGAAAAGCAAATACTTCTTACATTTGGCATTCCAAATTTGAACAGTCGGTATGAAAAAGACCTAACATGCGAGATTACTCTACAAGAATATATATTTTCCGTCCAGTTGGGTTCAGATGAAGCACTCAAGCAGAAATGCCACCAAATGTTAGATTATTTATATGAGATGATCGATAACCGTGAAGAAAATGCTGCCGAACACTTGCAAATTCAAAAGATGGATGCTCGAGATGTGGAAATTGAACAAATTGATGATAATACCATTGCTATAAGTCCCCATATTACTGGAGAGGCCGAGAAATTTGTAGAGCAACAAGAACAAGCCACAAAAGATGACTATGAATTGTTAAAAAAAATACAGGAATATATGAAATGTCAGGACAATTCTAAAGCTACAAATACCCTTAAGCTTATTAACATCTTGTTAGGGGCAATTAGCCGCTCCCCCCTGGGATTTCAATATGAAAATCTCCTCATCCTCCTTATTGCGACAGCTTTGAAAGATAGCACATTAGACGGCGACGAAAGATCTCAACTCTGTAATTTGTGGATAAATGGCATTAGGCGGCTCTTCTCAGGTGGTAGTTTTGTGGCTGATGTAAAACTTTGCCCCGTTTTATTTCAGCAGCTTAATAGTAATGCCTCGATCCAAACAAAAAATGAAATTAAGCTTTTAATATTGGACTCTCTGCTGTATCTCGGTCAAAATGGTGTCATTTCTCAAATTTCTGAATACGCGAAAAACTATCTGCGAAATGACGAAAATACCGCCCATGCCATCCTCAACACTATTGTGAAACTATCAGAAGATGAAATGGCCCATCAACAATATAACGCAAATTATCTAAAAAAATATTATAACGAGGGAGCAAGACCCTTCATACCCAATATGACTCCTAAATTGACAAGAATTGACAAAACTATCCGAAGCGAGGGAAAGGCGCAAGTTTATACAAGTCAAAGAAATATTATTATCAATCAGTATTTGTTTGAAGAATTGCCCATAGATATTAAATCTTTTACCATGCAGAACTTTGATCTCTCCACTTTATGCAGCATTTCAAATTGTGGCGTGAATATAAGTGATCCTATTTTTAACTTCTTAATGCGAGAAATAATTTCTTGTATAGTGGATGTATGGCACTTTCACCGTGGTGGCCACGATAGTCACAAGGTGTTGGATCTGTACTGCACATCTGAAATTATTGCGCTATATCGAAGGCAAATGATACAATCCTCCACTGATGCTGAATGCGCTATTGATCTTCTCTTCACCGACATAGATTTTTCTAAGTTCACGGATGAGACAATCGAATTTTATCAAGATATATTTGGTAACTTTTTACCAGAATTTCTTGATGCTTGGCAGAATTCAGAACGGAGGCGTACCTGCAAAAAGAAAATCCGGTACTTGGAGCAAAAGGTGAACGGAATTGAGGATGAACATGTGCGAGTTCAATTATACAAGTCCCTTTTCTTTTCCGTTACAAGGTATTGCAGGGCGGATTTAAGCAAGTGTCCAACAGGCTATTCATATGAAGATATCTGCTTTTTGAATGAACAGCTCTCAAAGTACGGAAAATATCATCTGCAGGAAATGCTCCAAACGATATACCAATTGCACATAGACAAGTTGCTTCCACACATTTTAAATTCGATAAACGATTGTTTTAATGCGGCAAAGTCAAATCCGGGTAGGTTTGCAACGATTATCAGAGATAACCGTTGGATCGTTCAATTAGTAATCTATAAGGCGTTTATAAAATACAATGAGGAAATCAAAAATGACTACCAGCTAACTCTGGCATATGAAAATATTCTTGAAATCCTGATTACTTTAAACTATGAAGATGCCGCTGTTCTTTTGGACGAATTTCGGTTACACTAATAGAAAATCTTGAGCGGCCCAAGTTCACTTTACTGGAGTCCTGCAAATAAAAGTCAAGCCCTAAAATCAAAAAATTTAAGGGGAATGGAAAAGGGTACAACAAACCAAGCCTGCAAAAGAAGAATTTTTGCAGAGCATCCAAGCTGAAGATTTTAGGGCGGTCTAATTTTCGTCAGGTTCCCGCACATCAGCGGCGGCAAGGGATTCTTTCACGCGGGCGTAGTAGATACGCAGGAACTTGTTCTGTGCGGCGGTCATGTAAACAAAATAGGGCTTGCCCTCGGCCCGCTTCTTGTCCAGGAACTGGTACACCGGCTCATCAGCGGGAGACTTCTTCAGATAAGTACAGACGATTTGATATAGCGTCTTACGCAGATGGGGTGAACCGCGCTTGGTGGTAGGGTTGCTTTTGGAGACATGCTTGCCGGACTCGTCCACTGCCGGATCAACGCCGGCGAAGCTTACAATGGAGCTGCGGCGGGGGAAGCGGCGCACATCCCCAATCTCTGCTATCAGTTGCGGGGCAGTCCTCTCACCCACGCCGTACAAGGCCCGGACAGTATCGTATTCGGGAAGCTGTCGGGCCAGGCGATCCATCTCAGCCCGCAGAACGGCCAGCGTAGCCTTGGCCGAGGCCAATTCCTTGGCGGCGGTGGTGATCAGCAGCTTGGTATTGCTGTTTCTGGGCAGGGTGGTGATATAGCCCATGCTGTCCATGTACAACTCCGCCGCTTTCCCTTGGCTGAAATGGTAGCCCTTTCGCTTGCACCATTTGCGGTAGCGTTCAGTAAAAGCCATCTCACTGGCCAGATTGACGCACTCACAGTGCCAAAAGGTCATGACAAAATCCACCCACTTCTGGCTGCCATCGGCACGGTCCGGACTGGAGAACAGTTCGTTCACACCCGGAAATACCTTGTCAGTAAGAGAGATGAGGTTGTTTTGCAGCGCCACCACGTTTTTCATGTACAGATTGTACTGCCGTGAGGACAGCTTCAGTTGTTCCCTGATTGCTTCCATGGGTGCATATTCCCGCAGAGCCGCCCAGTTGTCAAGAGCGTACTTGGCGATCTTCCTGGCGTCCGCCTTGTCGGTCTTGACCTTTCGGATGGAGCCCCCGCCGCTCTGCTTGATGAACAGCGGGTTCATTACCGTGACATGAATCCCATACCCGTGCAGCGCCGCCGCCACCGGCTCATGATACCAGCCTGTGGCCTCCATGAGCACCCGCGTGTCTTCCCCCAGCCCCAGGATGGCAACCGCCATCTGTTCCAGGCCAACCCCGGTGTGAGGGTATTCCTTTGGCTTCAGCACAACCTTATTCATCGGCCGCAGGGCCATCATCATGCTTTTCCCTTTGGATACGTCAATTCCTACTGCGTTCATAGCTTCCTCCTGTGTGATTGGATATGGCTCCCGTCTCTGTTTCCTCGCCGCTTGTTCAATCTCCTGGGTGACGCGAACGCACCGCATCTGCACGATGGTTCTACCTGCGCAAATCGAATACTGCGAATGAGAGAGCCGGCTGACGGACTCCAATGCGGGCGTGTCAGCCCAAGGGATGAACTGTCAGGCCATTTACTCCCTCATTCTACAGCTTCAGCTTTGAGACGACAAAAGACACGGCTGGCTGCCGTGCCTTTCACCGTAATCTATATTGTAGGAGGAATATATAATGGAGCAGAACATATTACCAAGGCATATGACTTATATAAAAAGGTTCAGAGAACTGATGAAGCGGATGCACAAGCCTGAAAACTCAGAACGTTACAGAAACATCAATCTTCATCCTGACAATGCCGAAGAAAGGCGCATATTAGAGCTGTGTTTTAAATTTCATTCTCCAGATGCAAGAATGTTCCACGGAGGATGGGAGGACCTTCCCGTGCGAGAGGATTTGCAAGAGCTAACGGCTCAACGATATCTGGATGAAATTGATGTACTATTGGAAAAACTACATTGGGATTAAAAAACATCATCTATCCATAATTCCACATACTTTTGTATGGTAATGCTTACGTGTGCATCTTTTTTGTCAACACAACACATTGTAGACAAAACCTGCGTTTAACGATAGTTATACGCAGGTTTTGCCTTTGATTGGTGAAATTGCATCAAAATCAAAGTTTAGAATTAGTTACAATTACATAGGTAGTGTCAAGATTATTTCGCAAATTAGTATGCAGACTCGGTAGTGTCAAGATT
>OFGR01002288.1_pt1 | contig 13056 bp, 7 predicted proteins | sample 1521811 | NCBI WGS metagenome assembly OFGR01 (sample SAMEA3504098, study PRJEB24116) | mouse gut metagenome | biome: mouse gut; feature: mouse-associated habitat; material: faeces | place: Denmark | collected 2011
AGACCGCCCGCACCGCCGAGGCCCGCAAGATCACCAAGAACATCCTCACCGGTACTCTGGGCCAGCCCGCTACCCGTGAGACTGTTGCTGAGATCCTGTTCCAGGCTATCCTGGTCAACATGGTCGACCACAACGTGGACAACACCTTCAACGGCGACCAGGGCTACTTTGAGAAGGACATCACCCTGGGCTACAAGACCTTCAAGCTCGAGCAGATCGAGGGTATCGTTATGGCTAACGAGTTCGCCGATCTGAACAGCAACTATGTCCTGGGTAAGGGCAAGACGAATCTGCAGGTCGCCGATGAGGAGAGCCTGCGCAACCTGGCTATCACCACCGAGATCACCGACATCGGCGAGAGCCGCTATGCTTACATCACCGGCTCCAAGGTCCTGGCCATGGGCGACACCGGCCTGAACAAGGTCACTGAGTTCGGTCACGCCTGCGACATCAGCACCGCCAGCAAGTTCAGCGCGGTTGCCGAAATGCCCGCCGCCTCCGACATCGAGTACTACACCAACTTCGACCGCACTGGCCACTACACCTGCGACCAGCGTCTGGAGTTCGTGGTTACCTTCAAGTACAATGATGGCTCAACCTATAAGCCCAATGGAGTTGACAAGTACGCCAACCTCCAGGAAATCATCAGCGATTTCCAGAATACCTATGTGGGCGGCGCTGATCTGAATGGCGCTGTCAATGCAGGCGGCGTGGGTATGACCGTGGTCGCTGGCAATGAGCCTGAGACTGATCCCGCCAGCACCACCGTCACCTACAGCAAGATCATCCGCGCCGATGCGGAGATTACCCAGGCTGACATGAACGTCATCCGCGGTATCTTCTATGCTGCCGACAACCAGAACACCACCACCACCCTGTACCAGGGCGTTGAGGGTGACGTGTACGTTGGTACCCGCAGCAATAACTCCAACGACACCGACTGGTCCGATGAGCTCTCCTTCCGCGCCTGGACTGAGCGTTTCATCAACGATGTGAGCTACGACATCAACTGGAAACAGTCCCTCAACGGCGACTGGGTCAAGTTCGTCGATAACGACAACGACGGCGCTGCCGAGTACGCCTTCAAGACCCACTACAACCTGGAAGAGGCCCTGTACACCTACAAGGATCGCGATGACAACGTTGTCATGGAGTTCAACACCTTCGATGACGAGAACTCCGCTGTCCGCTATCTGGGCGACTACATCCCCGCCGTGGGCGACAAGGTCCTCGCCGCTTGGATCGACAACCAGTGGCTGGTTGAGCCCGCCACCAGCGAGAACGTCACCGTCAGCTCCTACAGCTGGCGCAACGACGAGATCACCACTGACAAGGGCACCTACGGCCAGTCCGGCATCACCAACAGCACCGACATGCTGGAACTGATCAACACCATGGACGACAAGGTCGAGTACGTTGTCTACTTCGATCACTTCGGCTATGTCCGCGCTTACGAGCTGCCCGGCGGCACCAAGTACGCGCTGGTCACCGAGATGTACTACACCAACAACCAGCAGGGCAACCTGGTCGACAACTGGCCCATGATTGCTGAGCTGACCACTCTCGATGACGAGGGCAAGACCATCAGCGACGAGTACAACGTTGTCAGCGGCGCAGGCACTTTTACTGCCAACCAGCCCTGGCTGCGCGTTGCCAACGCTGTGGCTACCTACAACTACAACAACTGGCTGCAGCCCGCCATTGCCCACCTGGGTGTGGACTACAACAACAACTCCAATGACTACAGAGCGCACAAGGGCACGCCCCAGTTTGCTGCAAACAGCGACAGCAGCAATGACTACATCACCTCCGGCGCTTACGCCACCTTCTGGGATGCCAACCGCCAGCTGGTCCGCCGCATTGCCGACAACGGCATGAACGGTCTGGAAGAGTTCAACTACGGCCCCCAGAACTTCACCCTGAACGCCACCAAGGGCTACACCTGGAACCAGCCCGTCAACGCCAGCTTCACCAACGTTGCCGTTGTCAACATCAACGACAAGGACGCTGCCCTGACCGGCGCGGCCAAGCTGAGCCTCGGCAAGGACGGCAAGGTGGAGCTGAGGAACGGCGAGCCTGTCTACGCCCGCGATTACATCCAGCTGGCTACCAGTGACATCGTCGCTGACGCTGTCCGGTATCCCATCTATGACGCCGGCGATGTTAAGCTGCCCAACGATACGACGGTTGACTACAAGGCATACAACAACAATTGGGTCAACGCCGTCCACGATACCCAGTACTTCATTGCCTACAACGGCGGTGTGTACGCTTTCGAGGACTTCGAGAACTTCCCCGGCCTGACCAACAAGGACAACAAGATCCATGCCGCTTACGCCGTGGCACGCAACACCAACTCCGACAAGAATGAGGCTCCCTACTGGGTTGCTGACGTCATCGTCTACGAGGTCTATGATCTGGCTGACAACCTCAACCAGACCAGCGTCTCCCTGGCCTTCTACACGCCCACCCGCACCAGCGGCAACGTGCAGGAGATCAACACGCTGAACAGCAAGTATGGTCCCGAAGTCACCCTGATCCCCGGCGAGCGCGCCTGGAACACCACCGCTGGCCAGTGGGGCGCTGATTGGGAGGGCTATGGCTTCTATGCCCTGTACAATGATACCGAGGCCGTCGACAACGTCATGACCGCCAAGGACATTGCCCGCATCGGTGCCAAGAACACTGATGGCACCTTCGTGAAGAACTATACCAAGAACAACATCCACGCCGGTATCATCGAGCGCGAGGCTTATATCGACAAGGGCGGCAATTACATTGACGTCGATATGGGCAACGGCGATATTACCTCCATTGAGATCACCAACAAGATCTACAGCATCACCACCAGAGACGCCCTGTCCGGCCGTGACTACGACTACAATGTGGCCACCCTGCTGCGCTATGAGAACCAGGCTAACAGCCAGATTCGCAAGGGCGACATGGTGATCTGGGTCGGCGGAGCCAAGACCGACGGCACCAAGTGCGCCACCAGCTTCGTGGTTGATCTGGGCAGCATCGCGAACACTGCCCCCGTCTACGCTGGCAGTGCGATCCTGGAGGATACTCCCAGCTGGCTGGTCAGCTTCACCAGAGACGCTGCCGGCAACAAGGTTCCCACCCGCTACGATTCCGACAGCACTTCCGACCTCTATGAGGGCAATGGTGAGTGGCAGAAGATCATGCGCGAACAGTATACCGGCGCTCCCAACGAGTATGACTACACTGTCACCGTCAACTGTGTTGACACCACCGGCAAGCTCCTCAAGACCTGGACCGAGGGCGTCAACAAGAATGGTTCCCTGTTCATTCCGGAGAGCGCTATCAAGCCCACCAGCACTACCATTGTTTCTGTCGTCAACGAGACTCTCGGCGGCAATGTTACTGCGGTCACTGTTGGCGGTGTTGACGGCTACCAGATCACCGGCATTGACAGAAACATGACTGTGAAGGTCACCCTGAACAGAAGCGACCTTGACCTGAGCCTGACTGTGACCGGCTTCACTCCTGCTGCCGCCGATCTCCAGGTTTCCGTCAACGATGCTCCTCTGGCCAATTACACCAGCGGCTCTGATGCCGGTACTGGCGGCGATGTCTATTACGGCGACACCTACAAGTTCGTCGTCAAGGGTCTGGACACCGTTCAGTACAAGTACACCCTCACTCCCGATGACCTGGGCGCGACGATGGAGATCAAGGACAACGTGGCAACCATCACCGGCAAGATCACTGGTACTGACGTTGACCTGACTCTGACCCGCACCGCCAATGATACCACCAGCATCGAGATCGGTACTCACGCCGGCGCAGATGTCACGATCACCACGAAGAACGCCGATGGCACCGCTCCCGCTAAGAATGCGAACGCCACCGTTCTGCGGACCAATGATGTGACCTTCAAGGTCGAGCTGACCACTCCCGCGAACAGCGCGATTGACAAGGTAACCTACACCGTCCTGGGCGAAACTCCCGTGACTCGCACCGCTGAGAATGGCGTGTACACCATTCCCGCCGCTGAGGTGGGCAAGGGCCTGCCCATCACCATTGACGTGGCTGTGAAGAGCACCGCTCCCGTTGACGTGACCTTCACCGGTACCGCTGTTGCCGACACCTTCATGTCCACCGATGGCGTTACCTGGAATCCCGCCGCTGCTACCACCGTGGCTCCCGGCTCCGACCTGCTCCTGCGCGTTAACAAGGACGTTTCCCTTCCCACTGTTGACACCGCTGCTGTCGTGACCGCCGACCCCGTTGGCCAAAACCGCAACTTCAAGGTGAGCAATATCACTGCCGCTACTCAGATCACCGTTGATAACGCTGCTGGGATTACCGCTTTGACTGGTGCTTCTATCAACTCCGCAGATGGTACGATTACTCCGCCTACCGCTACTGGCACACTGAAGTATGCGCTGGTGAACACCAATCCCGCAACGATCATTAGTGGTATCAACGTGCTCAACAACGCCGAGACTGCTGTGAATGGCGCTTTGGGCGTTACATTGGGTACCTCCCAGCCCACCATTGCGGGCTCTGACGCTGGCAAGTATCTGGTAATTGCTGACGTGAATGCCGAGACTCCCGCCAAGGTTGTTGGCATTGTGGCCGTGGAGGTTCAGCTGGATGATCCCACTAACATCGATCTGACCGGTAAGGTTCAGGCTGGTGGTACTGTTGACACTGTTACCCCAGTTGGCGGCGGTACTGTCTACTACGCTGTTGTGGCCGGTGAGCCTGACCTGACTTCTATCAATGTGCTGAGTGACGAGGCTGCTGTGAATGCCTGCCTGACGGGTGCCACCCTGGGCACCACTGCTCCCAATGGCCTGACCACGGCAGATAACGGCAAGTGGCTGGTTGTCGCTGAGCTCAACACTGGCAAGGTAACCCACCTGGGCAAGATCGAGATTACTGGCGTTACCGCCACCTGACCCTGATTCTACTGGCAAATCAAACACCTAGCATTACCCCCCAAGGGCCTCGGCCCTTGGGGGGTTCCCCTATTTTTTGTCAGCAGAGAATTGCGCCCCATTCATAGAACCAGATTTCGCCCTGCTCCCTGCACTGGAAGGTCAGGGACACCTCGTTCCCCTTCATGGGATGCTCCGGCAGGCGGTAGATCACCTCCCGCACAGGCTCCTCGCCCTCTACCGGCGTCAGCAGCTCCGCAACAGGCGTCACCGTCTTTCCGTTCCATTTGAAAGACGCCGCGCCTCCCGGGCCGGCAGTCCTGTACCGGACGAAGGCCAGCCCGTCGTCGCTCTCCTCCACGTCGTCAAAGCTGTAGGTCACGGTGCAGCCGGACTTGGTTCCATAGAGGTCGGCCTGAGTGACGCTGTCGTCCAGCAGGATGGTTGCGGAGCCGTTGCCGGGGGCGTGGCTGGTTTCCAGGATCAGCTGGTAATTGACGCCGGCATGGAAGTGGCCCTTCAGCGTTTTGTACTCATATCGGTATTCGCTTGCGCTGTGGATCTCTACCTCAAAGGGCAGGCTCCACTCCTCCTTTCCGGTATCCATATTTTTCAGCGAAAGCCGGAAGGGGTGTTTCTCCGTCGTATCGGCGTCCCTGATGACGAACCGGATTCGGAACGCCGTAAAGACGCCGGGCATGGGGCTGTTGAACTGGCAGACGCCCTTGACGATGAAAGCGGGCCGGTTTTTTTCCATGGTCAGGTCCGATACGGTGGTGATGGTTTTAAAGAAATCCCGTACCTCCATCATCCGGGAGGCCCGCGCCATATACCGCGCGCCGTCTCTGGCGTCCGTGCCCGGTATGGCATACTGGGAGGCGATCTGGCGGAACACGCCCAGCTGTACCGGAAATGGGTCCATGTCCTTGACGATCTGGTAATGGTTGTAGGCCGCCCGCAGGATGGAGCGGTTCAAAGCCCGGTCGTCTGACCGCGCGTCCTCCCGATTTTGGACCAATCCCGCCTCCATGTCCGCGCACATCCGGTTAAAGTCCTCCATCATGATCCGGTCTTCCTTTTTCCACTGGGGCAGGTGGTACTTTTCTGTGTAGTTCATACAAGCTTCTCCTTTTGATTTGATGTTACCGATAAAAATCCGGTACACACTGGTGTGTACCGGCCCAAAAGTTGCCGTAGATCGTGCAACGGCAAACTGCACAATTTTCCATAAGCAAACCGGGAGGGAGAGGCCGTCCAGCCCCTCCCTCCCGGTCCGTCTACTCCCCCTTCTGTCAGACCGCCTGCTTCATAGACAGGGAAATCCGCTTCTTCTTCTCGTCCACCTCCAGGACCTTGACTTTCACGATGTCGCCCACGGCAACCGCCTCGGAGGGGTGCTTCAAAAACTTCCCCTTGGAGATCTGGGAGATATGCACCAGCCCGTCCTGGTGGACCCCGATGTCCACGAACACGCCGAAGTCGATGACGTTGCGCACCGTCCCCGTAAGGACCATCCCCGGCTGCAGGTCTTTGATTTCCAGCACGTCCGTCCGCAGCAGGGGCGGGGGCAGCTCGTCCCGGGGGTCGCGGCCCGGCTTTTGCAGCTCCTTGGCCACGTCCAGCAGGGTGGGCACGCCCACGCCGCACTGCTCCGCCAGCTTTTCCGCCCCGGCGGCCCGGATCTGTCCGTCCAGGTCCCCCAGCTTCCCGGCGGACACCTCCGCCAGGGTGTGCCCGGTGAGCTCCAGCAGCCGCTCCGCCGCCCGGTAGCTCTCCGGATGGACGGCGGTGTTGTCCAGGGCCGTCCCGCTCTCCGGCACCCGCAGGAACCCGGCGCACTGCTCAAATGCCTTGGGCCCCAGCTTGGGGACCTTCAAAATCTGCTTCCGGGAGGTGAACGCGCCGTTTTCCTCCCGGTATTTCACCACATTCTTCGCCGTCGCCGCATTCAGTCCCGCCACCCGCTGGAGGAGGGAGGGGGATGCGGTGTTTACATCCACGCCCACGGAGTTGACGCAGTCCTCCACCACGCCCCCCAGGGCCTCGTCCAGCCGCTTGGCGGGCATGTCGTGCTGGTACTGGCCCACGCCGATGGCCTTGGGATCGATCTTCACCAGCTCCGCCAGGGGGTCCTGGAGCCGCCGGGCGATGGAAACCGCCGAGCGGAGGTTGACGTCATACTCCGGGAACTCCTCCGAGGCCAGCTTTGAGGCGGAATAGACCGAGGCCCCGGCCTCGCTGACGATCATGTAGCTGACGCCGCCCCCCGCCTGACGCAGCAGCTCCACCGTCATCTGCTCCGTTTCCCGGGAGGCGGTGCCGTTGCCGATGGCGATATGGGTAACGCCGTGGCGGCGGATGAGCCCCGCCAGGATCTGGATGCACTCCGCCTTCTTCCGCTCCCCGTGGGTGGGGTAGACCACCGTGGTGTCCAGCACCTTGCCGGTGCCGTCCACCACCGCCACCTTGCACCCCATGCGGTAGCCGGGGTCCAGGCCCATGGTTACCTTGCCCTTCACCGGGGGCTGCATCAGGAGAGGCTTCAGGTTGAGAGCAAACATGTGGATGGCCCCCTCGTTGGCCTGGTCGGTGAGGGTGTTCCGAATTTCCCGCTCCATGGAGGGCTGGATAAGACGGTCGTAGGCGTCGTCCGCCGCCGTGCGGACAAAGTCCATAGCCGCCCGGTTGGGAACGGAAGCCCGGCGGACGGCGATGTGGGCGGTCTCCGGGTCCAGCTCCACATTTACCTTCAAAATGTTCTCCCGCTCCCCCCGGTTGATGGCCAGCACCTGGTAGCCCTGGACCCGGCTCACCGGCTGCTTGAAGTCGTAGTACAGGCGGTAGACCGTGTCCTCCGGCTCCTTGTCCGCCGCTTTGGACACCAGCATGGCCCGGCGGAGGTAGAGGGCGCGCAGCTCCTTGCGGATGTCGGCGTCATCGGAGATGAGCTCGGCAATGATGTCGCTGGCCCCCTGGAGGGCGTCCTCCACCGTTTCCACGCCCTTCTCCGGGTCGATGTAGTCCTGAGCGGCCTGTTTCATGTCCACAGCGGGGCCGAAGGCGAAGGCCAGGGCGGCCAGGGGCTCCAGCCCCTTCTCCCGGGCGATGATGGCCCGGGTGCGCCGCTTCTGCTTGTAGGGGCGGTACAGGTCCTCCACCTCGGCCAGGGTGGCGGCAGAGTCGATGGCGGTAGCCAGCTCCTCCGTCAGCTTTCCCTGGTTCTCGATGGAGGTCTTTACCTCGGCTTTCCGGGCGTCCAGGTTGCGCAGGTATTGCAGGCGGTCGGCCAGCTCCCGGAGCAGCTGGTCATCCATGGAGCCGTGGAGCTCCTTCCGATACCGGGCAATAAAGGGGATGGTGGCCCCCTCGTCAATGAGATTTACCACGTTTTGTACATGTTCCTCGGTGCGGCCCAGCTCCCGGGCCAGGGTTTCAATGATGGCGTCCATAGTCGTTCTCCTTGGAAAAATTAGAATCATATACAGTTTAACGCAAAATCCGGGAAAAGTCCAGTTGGCTTTTTGCCGGAGCTGTGGTATAATCACTCCGCCCAGGTGCCCGGCTGGCTGAAGCCGGGAGAATAGGGAAGAAATGTACGGTCCCGCCGCTGTGAGAGGGGAGCCTGCTTCCATGAGCCACCGGGAAACCGGGAAGGGGAAGCCAGACGCTGATCCTCAAGTCAGAAGACCTGCCTGGGGAACTATACTGACGCCGCGAGAGACGGCGAGGAGGTAATTATGAAAGGAAACAGAAAGACACTATTTGCCGTGGCCGCCCTGGCGGTGGTTGCGGCCCTGATGCTGGGCATCTGGTACTTTACCAGGCCCCAGGCTCAGGAGGGAGCCAAGACGGTGGTGGTGGAGGTGGTCCACGCTGACGAGAGCGCCAAGGAGTTTACCTATCACACCGATGCGGAATATCTGGGCGAGCTTCTGCTGGCTGAAAAGCTGGTGGAGGGGGACGACAGCGGCTTTGGCCTGTTCATCACCACTGTGGACGGTGAGACCGCCCAGGACAGCCTGCGGCAGTGGTGGTGCATCACCAAAGACGGCAAGCAGACAGAGACCGGAGCGGACACTGTCCCCATTGCGGACGGCGACCACTTTGAGCTGACCATGTCCACCTATTAGGGCCATGGACAGAAACGGTCTGCGGACAGCCAGCCGCCGGGTGGTGCTGTGCGCCCTGCTGGCCGCCATGATGACGGTGCTCCAGCTGGCTATGGCCCCCCTGCCCAACATCGAGCCGGTTACCCTGCTGGTGCTGGTCTACACCCTGGTCTTCGGCCGGGACGTGTTTTACATCATTTTCACCTTTGTCCTGCTGGAGGGACTGGTCCACGGCTTTCACCTGTGGTGGGTGAGCTACCTGTACATCTGGCCCCTGTGGGCGGGGTTGGTCCTGCTGCTGCGGCGGGGCGGGGAAAAGCCCCCACTGCTGTGGGCGGCGGCCAGCGGGACCTTCGGGCTGAGCTTCGGGGCGCTGTGCGCCCTGCCCTATTTGGCCGGAGGGCCCTGGGCCGCCCTGTCCTACTGGGTGGCGGGCATCCCCTTTGACCTGGTCCACTGCGGTGGAAATTTTTTCCTGACCCTGACCCTGGAGGGCCCTCTGTACCGGCTTTTGGCCGGGGCGCGGGGCAAGCTGGGGCGGTAAAAGCAGCAAAGCCGGGACATCGCAGGCAGTGTCCCGGCTTTAAAATTACAATTTGCGGATCTCTCCCTGCAAAAGCTCCAGAAACCGAGCGGCGTGGGCTCCGTCCATCTGGGTGTGGTGGAACTGGAAGGAGATGGGGAGGACCGTTCTGAACCACTTCCTCCGGCATCGCCCCCAGATGAGGAAAGGGTTGTTGAAGCACCCGGCGTAGATATTCACCACCCCGTCCAGCTCGGTCTGGATCAGGGCGGAGGTGCCGATAACCATGTGGTCCTCCAGATCGTGGGGCCGGCCGCTCTCCCGCACCTGGGCGGTGAGGCGCAGGTAGTCTTTCTCAAACTGTCCCAGGTCGGGGGAGAAGGGTATGTCGCAGGTGCTGATCTCCCCGTTTTGGGTGTCCACCACCGTGTTCACCGCCAGGCGGTCATACTGCACCAGCCCGTCCCCCACCGGCAGCAGATAGAACTGCTCTACCTGGGCCGCCGCCTTTCCCACGCACCAGCACATCAGCATGTTGAATTTACACCGGTACTTATGGCTCCACCGCACCAGCGGGGTGACGTCCAGCGTTTTGAACAGCGTCACCATGGGCATGGGGGCCTTCATCCACAGCGTGAAGGCCTCACTCCGTCCGGTCTGGGCCGGATCGACCTGTTTCATTTCTGTTTCCTCCTCTCAGGTGTGTGTTTTGGAACAAAGGAGCTGCATTATATCACACAAAAATACCAAATGCAACAAAAATATCCCCGTCCGGTTGGGACGGGGATAAGGTACAGCGGGGGAGGCTTACAGCAGGACGGTATTCTCCGCCCGGCGGGTGTAGTTTTGCTCCAGCATGGCCACGTGGGAGAGGAAATCGGCGTCTTCAAAGAACTTGGCCCGGCGGGTACACTTGCGCACACAGGCCTGGCACTTGACGCACAGGCCAGTGGCCTCCATGGTCTCCCGGTCAATACTGCCCATGGGGCAGGACCGGGCGCAGACGCCGCAGTGGGAACACCTGCTCCAGTCGGTGAGGGGCCTGGCCTTCAGGAATTTGGCGGGGGCGCCGTCCTCCTTCAGCGGGGTGTAGTAGGGGCCGATCTCGCTCCGGTCCAGCTCCAGAGGGGGCAGCGTGTCCCCGGACAGCTTGGCCGCCGCCCGGGCGGCAAAGTCCCTGATTTCAGCCTGGTCCGTCTCGTCGGGCCGTCCGGCGCCCACCTTGTCGGAAAAGGCATGCCGTCCGGCGAAGCTGGCCGCCCCGGCGATTTGGAAGCCGTTGCCCTCCAGCAGGAGGACCAGCTCCCGCAGGGCCTCGTCGTAATTCCGGTTGCCGAACACGCAGACAGGGACGGCGGGGGTGCGGTCCCCGAAGATTTTGGCCTTGTACTCGGGCATCAGCTTGTTGGGCAGGCGGCCGGCGTACACCGGGGAAGCCATCACCAGCAGGTCCTGGGGCCCGAAGTGGAATTCGGCTTCCCGCTCAGAGGGCTTGGTGAAGGAGGTGTATTCCGGCTCCAGGCCCAGCCTTTGGCCCAGCGCCCCGGCCACGGCGCGGAGAATTTTTTCGGTCCCGCCGGTGGGGCTGAAATACAGCGCGCGGATCGTTTTGATTTCCATGGTCATTCCTCCTGGACAGCTCAAATATTTTTGGGGCGGCTACCGGCGCACCCACTTGCCGAAGAAGGTCTTTTTGTATTTCAAAAGCTCCTCCTGGGCGGGGGCGTAGCCGGGGGCCTTCTGGAGGTACTCCACTCCCTTTTTGATGTTCTCCGGGACCCCCAGGCCCTGGGTGTAGATGGTGCCCAGGCCGTAGTTCAGCAGATCGCTGCTGTAGTCCACCTCCTGGAACAGCATCAGGGCCCGCTGGGGGTCCCGCTGGCAGCCGTAGCCAAAGAGGTAGCAGGTGCCCAACATGTCGTTGCCCCAGGTATTTTTCTGGCCGTGGGCCTGCTCAAAGAGCTGGACGGCCCGGGCGTAGTCCTGGGGGATGCCGTCCTTGCCCAGGAACAGCAGCTCGCCGGCCCGGTTGGCGCAGCCAATCTGCTCCGGGTCCTGGAGGCCCAGCTCGTAGCACTTCATGGCCTGCACGCAGTCCTTGGGCACCAGCTTGCCCTCCTGGTAGGCTTTGCCGATGTAGTACCAGCTGGACAGCTGGCCCTGCTTGGCGGCGGCAAAGTACAGGTTCAGGGCCTCCTGGGCGCGGCCCTCCTGCTTTATCAGGAAGCCGGCGTACCGCTCTTGCCAGTCGGGGTAGCCCAGCTCGGCCCCCCGGCGGGCGATGGCCTCCGCCTTGGACTTGTCTGGCTCCATAACCCCCTCCTCGCCGTCGTTGTAGAGGTTATACATATTCCGGCCGGCAAAGCCCATGCCCCCCTCAAAGGCCCGCTGGAACCAGGGCAGGCATTTCAGCTCGTTCTCCCGCAGCCACTGGCCGAAGGCCGCCTTGCTGGGGAAGTCCTGGGGGCCCTTGTTCTCGATGCGGACCACGTCCAGCCAGAAGTAGGTGTTGCCGATCATGTTCATGGCAAAGAGGCAGCCCGCCTGGGCCTTCTCGTAAACCACATTCCACGCCTCCTGAAGGCCGGAATAGTGCTTCTTCATGGCCTCCTCCATCTCCGGGGTGAGCATGCCGCACCGCATAGCGCCCAGCACGCCCATGGCGCTGCCCTGGACGATGCTTTGACGGATGAGGTGCTCCACCGCCTCGTCGTTGGCCTGGAAGGGGTGATAGTCCCAGCTGTACTGGGGACCGGAGACGCACCGGGACAGGATGTAGGCCGCATCGCCGTCGCCGGCGTTGGCCGCGTCGGCCAGGGGCTGGATGGCGGCCGCCGCCTTCTCCCGATCGTAGGTGTAATAGATGGCCTCGATGGCGTTATCTACTGCGTCGCTGAAATATTTGCCCATGATAATCCGCTCCTTTTTTATTTCTTCGTTTCCTTTTCCAGTTTTTTTGTAATATCCTTCCACTGGGAAAAATCGGGGTCGAAGGTGCCTTCGGCCATCTCCACCAGCCAAGTCTGGGCCTGGCGGTCAGTGCATCTGGTCTCGAACACCCGCAGCTTATCCGGGTCGGGGCGGCTGGCGTTGACGGTAACCCGGCCGTCCAGCTTATCCCCTGCCTTTAAGTACAGATACCGTGCCCCGGCAAAGAGGGCCACCACGGTATACTTCCCGCCGGCCAGACCCTCCCCGGCCAGCTCCACATCCCGGCGGGTGAAGGACTCGTAATCCCGGGTGGCTCCGGTGCGGTCGCTGAGGGACAGCCGGGCCAGCGCCGGCCGCCGGGGGGCCTCCTGATTCTTGGGCTGCCGGGGGAGCTGGGAGGTGACGGGGACGCTCCGGCTCCGCAGCCGCTCCTGCTCCTCCGCCTCGGCCAGCCGCTGGTCCCGGCGGCGGCAGAAGTCCCGTTCCATGGCCTGCCAGTCCTCGTCGGACCGGTCCAGGAACTGGGTGATGCGGTTGTGGTTGTCGAAATGGGCCTCCGGCGCCCGGAGGCGCAGGCAGGTCACCG
>OFGR01002292.1_pt1 | contig 13031 bp, 9 predicted proteins | sample 1521811 | NCBI WGS metagenome assembly OFGR01 (sample SAMEA3504098, study PRJEB24116) | mouse gut metagenome | biome: mouse gut; feature: mouse-associated habitat; material: faeces | place: Denmark | collected 2011
CGTGCCCATCCACTCCATCTTTTTTAGCAGATAGGATTTCAGTCCAAACAGCCGTATATCCTTGACATACGCCTCCTTGCTGACTAAATTAATCAGATACGCCGACAGGGTGTTCACCCGCTCATTTTCCAGCTCTGTTTGTACGCGGAATGCACCATCTTTTTTGGCAAAATAGTTGCTCAGCGCCAGCACTGCCGCAAACGCCAGAAACATCATTGCAAACATCAGTACGGAAACGCTCAATTTTTCCTTGCTGCTGTCTGTCCGTATAAAGAGCGCCAGCACAAAGCCGCTCGCGAGCACAAGTCCGGCAAACTCCTGAAAAAATCCATAAATCTCGCATAACTGCCGGTCTACGCCGCCCATTCCCTGCTCTCCTGCGCGCACCCTGCGGAATGCAGTGAGCGTCTCTGTCCGGTCCAGCGTCTCATACTCCATCGAAAATGCTTTCTGTGCCGTCCGCTTCTTGATCTCATAGGCACACGGCTCACAGTAATGATGCACCATTCTGTCGCAGCCCTTTGACACCAGCTTCAGGGCAAGGAGTACAGACACCATCCAAAACACAAGTCTTATCGCTGTATCATACGCAGTCAGCACCAGATGGTCCAAAATCCCCGCATAAAAGAGACTGCTCACATAGGGCACTGCCGCCACCGTAAACGCCCCGAGGACAATCGCCGCCTTTATCGTCCAGTATCCTTTTGTCTGAAAAATAATATAGTGCCACATCTCCCGAATTGTCATATTTTTCTTGTTCATACCAATCCCCCATACCGCCTTTACTGCTGTCGCAGTCTACTCACTGTCCAGCGGCGGACTCGCTGCCGTATTATGAGAATGAATCCTGATAATACTTGCTCTGCACCTGAAACATTTTGTAATACGCGCCCTGCCTGCGCATCAGCTCCTCATGCGTTCCCTGTTCTTCAATCCCATGCTCCGTAAGCACAAGTATTTTCTGTGCATTGCGGATGGTCGTCAGCCTGTGGGCAATCACGAACGTTGTCCGGTTCTGCGCAAGCTTTTCCAGTGATTCCTGCACGACCTTTTCACTCTCATTATCCAGCGCCGAAGTCGCTTCGTCAAAAATAAGCACCGGCGGATTTTTCAAAAACACGCGTGCAATGGAAAGGCGCTGCTTCTGCCCGCCAGAAAGCTTGATGCCGCGCTGTCCGATATCGGTATCATAGCCATTTGGCAGCTCCATAATAAACGCGTGCGCATTTGCATTGCGTGCTGCCTGCATCACTTCTTCGCGGCTGGCTCCCGGCTTTCCGTAAGCGATATTGTCATATACCGTGCCTGCAAATAAATATACATCCTGCTGCACCATGCCAATATTATCCCGCAGGCTTTTCAATCGCAGGCTGCGGATGTCCTGCCCGTCTATCGTAATACGCCCGGCCGTCGCTTCATAAAAACGCGGAATCAGGCTGCACAGCGTCGTCTTCCCAATGCCCGAAGGCCCGACCAGCGCGACATACTGCCCGGCTGGCACATTCAGGTTTATATGGTGCAGCACGGCATCGTTTTCTTTCGAATACTGGAACGAAACATCCTCAAAGCAGATATCGCCCCGAACCTGCCCTAACTCCGCCGCATCCGGTGCGTCTTTGATATCCGGCGCAATATCCAGCATCTGGATAAACCGCTCGTAGCCGGAATAACCGTTCTGAAACTGTTCGGTAAAATCAATCAGTGTTTTCACCGGGTCTGTAAATACATTGATATACAGCAGAAACGTCACAAGGTCTGTCACATTTACCACGCCCCTTGTCACCATCAGCCCGCCAAAAAGAATGACCAGCACCTGAATCATCGTCGTAAATGCGGTCAGTCCCGAATGATACTGTCCCATATAAAAATAACTGTTTTTCTTTGCCGCCAGAAAACCGTCATTTCCGGCTTTGAATTTTTCATTTTCCACATCTTCGTTTGCAAACGACTTGACTGCGCGGATTCCAGACAGGTTATCCTCAATCTGGCTGTTGATTTCCGCAATTTTCTCCCGGTTTTTCTTAAACGCACGCTTCATCCGCCTGTTGCAGGCATACGCAAACACAAGCATAACCGGAATCAGCACAAACGCCGCAATCACCAGATATCCATTGATTGACATCAGGATGACGAATGCGCCGATAATCTTAATAAATGAAATCGCCACATTTTCCGGCCCGTGATGCAGCAGCTCCGTAATGTCAAATAAATCGCTTGTCACGCGCGACATCAGCTGCCCGACCTTCTGCTCGTCATAAAACGAAAAGGACATCTTCTGGTAATGGTCAAAAATCTCCGCCCGCATGTCATATTCTATTTTTGCCCCCATCACATGCCCGTAATTGGAAATATAATAATTGCTGTACCACTGCACAAGCACCAGCGCAAACAGCAGCGCCCCCAGCTTCCAGAGCATGGCTTCGGCTGCAGGCGTTTCCATTTCCACAATAACAGACGTCACATACCGCACAACCAGCGGAATCATCAGCGCTGCGGCAGCCGAAACAAATGCAAAAAACATATCCGTCCAGAACACCTTCCGGTACGGCTTGTAATAAGCTGCCAGCCGTCGCAGGACGCCTGTTTTGGAAATCCTTGCTGAATCTGTATTCATATGCGGTTCCTTCCTTCCATCCTTTTTATATTTCATATTCCGGTATAGCTTACCGCATGGATGGGGGTTTGTCAAATAAACGCCATTTTATTCCGGAAACCAGACATAAAAATACAGCACCCCTTCCCGGTACTCCGCCCGGATTTTCCCATTCATTTCTTCGGTCAGCATCCGTGCGATGGAAAGCCCGAGCCCGGTCGAGCTGCGGGCGGATTCTACCGTATAAAAGCGGTCAAACAGATGCCCGACCTGAACCGTGTCCATGTCCGCTGCGTGGTTGGAAAAGCAGGCCGTGCCGCCGTCATCCAGGGAAATCTGCAAATCCCCGCTGCTGTATTTTAACGCATTGCTGATAATATTGGAAAAAATCCTGGACACAGCCTGCCGGTTCAGGTGCCGTTTGACAGCATTTTTTGTCAGGCGGATTTCCGGCCGCATACCCGCTTTTAAAATCGCGCCGTAATAGCCCGCAATGCATTCTTCCAGCACCGCAGCCAGGGACAGTTCCTCTTTTTCCCCGTAAGAATCCAGTGACAAAATAACCGAATAGCGGAACAGTTCTTCGGAAAGCTCCTTCAGTGCTTCTACGCGGTTTTCTAAAATGCCCAGATACTGCGCGCCAGCATCTGTGAGGTTTTCTTCTTTTAACAGACTCAGATATCCGCACACAGCTGTAAGCGGCGTGCGGATATCGTGGGAAATATTGGTTACGGCTGTTTTCAGCTCTGCGTCACCCCTTGTATACACCAGTTCCTTGCGGCGCAGTGCTTTCAGCTGACGGTCGAGCCCGGCAGCAAGCGCTTTCATTTTCGGGTCTGCGCAGGAAATATCAATGCCCGTATTTGTGTCCATTTCCATATGCTCTGCCAGCTGCGCCTGTATTTCGTCCGCCGCATGGTAAATCGAAGCGATTTTATACAGCAAAATCAACACCGCCGCCAGCAGGATGGAAACCGTAAAAAACATGTTATTTGATATCCTTTCTCAAAAATACAAAGATTCCGGCAGCGCCTGATATCACGGTGACTGCTGCTGAATAGATGCATAGCAGCGCCGGATAACGAAGGATTCCCTGATAAGCACTGTTCGTCATCACATAATTCTGCCCGCCCGGTGAAACGTCCATCAAAAGCTGGTAAATATCCCGCCTGATTCCGGAAACATAATTCGGGTTTGGCATTTCATTCCCGGCCTGCACAATCTTATCCTCTGTCATATACACATAATTGGTTATCATTTCCGGCTCCTGCAGCTTTGCGGACAGAAAAACGGCCAGAAAAAGCAGCCCGGCTGCCAGCAGGATATTGACAACCGCCGCATGCGTCCTGCTGCCAAGAAGCATGGCTGCCATCGTAAAAAGAGCTGCATAGGCCATGCAGATAAAAAGCATGACAATTATAATCTGTACCGTCTGTCCAGCCTGCACCTTCGGTTTTCCCATCAGGAGAAATCCTGTCACCAGCTCTGCCGCCACGCCCGCAGCAGCCTGCACCATCCCGGCCGCTGTGCATGTAAAAAATCCAGCCAGGTAAATATTCAGCCTGGAATGTCCCGCAGCGATTTTGTTGCGGATGGTACCGTCGCTGTATTCCGTGCCAAGAAATACGCTGCTAAACACCGCAAATACAATCCCCATAAAGACAACACTGTGAAACATGGACTTCTGAAATAAGTCCGCCATGTTATATCCGCCTTCTGCTGAATAGCCATTCCCTTCCATCAGCTCAAATGCCGATGCGCGCCAAAACGTGTCTGTCATCAAAAGGACTGCTGTGCCAGCCTGAAACAGCAGCCCTGTCCAGAATATTTTGGAACAGAGGACACGGGCAAAATGAGAACGCAGTAATTTACGCATGGCTCTCACCTCCAATCAGCCGGATATAATAGCTTTCCAGGCTTTCATCCTTTTCACTCATGCGTATCACCTCACACTGTTCCTGTGCCAGCTGCGCTGTGAATTCTGTCACCCGCACTTCCCCGTAAATATCTGCCTTTGTATCGGAATAAACCGTATATTCCAGCCCGAGCCGGTCAAGCACACGCACAAGCAGCTGCGTGCTGTTTACTTCCAGGCTGATGCATTTACGGCAGGCTGCTTCCAGCTCCTGGGCACTCATTTCTTTCACCAGATGCCCGTGGTCAATAAATCCATAATGCGTGGCCAGCCTGGAAAGCTCGTCTAAAATATGGCTGGAAATCAGCACGGTAATCTGGCGTTCCCGGTTCAGTTTTAATATCAGCTCGCGCATTTCCACAATCCCCTGAGGGTCCAGCCCGTTAACCGGTTCATCCAGCACAAGAAAATCAGGGTCTGCGGCCAGCGCAACGGCAATGCCGAGCCGCTGGCGCATGCCGAGTGAGAAATGCTTTGCTTTCTTTTTGCCGGTGCCGGAAAGCCCTGCCAGTTCCAGAAGCTCCGGTATGCCGTCAAAGGAAGGCCGGCCAAGTATCATGTACTGCTGGCGCAGATTGGCTTCTGCTGTCAGGTCCAGGTAAATCGACGGCGTCTCAACCACAGCTCCCATCCTGCGGCGCGCTTTTGCGATTTCCCTGCTCCCGCCGCTTTTTCCATACAGGAAATAGCTGCCGGACGTCGGGCGCTGCAGGCCACAGATTAAGCGGATAAGCGTCGTCTTGCCCGCACCGTTTTTCCCTACAAATCCATATACCGCACCTTTTGGGACATGCATGGATAATCCGTCCAGTGCTTTAAAATGCCCGTAATGCTTGCATAGCGATTCTGCTGTCATTACATATTCCATCTCTTGAACCTCCCGATTTTCGTTTCTTCCATATACATTTTCTTTCATACACATTTTCTTTCATATGGAGAATGCTTTCATCCTGGAAACGGCCGTTTCGCATTCCCAGGCACATCCCTGTGACCTGCCGCTGCGTTTCCGGGATGCTGTAATCATACAGAAAAGAGGTTAAGAAACCGGCCAGGAAAAGATAAAGATTTCATTAAGAATCTGTCTGATTTTTTTCCCTTAATTTAAACCCGATGCCCCAGACGGCTTCGATATAATCCCTGCCGCCTGCCTCGCGCAGCTTCCTGCGCAGATTGCTGATATGGACATTCAGGGAATTTTCCGTACAGTCCGGCGTGTCCGCGCTGATTCGGTCCAGCATGACCGAACGCGTCACCACCTGGGACGGATTTTGCAAAAGCAGCTTTAAAATCGCAAATTCCGTCCGGGTCACCCGCACCGGCTGGCTGCCAATCCGCAGCTCATGTGTCTGCGCATCCAGCTCGATTTCTTCATATGCCAGCCGGTCTCCGGCATCCTGTGCAGCCTGCTTTCGAAACTGTACCTGAATGCGTGCCAGCAGCTCCTGGATATCAAACGGTTTTGTCAGGTAATCGCAGGCACCGCCAAGCAGCAGGCTTACTTTATCCGATACGCTGACCTTCGCACTGATTACAATAATCGGAATACCGCTTACCTTTTGCAGCACTTCTTCCCCAGACAGCCCGGGCAGCATCAAATCCAGAAGTATCAGGCTCGGCCGGCTGTGCTCAAACAGCAGGAGCGCTTCCGTTCCCGAATATGCACGCAGCGTCTGGTAGCCCTCTTTCTTTAAGACCTGTTCCAGCATGTCCCCAATATAAATATCATCATCCACAATCGCAATTGTTTTCATTTTCATTTTATTATCTTACTCCATCTGCACATAACTGCTGACCCCGCCGCCTGCCTCGCGCCGTTTTGCTACCGTGATTTTGCGTTCTATCTGTTCTTTTAATTCTGACACATGCGAAATGACGCCGACCAGCCTGTTTCCTTCGGTCAGCCGCACAAGCGCCTTCATGGCATGGCTCAGGGCTTCCTCATCCAGGGAGCCGAATCCTTCGTCAATAAACATCGAATCCATCTGAATGCCGCCGGCATACGACTGAATTTCGTCAGACAGCCCGAGCGCAAGTGATAAGGACGCTTCGAAGGTTTCCCCGCCCGAAAGTGTTTTGACGCTTCGCTGCGAAGCATTGTAATGGTCGATAACGCACAGCTCGAGCCCTTCCTTTTCTTTCAGGTTCCCGCTGTTTTCCTCGCGTTTCAGTTCGTACTGCCCGCTGCTCATGGTCATCAGGCGCAGATTGGCACGGCGTAAAATCCGGTCAAAATATGCCATCTGGATATAGGTTTCCAGCTCTATTTTCGGCTTGCCGTTCAGCTTTCCGTTCGCCGTTTCCGACAATGCATGAAGCCACGTATATTTCTGCTCGACTGCTGTAATATCATCCTGCTTTTCCTTTACCCTGGCATAAATATCTTTGTTGGCTGCATACGCATGGTTTTTCTGGTCCCGCCTGTCCTGCAGTTCTTTTTTCTCACGCTGGCAGCGTGCCTTGTGTTCCAGCACTGCTGCTTCCTGAGTACAGGCATCTTCTCCGGCATTATCCGCCTGCCCGTCAGAAGTCTTCTTTAATGTTTTCTTTAATGTCTCTATCGATGCCAGCAGACGTTCCATCTTTGTACTGCACGCAGTGTAATGCTGCCCTGCCTTTTTCAGCGCATCCTCCAGGCTGTCTTTTTTCTCCGAAAGCATCCGGATTTTTTCCTCTGCTTCGGATTTCTGCTCTGTGCCCAGCTGGTTTAAAATGCTTTCGATTTTTTCTGCGGCTGCCTGAATCTGCACCTTCTGTCTGGCAAGCTGCACCTCAGATTCCTGCTGCTGTTTTGCAAGCTTTTGAATCTGTTTTTCCTTCTGTGGATTCTGCTGTTCCAGCTGCTGCTTTCTGTCCAGCTTTTCGCGGCAGCGTGCAAGAGCTTCTTTTAAATCCAGGCTGCTGCTTTCCAGCTTTATTATAGCCTTCCCTGTGGATTCTGCTAATGATTCTTCGGATAAGACGGCATATTCTGTCTGCTGTTCTCCTGCGAAACCTGTGTATTCCATCCGCCGTTCACCGGATGCTTCCTGCAGCTTTATACCAAAGCCTTCCTGTCCATCTGTTTCTTCCGCAAGCCTGCACAGCATTTCTGACAGCTGCTTCTTTTTTTCGTTACACTGTGCTTTGCTTACTTCCAGTTTTTTATCCAGGTCTGACAGAAGCTCCCGCACGGCTTCCAGCTCCTGCATTTTTTCCAGCTTCTGCGCTTCCAGATGCCTGCATTCTTCCAGTTCTCCCGAAATCTTGCCTATACACAAGTCCAGTTTTTCACCGTATTCCGCAATCACTTCCAAAATATATGAAGTTTTTTCCGCATCCGAAAGACTTTTTTCCAAATAATCTCCGTTTTCTCCAGCTTCTGCATCATCCGGCTTTTCCATATCCTGCATGCTTTCCAGACTGTCCATGGCCTGTTGCCGGCCATCCTGCATGCCTTTCATACTGCCTTCCAGCCGCATCCGGCCCGGCCTGTATTCCGGGAATTTCTGTTCCAGAAGCTGCCCGGCCTGTTCCAGAACCCCGGCTGCTTTGTTCCATTCGCGGAGCATCTGCTGATGCAGCGTTTTTTCCTGTCCGCGCAGCTCTGCTGCCTGTTTCCGGTTTTCTTCTGCCAGCTGCTGCAGGTGTTTTCTGTCTGCTTCTTCTTTTTCTGCTTCCTGCCACAGCCTGTCCAGTTCTTTTTTATCTGACTTTGCCTGTGCAAGCTTTTCCTGGCACTGCCGGAAAGCTTCTTTCAGATGCCGCTTCATTTCTGCCGTGCTTCCGGCCGCTTTTTCCGGAAAATCCATTGCCGCTTTCAGGCTTTCCCAGCTTTTGTTTTTTTCTTCCAGCTGGCCGTCTGCCGCCGCAGAGTCCTGGCTTTTGCGGCGCAGCTTTTCATTTAATTCCTTTTGTTTTTCTTCCCCTTTTTTCAGCAGAGAATCCAGCTCTGCCTTGCGTTCTTTCTTTTGTTCTGCTTCCCGGATGCGTGCAGCCAGTTCTTTTTCCCTGTGCCTGTTATCCTGCCGCCTGCCTTCGATTTTCAGATGCAGCTGCGGCAGAATCCGCTTCATCTGTGCCGCAGCTGCATCCTCCGTCCGCAGGCCTTCCATCAGCCCGGGAATCGCACAAGCCAGTTCCGCCACCGCCTGTCCCTGTTCTTCCAGCCGTTCTTTTAAATGCCCGGCCCCTGCACTCAGACGCTCTGCATTTACGCCCGCTGCTTCCAGCCGCTGCTTTTCCCGCTCCAGTTCTTCTTTTTCCGGAACTGTGTCCGGCACATCTGCCAGCTGCGGATGATGCACGGAACCGCAGACCGGACAGGCTTCCCCTTCCTGCAGCCCTCTTGCCAGCATCCCGGCCCGGGCATCCAGAAACAGCTTTTCCAGTGTCCGGTATTTCAGGCCGCAGCGTTCCTTTTCCTTTACGGCTTCCTGATATTGCAGCTGTCCTGCCGCAAGCTCCTCCTGCTTTTTGTCAAACAGCCCGATTTGCTTTTCCAGCTTTTCCTGTATCTTTTTTTGTTCTTCCAGCTCCTGTTTTTTCTGTTCCAGCTTCCATAATTCCGTATCAGCTTCCCTGGCCAGTTCCCATTCTTCTTTCCATAAATCCAGCTGCTTTTGGTGTTCCCCGGCCTGAACCTGTGCCTGCTTTAACGCTGTTTTCTGTTCCCCGCACCAGGCTTCCAGCTGCGCCAGGCTTTCTGCCTGTTCCTGAAAGCTGCGCAGCTTTTCTTCTGCTTCTGCGGCCTGATGGCGGCATTGAACTTCTGCTTCCCCGGCACCTTTGAGCCTGTCCAGTGCGGCACGCCGCTTTTCCTGGGATTTTTGGAATCCGTCTTCCCTGTCCGCCAGTTCTTGTGCCCGTTTCTCAGTGCCTGTGATTTCCTGTTTCAGATTCTGCTGCTCCTGTGCTTCCTGCAAAAGAATGGTTCCGCATTCACAAAGCTTTCCCGAAATCTCCTGTGCCGCCGCAAGCAGCCGGTCACGTCCCGAAAAATTTTCTATCCGGCTGTGCAGCCCCTGCAGATGGTCCTGCAGCTTCTGTGCATCCTGCTGCGCTTTGGCCTGTCTGTTTTTTATCTCCTGGCGGCCTTCCATTTCCTGCAGCAGCGCGTGTTTATTCCCTTCCAGGCTGGCTTTTTTGCTGTTCAGCTTATCCAGCTGGTTTTCCAGGCGCTGCTTTTCTTCCCCGGCAGATGCCAGCTCCTGCAGGATTTGTACATCCATCTGCAGCGCATGTTCGAGCTCCTTCCTGCTGTTTTCGAGTGCTGCCCTGCGTTTGTGCTCCGCTTCAAACACCTGCCTGTCCGATGCCAGTCCGGCTTTTTCTTTCTGCAGCTGTTCAAACAGCCCGAGATGGTCCTGCAGCTCCTTTATCTGCATGGCAAGCCCTTCACATGCCCCTGCCTGCTCCTGCGCACTGCAAAGCCGGTCTTTTGCCTGTTCTAAAAGCGGGCCCTGTTCTTCCAGAATCTTCTGGCACCGGGCCAGTTCTTCCTGCTGCTGTTTCATTTTCAAAATATGGCCCAGCAGCTGGTCATCGTTCTGTATCTGCCCTTCCACTGCTTCAATCTGCCGCTCCAGCTGCCTGACTGCTTCTTCATCTTCCAGGCACATCTGCGCAAGCAGCAGCATCCCTTCCCCGATTCTGCCGTCAAACTTCCCTTTGCGCAGCTCACGCATCTTTTCTGCCAGGGGCGTATCATCCCCGCAGTGAATGCCTTCCATATACTGGTTCATGCTGCGCCTGCATTCGTCATAAGCCTTCCACTGCGCCTTTTCCGCGTTCCTTAACTGTTCCTGGATTTTCCGGTACATGCCGGTTTTAAAAATCTGGCGGAAAATTCCAATGCGCTCCTCTGTCCCGGCCAGCAGCAGCTTCTGAAAATCCCCCTGCGCTATCATTGCAATCTGTGTAAACTGCCTGCGGTCCAGGCCGGTCAGCTCTGTCACGGCACGCGTGACTTCCCTGGACTTTGTCACCGGTTCCCGCCCGTCCGGATATATCAGCTGTGCATCGGCCCTTTGCAGCGTATACCCGCTTCCCCGTCCCTTCGGGCGCATATACTCGGGATTGCGCTTTACCTGATAGCGTTTTCCACGGTAATCAAACGAAAAAGCCACGTATGTTGCGGTATCTTCTTTTGCATACTTGCTGCGGAACATATCCGCCTTTCGCACATCCCCGCTCGCTTCTCCATACAGTGCAAACGCAATGGCGTCAAATATCGTGGTTTTCCCGGCCCCGGTATCTCCGGTAATCAGATACAGCCCCTGCCCGCCAAACCGCTCGAAATCAATTTCCGTTTTATCTGCATACGGGCCAAAGGCGCTCATAATCAGTTTTACAGGTTTCATTGCGTTCCCCCGCTCTTTCCTATATCTCATATCTTTCCCGCTGCCACATCCCGTTCCTTACGGCTCCACGGTAAAGATATCCTCTATCGCCGCTTCAAACACTTTCGCAATATTCCATGCCAGCACAAGAGAAGGGTTATACTTTCCCTTCTCCAGATTTCCAATCGTCTCCCTGCGCACACCGACCCGTTTTGCCAGGTCTTCCTGCTTCATATCATATCTGGCCCGGTATTCCCGAATCCTGTTTATAATCATTCCGACGCACTCCTTCTCTCCTTCCATTCCCGTATCACCAGCGAGCCCGTAAACACCAGCACGTTTACCGAAAAGCTGGTGGCAAACGCTGCCGGCACTGCTTTATCTGCTCCCCATACCGATATTCCGAAAAACATAGCCGGAACAAGGCCGAGCATGCCTGCCATAAATGCAGCTGTGGCTGATTTCTGCACATTCATCAAAAACAGTTCATCTGGAACAACCCAGAAATACCGCACAAATGCCAGAAATCCAAAAAAACCGTACCATGACGTATTCCCGCTTTTCCAGCCGAAAACCGCTATCAGGGACAGCAGTGACAGAAATCCCAGATAATTTATTTTTCTCATCGTAATTCCCCCTTTTCTTGAAATGTGGTAAATTTCGCTCTTTATGTGATAAATTTACCACATTCCTAAAGAACTGTCAAGACTGTTCGGTCTTTGCTTTTTCCATCAGCTCCTCTATGGATTTCAGCATCGGCGCAATCCGGCTGTCAGGACTGTTCGGTCTTTGCTTTTTCTATCAGCTCCTTCATAAACACTTCCTGCTCCCGGCTCATCGGCTGGTTGTTCTGTATCTCATAAAACTCCGCAAACAATTCCAGCTCAGATTTTTGTTCCATATGCTCTGCCAGCTCCACGGCCCGGTTCTGCCTGGTACGGCTGTTATCGTACACAAGCTGCATCAGGTTCGGATAAATTGTACGCAGCTTCTGCAGGCCGTCCGGAATATCTTCCTCGTCGGTCAGCGTCACCTGCACATAATCCTGCGTGTCGGTTCCCTCATAAAAAGGACGTGCCGTCACTTCCAGATAGGTGCCCCGGATTTTGCGCATATCATGCAGCGGCACAAGCGGCACGGTACGAAGCTTAATCCGGCCCTTTTCCTGAAATTCTGCGACCGTAACCGATTTTTCCTGTTCTGCTTCGGAAAACGAATATTTTAACGGTGTCCCGCAGTAGCGCACCGTGTCCCGCTTTACCTTCTGCGGCGTATGAATATGCCCCAACGCCACATAATCAAACGCGTCAAATACTTCCGCATCCACATTGTCCAGGCCGCCCACAGACACATCCTCCGAATCACACCGTCCCGCGCCGGTTACAAACTGGTGAGCCACAAGAATATTGCGCTGCGTGCAGTCAATGTCCATCCGCCCGGCAGCTGCCTTTACCGCATCATGATAGCTTTCCGGCATATCCGTCCCGCCCTCGCGTTCCAGCACATGGCGCACGGCAGCAGGCTTTAGAAACGGCAGCAGGTAAACAAACAGCTCTCCATACGTGTCTTCCAGCCTGATTTTTACCGTATTCCCGTCATACACCGGAGATACATATACGCCCCTGCCGCTCATAAGCTGTGCGCCAAATGCAATCCGCTCCGGCGAATCGTGGTTGCCGCTGACCGCAAATACCTTTATCTGCCTGTCCGCAAGCCCGGTCAGGAAGGAATCAAACAGCCTGACGGCTTCCGCAGACGGCACGGGCTTGTCATAAATATCGCCCGCAATCAGCACGCCGTCCGCCTGTTCTTCCCCTGCAATCCGCAGTATCTGGTTCAGGATATATGCCTGGTCTTCCATCAGGGAAAATTCATTCAATCGTTTTCCAATATGCAAATCTGAAATATGGAGAAATTTCATAGCTGTCCTCTTTTCTGGCTGCTTATTCCGTGCCTGTACTGCCTTCCAGCTTTACAATATCTTCTCGGATAAGCTTCCAGCAGGTCTTCTTTCAGCCTGCCAGTCACGCTTTTGAGGTATTGCTCATAGCTGGCGCAAAAATCCGGCGGATTTTCCATGCCCTGATTTCTTACCAGACAGTTTATCATAATATCCCGAAACAGTCCATAATCCGATATATAATCATCCAATCTGTTTACTGCGATGTTACTGTTCACACAGGACTTTGCAGTGTCTGCCCCAGGG
>OFGR01002293.1_pt1 | contig 13029 bp, 14 predicted proteins | sample 1521811 | NCBI WGS metagenome assembly OFGR01 (sample SAMEA3504098, study PRJEB24116) | mouse gut metagenome | biome: mouse gut; feature: mouse-associated habitat; material: faeces | place: Denmark | collected 2011
AGATTTACCATACAAGTGATGGTAGTATTCGCTGGTATTTTATACTAGGTGTTGGGCTTGGAGTGATTTTGATGTGGGTTTTTCTCGACAGAGAGGAAAAACTATTCAAAAAGATTTACGGCAATAAAGAGAAAGATTTGCGCCAGGGGCTTGATAAAAAAGAAGAAAAAAGTTAAGATAAGGGTGAGTATAACGGGCAGGGGTGCCTGTAAATAAGGGTGAAAATTATATGGGTAATACAGAGAAGAAACGTCCGAAGAAGCATCGGAGGAGGCGTATGCAGCGCCATAAGAGGAGTGTGCTGGCGGTCAGTGCGGTCGTTTTGCTTTTGTTTGCGGTTGTGACGGCTAACAGTATATCCCTCAGAGCCAAAGAAAAGGAATATCTGGGGCAAGAGCAGGATTTGGAACAACAGATTAAGGAAGAAAAAGCGCGCGCGGAAGAAATTGATGAGCTTCGCGAGTATGTGGGGACAGACCAGTATGTGGAAGACGTTGCGCGGGATAAACTGGGATTGGTTCACGAGAACGAGATTATACTAAAAGAAAAATAATAGACAGAGGATAAGCTTTAGGAGATGTTCCTAAGGCTTTTTATTTTTTGTTTTTTGAAAATTATGTCTGAAAACCGTTGAAAGGGGAGTAAAAAATGGTGGAAATAAAGGAAAAGACGGCATTTATCAATCCATATGTCGTACAGATGGACAAGTTTGCAGATTCTTTGGTGCATTTGTCAAAAACATTTCTTACGCTGGAGGATTATAAAGGAACATTTTCAAAGGAGGAAGTTGAGGAGATGTTCCTGAAGGTTACGGATAAAGTCTGTGAGAACTGTGAGAAAAGGGAGTGGTGTCTGGGGGAGAATCGGGTCCATACATATCAGATGCTCTATGAAATTCTCTGTACTGTGGAGGACTTTGGCGCAGAGTTAAGCGTCGAATTAAAAAGGAGCCTGCAGAAAAGGTGTATCATGGCGCCAAGATTTTTGCGGGAGACGCTGGAAACCTTTGAACATGCAAAAAAAATAATGATGTGGAGCAACAAGATTGTAGAGAATCGGGAGGGCTATGCGCAGCAGTTGAACCGTTTTGCAGAAATGATTCAGCATACCACCCGCGAGCTGGATGCCGGAATTTTTGAGGACGAGCATCTGGAAAAACGTCTGAAGACTCAGCTTCGTAAAGGCGGGGCAAGAATGTTGTCATCTGTGTTTTATATGACGGCTCAGGGAAAATATGAGATTCATCTTACTGTAAAGTCCATGAAGGGACATGTAATCGCCACGAAGGAGTTGGCTTCTGTTGTGGGCTCATGTACGGGAAGAACCATGACGCCTCAGATGGGGGAGCGTCCTCTTGTGGGGGAGGAATACTGTACGGTTGCCTGTGTGGAAAGCGCCAGATATCACACCCTCCAGGGGGTTGCGAAGATTGGAAAGGGCTGCGGAAAGATTTCTGGCGATACCTTTCTCATGACAGACCTTCCGGGCGGCAAAAAGGGAATTGCCCTTTCTGACGGTATGGGTTCTGGTGAGGAGGCGTTTAAGGAGAGTAAGATGGTGGTTGAAATGCTGGAGGAGCTTCTGGAGGCAGGCTTCCCTGTCACAATGGCAATCCAGTTGATGAATACGGCGTTAGTGATTGCGCGTGAGGAGGTGCGTTTTTCCACCATTGATGCCAGTCTGTTTGATTTGTACAGCGGAACCTGCGAGTTTGTGAAGGCGGGAGCTTCGACTACGTTTATCAAGAGGAAGGATTCTGTCGAAGCAATTACCTCTACCTCTCTGCCTGTGGGTGTGATTCGTGAGCTTGAGCTTGAGCCTGTGGAGAGGAAGCTTGAGTCAGGGGATTATGTGATTATGGTGACAGACGGTGTCATGGATGCGTTGCCGGTAGGGGAGCAGGAAACATTGATGAAGAAGTTTATCCAGGATGGGGATATTGTGAATCCGAAGGAGTTGGCTCATCATATTCTGGAGCAGGTGCTGGCATGGACAGAGGAGGTGCCCGTGGATGATATGACGGTGCTGGTAATCGGAATGTGGAAACTTTAGCTTGCTTTTTACGATAGATTTAGATATATTTATTACGACGTTTTCTAAGCTATGTACAGAATTAAGCAGAAGGATAAATTTATGTATCAGCGGGTAAAGGATTATGTTCAGCGTTATCATATGCTGGATGAAGATGATAAGGTGATAGCAGGCGTATCGGGAGGTGCAGATTCCATATGCCTTCTTTTCATGCTTTTAGAGTTAAGCAGGGAGTTTGGCTTTTCTGTGATGGCAGTCCATGTGCATCACGGTCTGCGAGGAAATGCGGCGGATGCAGACGCGGCGTACGTGGAAACTATGTGTAAGAAGCAGGGGGTAGAGCTGCGGACATTTTATGAGGATGTGGGCGGATATGCCAGAAGAAACGGTTTGACGCTGGAGGAAGCAGGACGGGATGTACGGCGTGAGATATTTCAGAAGGTGCTGCGTGAGGAAAATGGTACGAAGATTGCTCTTGCTCATCACCAGAATGATAATGCAGAGACGCTGCTTTGGAATCTGTGTCGGGGATGCAGTCTTAAAGGCCTTGGGGGGATTGCGCCTGTCTCTGAACCATGGATTCGCCCCCTTTTATGCCTGAAAAGAGAGGAAATTGAATCATATCTTGAAAATCGGGGAATATCTTATTGTACGGATGAGTCAAATTTTACGGATGATTATACCAGGAACCGTCTCCGAAGTCATGTGATTCCTTATCTTGAAGAACAGGTCAACAGACAGGCAGTCTTCCATATGTCAGAAACCATGGAGAGTATGCGGATGGTGGGAGAGTATGTGGAGCAGGAGACAAAGCGGTATGAGGGGCTGTGTATCCAATATGAGGGTTTGGAAGACGGAGTTACAAAAGCAGTACTTTTTGAGACCGAATTTCGGCAGGTCCCTATGGCGCTTAGGGGATTTGTGCTTCATGAAATGCTTTGTCGTGTGGCAGGAAGAAGAAAGGATATCGGAAGTATTCATATTAAAGAATTGGAGGAGCTGCTAAATCGGCAGGTGGGCAGGCAGCTTCATTTACCATATCATATGTGCGCTAGGCGGAGTTATGCAGGCATTGAATTGTCTGTAATGTCAGATATGATTAGTTCGGATACAAAAACAGAATACCCAGAATGTCCTGTTGAGGCAAGAGTATTTGATCGGACGGGAGATATGGTAATATTTCCTGAAAACCCCTACACGAAATGGTTTGATTATGATATAATTAAAAATACTGTTAAAATCAGACATAGGGAGCCAGGCGACTATATTACCATTTCTAAGGATGGCGGCACCCAGAAACTGAAGCAGTATTTTATTAATGAGAAGATACCAGGCAGTTTAAGAGACGGAATATGGCTTGTGGCAGATGGAAAGCATATTATGTGGATTGTCGGGTACAGACAGAATCAGAAGTATCAGATTACAGGCAAGACCAGGAGAATCCTGGAATTGAAATTTTACGGAGGACAAGACGATGGGAGAAAGCGTCAGAGTAATGATTTCGGAAGCAGAGGTTACGAAAAGGATTGAGGAAATGGGACGTGAAATCAGCGAGGATTACGCGGGGAAGCAGATTCATCTAATCTGTATTCTTAAAGGAGGAGTGTTCTTCATGTGTGAGCTTGCGAAGCGAATCAGCGTTCCTGTATCCATGGACTTTATGAGTGTAGGCAGTTACGGAGACGGAACAACATCCAGCGGCGTGGTAAGGATTGTTAAGGATTTGGACGAATCGCTGGAGGGCAAGGATGTGCTTGTGGTGGAGGATATTATTGATTCGGGAAGGACACTGTATTATCTGTTAGATGTTCTTAAGAAAAGACACCCAAACAGTATGAAATTATGCACGCTTCTCGATAAACCGGACAGAAGAGTTCGGGATGTCAGGGTGGATTATGTGGGCTTTGAGATTCCAGATGAGTTTGTAGTGGGATATGGGCTTGATTATGCCCAGAAGTACAGGAATCTCCCATATATCGGAATTGTAGAAGGCGTGGAATAGAAAGGGGCTTTGAGACTTTGAATGATAGGAAGGTAAGAGGGCTGAGCGGTGCCACGATTCTGACATTAGTAGTATTTCTGTTCGTGATATTGTGGCTTACCAATCAGTTCGACCAGAAGGAAGAAGAAATCAACTGGAAGGAATTTGAAGAACTGGTTACAAGCGACTCTCTGGGAAAGGTTGTTGTCAACCAGAACAAGAATGTGCCCACAGGACGGGTAGAGCTTGAGATTAAGGATAAGGAGGGTGAGCTGAAATATCTCTATGTTTCGGATGTCAATGAGGTTCAGGATTATCTGAAGGAGAAGAATGTAAGCTATGAGATGCCGGATGTCCATGAGGACAGTTGGTTCGTGACAGTGGTTATGCCGGTAGTGCTAACGCTATTGGGAGTCATGCTGATCTTTACCGTTATGAACCGCCAGAGCGGCGGGGCGAACGCCAAGGCCATGAACTTTGGCAAGAGCCGTGCCAGGATGAGTATGGGCGGTGACAAGAATATTACATTTTCTCAGGTTGCGGGTCTTAAGGAGGAGAAGGAGGAATTGGAGGAGATTGTGGATTTTCTGAAATCTCCCAAGAAATATATTCAGGTTGGCGCAAGGATTCCTAAGGGCGTGCTGCTGGTAGGCCCTCCGGGAACCGGAAAGACTCTGCTTGCCAAGGCTGTTGCGGGAGAGGCGGGAGTTCCGTTCTTTACGATTTCAGGTTCCGACTTTGTAGAGATGTTCGTCGGCGTGGGTGCGTCCCGTGTCAGGGATTTGTTTGAGGAGGCTAAGAAGAATTCTCCGTGTATTATTTTTATTGATGAGATTGACGCTGTAGCAAGACGGAGAGGCACAGGTATGGGCGGCGGCCATGATGAGAGAGAGCAGACGCTGAACCAGCTTCTGGTTGAGATGGACGGATTCGGTGTCAATGAGGGCGTCATTGTGATGGCAGCTACGAACCGTGTGGATATTCTGGACCCCGCTATCCTGCGTCCAGGAAGATTTGACCGTCGGGTTATGGTGGGAAGACCGGATATCCAGGGCAGAGAGGAGATTCTTAAGGTTCATGCAAAGGGCAAGCCTCTTAGCGAGGAGATTGATTTGAGACAGATTGCCCAGACGACAGCAGGCTTTACAGGGGCAGACCTTGAGAACTTGCTGAACGAGGCGGCGATTCTGGCTGCTAAGGAGAACCGAATCTATCTGAAACAGGAGGATATCAAGCGGGCGTTTGTCAAGGTGGGAATCGGCGCGGAGAAGAAAAGTCGGGTGATTTCAGATAAGGAGAAGCGGATTACTGCATTTCACGAGGCGGGACATGCGATTTTGTTCCATGTGCTTCCGGATGTGGGTCCGGTCTACAGCGTGTCAATTATCCCAACCGGAGGGGCAGGAGGATATACCATGCCGCTGCCGGAGAATGACGAGATGTTTAACACAAAGGGAAAAATGTTACAGGATATCACTGTCGCACTTGGGGGACGTGTGGCAGAAGAGGAGGTGCTGGATGACATTACTACCGGTGCATCCCAGGATATCAAGCAGGCGACCAGCCTTGCCAAGTCCATGGTTACAAAATTTGGTATGTCCGAGGCTGTTGGCTTAATCAATTATGACAATGACAGCGACGAGGTATTTATCGGCAGGGACCTTGCCCATGCGTCAAGAGGCTATGGGGAGAGTGTGGCGACAACCATCGATCTGGAAGTGAAACGGATTATTGATGAGTGTTATAACAGGGCAAGGGATGTGATTAAGAAATATGACGATGTTCTTCATGCATGTGCAGACTTGTTGTTGGAGAAGGAGAAGATTTCCAGGGAAGAATTTGAATCATTATTTGCAGGAGAGGTTTCGGAAGCTTAGTGAAAGAGTACACAAATAATAATTAGGGGGATTATGGCATGAATATACAGGCATTATTTTGTGATGGGACGGCAGGTTATGTTATTCCACAGGAGCCCCGTGAGAATGAATCTGTGAGATTACGTTTCCGCACAGCCAGGGATGATGTTAAGAGAGTACGCCTGATGACGGCTGTTGGCGGGTATGATTTGGAGAAGGAAAAAGGAAACGGCAACGACAGCGAATTTGATTATTATGTGATTACATGGCGGTTAAATGAGAATCCGTTCCGTTACTGTTTTGAGATTCAGGATGAGGAAGAAACATACTACTATGGAAGATGCGGTGTGTCCAAGGAGATTGTAGAGTTTTATAATTTTGTTATCGTTCCGGGCTTCTCCACGCCAGACTGGGCTAAGGGGGCGGTGATGTACCAGATTTTTACGGACCGCTTCTACAATGGCGACAAGTCCAATGATGTTGAGACGAATGAATACTATTATATCGGCGGATACAGCAGAAAGGTGACAGACTGGGACAAATATCCGGACGCTATGGGAGTTCGGGAGTTCTATGGCGGCGACCTTAAGGGAGTCATGGAGAAGCTTGATTATTTGCAGGACCTTGGGGTGGAGGTGTTATATTTTAACCCATTGTTTGTTTCCCCATCCAACCATAAGTATGATATTCAGGATTATGATTATATTGACCCTCATTATGGGGTGATTGTCGAGGACGGCGGCGAAGTTCTTGCAGAGGGAGAGACTAAGAACCGCAAGGCGACGAAGTATCAAAAGCGGGTCACAGACCTTAAGAATCTGGAGGCCAGCAACCAGTTATTTATTGAACTTGTGGAAGAACTGCACAGGCGGGGAATGAAGATTATTCTGGACGGTGTGTTTAACCACTGTGGTTCGTTTAATAAATGGATGGACCGCGAGAGAATCTATGAGGGACAGGAAGATTATGAGCCTGGGGCTTATGTTTCTTCTAAGAGTCCCTATAAGAGTTATTTTCATTTTATTAATGACAGTGAGGAAAATTGGCCTTACAACCATGCTTATGACGGATGGTGGGGGCATGATACGCTGCCGAAGCTTAATTACGAGGATTCGGTGAAGCTTGAGAATTATATTTTATATATAGGAAGAAAATGGGTGTCTCCGCCTTACAATGTGGATGGGTGGAGGCTTGACGTGGCGGCTGACTTAGGACAGACGAACGGGTATAATCATCTGTTCTGGAAGAAGTTCCGCAAGGCTGTCAAGGACGCGAATCCTGATGCGCTGATTCTGGCAGAGCACTACGGCGACCCCAGCGAGTGGCTTCAGGGGGACGAGTGGGATACTGTGATGAACTATGATGCGTTTATGGAGCCTGTTACCTGGTTTTTGACGGGGATGGAGAAGCACAGTGACGAACAGCGGGAGGAGCTTCGGGGAAACACAGATAATTTTGTTGGTTCGATTACACACCATATGGGGAACATGCTGACACCGTCGCTTCAGGTGGCCATGAATGAGTTGTCCAACCATGATCATTCCCGATTTCTGACTCGTACGAATTATATGGTGGGGCGGGTGGAACATCTAGGGCCGGAGGCGGCCAATGAGTATGTGAACCTGGCTGTCATGCGTGAGGCGGTGGTGATGCAGATGACGTGGATTGGCGCGCCCACGGTGTATTATGGAGACGAGGCGGGAGTCTGCGGATTTACAGATCCGGATAACAGGCGGACATATCCCTGGGGGCATGAGAATCGGGAGTTGATTGCTTTTCATAAGGAAATGATTCGGATTCACAAGGAGCATCCGGCTCTGCTGACGGGCTCGCTGAACATATTGAATGGTTCAATTAAGGTGTCGAACGGGGATGAACATAATATACTTGCTTATGGACGATTCCAGGGAGATGACAGGATTGTTGTGATTATTAATAACCGAAGTGAGCTTGCTGAGGTGACTGTGCCGGCGTGGCTTGCCGAGGTGCCGATGAAATGCAGGATGGAGAAGCTGATGTATTCTTACCAGGAGGGATATTCTGTGGATTATGAAGAATATCTGGTAGAGGATGGAGAAGTGGTGGTGAATATGGGAGCGTATTCAGCGTTGGTGCTGTGCGGATAAGGAGAGGGCGTGAGTGCGCCCTCTATTTTTGCTTTATAGGAAATTCCGTCCTTTTGCGGCACAAAGAAAAACGTATGTTCATCGAACATACGTTAGATGAATATGTGTTTTGGGTATACAAAACAGACGGTAGAGGATTTAGAAGATATAAAAGCCTTCTTCTCCAAAATCCTTCTCCAAAATCGTCACCAAATGGGTCATCTTCATTAAGGAAATAATCCATGTCGAGAAGGTCATCCTCGCTCATGCGGCGAATGTCCTCGGATGTCATTCCTTCCGGTGGATCATCCATATATTTTTTACGTAGTTTCTCTGCGTTTGGGTTCATAAGCACAGCCTCCTTTGAAAGGAGTATACCACAGGAATGGGATTTAAGGAAGTCATGCAGACGACCTTCTTTGACGAGAACGGGACATGACTTTCTCGTACATTTCTTCCAGAGAAACACGTTTGTGGCTGAAGTAAAGTTCTAAAAACAGCATGGTTGTACCACATTCGCACTTTAAGGGGTCATAACCAAAAGAAGAAAGGATGGCGGTACGCCACTGGTTAAAGCTTCTGTAAATATGATGTTTTTCACGGGAAATGGCTCTGTGAAGTTTTTTATCAATCTCCCGGTGGCGGGCATAAATGCCGCCGTAGCGGATCATTTTGAAATGTTTTTCCGGGATATGTCGGATGAGGCGCTCTATGAACTCCATAACAGGAAGAGTTTCTTCGACATAGGCATCATCTTCGTGGCGGTTGTAGTGGAAGGTGACAAAGTCACCATCATAGCTGTCAATCCGGGACGTGGCGATAACAGGCCGCCCCAGATAGCGCCCAATGTATTTTATGGCAGTTTTTGGGTCACATTTATTAGGCTTTGCATAGACATAGAAACCGTCCTTGTGTTCCCGGTAACAGCGTGACTTAGCCTTTTTGAAAGAAGGACCGATTTTGGATGCCATTTCATTCAGCAGGGCAGTACGGAAAGCAGTGCGGAGATAGTTATAGTTGAAGTGGCTGGTATTGCGCCAGAAACCATTATCGCTGTAACCACCCTCAGAAATAAGGCAGTGTATATGGGGGTTCCATTTTAAGTCCCTGCCAAAGGTGTGGAGAACCATGATAAAACCGGGAGTAAAGTTCATGGACTTATTCTGCTTAAAAAACATGCGTGAAACAACATTGTTAACAGCATGAAAAAGGCAGTCGAGGAGGGAACGGTCATTTAGAAAAAACTCCCGAAGATGCTCATCAATGGTAAAAATACAGTGGCGGTGGGAGACATTGATGAGTTTAAAGGACATACTGGTAGTGCGTTCCATGGCATATTTATTGCCGCAGGTGGGGCAGAAACGGCTTTTACAGCGGAAAGGGACAAACTTAAGCTTTCCGCAGTGGGGACAGCCATACATGGCGCCGCCAAAGGAGGGATCGCCGCAGTTGATCATTTTTTCAACATTTTCAATGACAGAGTCACGGGGATGTAGGATATAAATCATTTCTTCATAATGGTCCCTAAAAATATCTTGAAATAAGGCTACCGCAATCCCACTGGCTTTAGACGATGGGTGGTTCACTGAATGCCTTCTTTGTGGAGAACGAAAGTTTGTAAGACGAGAGGATATGAAAAAACTGGATGATTATATGGAAATGGTATTGTATTATTTTAAATATAGAGAATGTAATCCGCAGGTGGTGGAACTTATGATAGAGTCTTTTAAAATGGGAAGTTTAACTACTGTATAAGCTGGCGTGCAGAATAGATGGAACAAAATAGCTATTACATCTTTTACTTGACAGATATGCGAAACAGGAATATACTGATAGCGAACAAAATAATAAAGCACAGGGGGGCTGGTACAAACCGGCTGAGATTAAGACTGGATGTGTCTTTGACCCTTATACCTGATCTGGATAATGCCAGCGTAGGAACACCGCATATACGAATATATGTTGAAGCCAAGGCCTCGTTAGAATTATCTGACGTGGTCTTTTTATGATATAGGAAAGTTCGTACTTTCCTATATCATAAAACCCTCCGGGAGGATACGCACTCGCGTGAGCGGAGGCAGTCAGCAAAAGCTGACCACGCTCGGCGCGCAAAGCGTGCAAGCCCCTCATGAGTGAGGGGATGGGGAGATGAAGTAGGCTTGCCCACTTTGTTACGTCATAGGAAATTGTATTGCATTTCCTGTGAAACAAAAATGCGACAAAATTTGGACAGGAAGAGAAAAGGAGGAAGAAAGAATGAATGCAAGTGTAGCGATTCAAAGTCTGCCGCAGGCAGCAAATGATGAGGAATTGATCCGTATTGTAGATGAGGTGATTGCCTATATCAAAAGTACCGGATTGAATTATTATGTCGGACCATTTGAGACGGCTATCGAAGGGGATTACGATGAGCTGATGGATATTGTAAAAGAGTGTCAGCATATCGCAATCCGCGCGGGAGCGCCATCTGTTGCGGCTTATATCAAAGTGACCTACAAGCCGGAAGGAGACGTGCTGACGATTGAGAAGAAAGTTACAAAACACCACGAATAAGTTATGGTCCGCGGCGGCGGTAATTGTCATTTTGATTCTATGGCAGTTTGCCTGCAGTGCAGGGATGATATCAAAGTTTCTTCTGCCATCGCCTTTGGATGTGGCGAAGGCATTCGCAAGTGAATTTCCACTTCTTATGGAGAATGCAAAGGTGACGCTTGCGGAAGCTTTTATCGGGCTTTTGTCGGGTGTTTTGATCGGTTTTTTTATGGCGGTTATTATGGATCGGTTTGAGAAAATGTATCAGGCGCTTTATCCGCTGGTGGTATTGACGCAGACGATTCCGACGGTTGCGATTGCGCCGCTTCTTGTGCTGTGGTTTGGTTATGAAATGATGCCCAAGATCATACTGATCGTCATTGTGACATTTTTCCCTGTGACGGTAAGTCTGTTGGATGGTTTTCGTTCTGCCGACAGAGATACGTTAAATCTTTTGAGGGCTATGGGGGCGTCAAAAATACAAATCTTCTGGACGGTAAAATTCCCAGGGGCATTGAACCAATTTTTTGCAAGCCTTCGTATTGCAGTATCATATGCGGTTGTAGGCGCCGTGATCTCGGAATGGCTTGGAGGATTTAGCGGGCTTGGCGTATATATGACGCGAGTAAGAAAAGCGTTTTCGTTCGACAAAATGTTTGCGGTGATATTTTTGATTTCCGCAATCAGCCTGCTTTTGATGTGGATGGTAGACTTGGTGCAGAGGAAGTGTATGCCTTGGGAGGAAAGAAAATAAAATGAAAAAAAACAGTATAAAAAACAGTATAAAGAAAAAAATGTTATCGGCAATCTTAGTGTTTGGAATGGCAGCAGGGCTTGCAGGATGTGCAGGAAATCCTGATGTGAAAAAAGAAGATGGGAAACAATTGGAAAAGATTACGTTTGTACTGGATTGGACACCGAATACCAACCACACGGGGCTTTATGTGGCGCAGGAAAAAGGATATTTTGAGGAGGCGGGTCTTGAAGTGGAGATCGTGCAGCCGCCGGAGGATGGAGCTGCAGTGCTTGTGGCATCGGGAAAAGCGCAGTTTGGAGTGTCTTTTCAGGACTCTATGATGCCTGCGCTTGTAGGAGCGGATGCGCTCCCGATTACGGCAGTGGCAGCCATCTTGCAGCATAATACTTCGGGTATCGTTTCCCGTAAGGGAGAAGGTATGGACACGCCTAAAGGACTGGAAGGCAAAAAATATGCAACATGGGATATGGATTTGGAGAAGGCGACCATTAAAAATGTCATGGAAAAAGATGGCGGAGATTTTGGCAAGGTAGAATTGGTGCCGAGTACCGTTACCGATGAAGTATCTGCGTTGGAGAGCAAATCGGTAGATGCGATCTGGATATTCTATGGCTGGGCAGGAATTGCGGCCGAGGTAGCAGGTCTTGAGACGGACTATTTTGCATTCAAAGATATCAACAGTGATTTGGATTTTTATACACCAGTGATCATTGGCGGCGCAAAATGGCTGGAAGAGAATCCGGATACGGCAAAAGCGTTTTTATCTGCACTAGAAAAAGGGTATGAAGATGCCATCGAGAATCCGCAGGAAGCGGCCGAGATTTTGTGCAAAGCTTCTCCGGAGCTTGATAAAGAGCTTGTGTTTGCGAGTCAGGAATATATGAAAGACCAGTATAAAGCGGAAGTAGATCAGTGGGGATATATCGACCCTGCAAGGTGGAATGCATTCTACAACTGGATCAACGAAAATAATCTTCTGGAAGAAGAAATCCCGGAAAATACCGGATTTACGAATGAGTATCTGGAGTAAAAGCTTATGTCGGAATTAAAGGTGGCGAATGTTGCGTTCGCGTATGAAAAACAAAAAAATATTATCGAAGATATTTCCATCGAACTTCATGACAATGAAATCGTCTGTCTGCTTGGAACGAGCGGCGGCGGTAAGACGACTTTATTCAACGTTATTGCGGGGCTTCTTGTACCGGATCAGGGGGGCGTATTCTTGAATGGGGAAGACATTTCCGGAAAGCCGGGACATATTAGTTATATGCTGCAGAAAGATTTGCTGCTTCCGTATAAGACAATCGAGGATAATGTGGCGCTGCCATTGTTTATAAAGGGAGAACGAAAAAAAGAAGCGCGTATAAAAGTCGGAGCATTTTTTGAACAATTTGGACTGGAAGGAACACAAAAAAAATATCCGCACCAGCTTTCCGGGGGGATGCGGCAAAGAGCAGCGCTGCTTCGGACATACATGTTTTCAAAAGACGTAGCACTTCTCGACGAGCCATTTAGCGCCCTTGATACTCTGACGAAAAGCGAGATGCACAAATGGTATTTGGATGTCATGGATGAAATCCGATTGTCTACGTTATTTATCACACATGATATTGACGAGGCGTTTAAGCTGGGAAGCCGTATCCTGATCATGAAGGAAGGCTGTATCTGGCAGGAAGGTACGGCCAGAGAACTGACGGAGGCGCCGCGGGATGTGTTCGTGAGGAAGCTGCTGAACCGATGAAATGATGCTCCGGTTTAAATATTGCT
>OFGR01002294.1_pt1 | contig 13021 bp, 13 predicted proteins | sample 1521811 | NCBI WGS metagenome assembly OFGR01 (sample SAMEA3504098, study PRJEB24116) | mouse gut metagenome | biome: mouse gut; feature: mouse-associated habitat; material: faeces | place: Denmark | collected 2011
CAGCCCACTTCGAGGGCATAACTGGTTTCGATGGTTCTATCCCTACTCCTCGCTTTCAGCTCGAAGCAGGGTTCTCCGCAACCCGCGTCTCCGACGCTTTCATGTCCGTACAATCAGATGACGGGCTATTGGAGTCCGGTACGGACGATTTTGTCTTATCTTAACTCGACAGTAAGCCCCATGGCAGATACCATACGGTAGAATGTCGAAATCGAGGGGATGGTCTGCCCTCTTTCCACACGTGATATATAGCTTTTGTCAGTCCCTATTTTCTCAGCAAGCTCTGACTGAGTCATACCTACTTCCTTTCGGGCATCAAGGAGAATCTGTGCATTATACTCCTCCCATGCCTGATTTTCAGCTTGTCGGCGGCTCTCTGTTCCTGGAGCGCCAAAAGTTCGGTCAAGTTCTTCACTCACATTGTATGTCTGCATTCTTCTCTTCATAATACTCTTTCTTTAGACGTTTAGCCTTAGCTATCTCTTTTCGAGGAGTCTTTTGCGTTTTCTTCCTGAACGCATTGAACAGAATTACCAGTTTCTCACCATCGTAAATGAATAAGATCCGAAATTCGTTGTTCCCGTAATTAACCCGAAACTCATATATTTCATCTTCAATATATTTTATAAAGTGCGATGGCATTCTTTCTGTATCAGAGAACAGCAATAAGGCCCTGCGTATTTTCATCTGCTCTTTATCGCTAAGCTTAGCCATGAAATCGCGGTAATAGTCCTTATATGCTATTATCTCTCTTACCATGCGGCAAAGATAGCATCAGTTGTCTAATTATACAACATCTTCAAGCGAAAAAAGTTGTAACATATTACAACAGACATATCCGGCCCGGATGTGTGTGTTACCCTGTTTCCCTGTTTCCCGGAGGCGGTAACGCGGTAACACGGGAAACATCCGGTAACATGGTAACGGGAAACATGGTATTATCTGAACCAGTCGCCAAGGCGCTCACGCACCGCATTGGATTCCTTAAGCATCCGGATGAATTCGAGGGCCGAATGCTTCCGGTAGGCTCCGCGCAACATGTGCACACATCCGTCCATCTCCGTATCGCGCAGGTCAAGCGGCAGAGCCCGCAGGCCACTTTCACTGTATATGGTGGCTTCGGCCAGCACCGTGACAAGATGGCTCCGGCGCACCAGATGCAGAAGTATATTTACCTCGTTGAGCTCGATACGCACGCGCAGCCCGTCCATATAAGGGGCCATGACGCGGTCAAATGCGTTGCGGGCCTGCAGTCCGCGCACAGGAAGCGCCATATCGTAGCGGGCTATATCGGCCGGGCTCACGCGCTCCTTCGATGCCAGCGGATGATGCTCCCCTACTATGACGGAGAGATGATTGTCAAACAGCGTGTGGCTCTCTATCCCCTCACACCGTTCCGTAGGGCGGAAAGCGAGCACAAAGTCGACCGTGCGGCGCAGTAGCATATCCATAAGCTCTGCCATAGGACGGTAGCAGATATTGAGCTTCACCTTGGGATACTGTTTCATAAATTCAAGAAGCGTTTCGGTCAGCACAGGACTGAACGAATAGGTAACGCCGATATTCAGCGTGCCGGTAAGTAGCTGCTTGATATCCTGAATGCGTTCGCGGCATGCGCTTGCATCATACAGGGTGCGCTGAGCCAGGGGCATAAGCTCCCGCCCGGCTTCGGTAAGGCTCACCGAGTGGCTGCCGCGCTCGAACAGCTGCACATCAAGCTCATCCTCCAGCAGACGTATCTGCTGCGAAAGCGAGCTTTGCGCCAGATTCAGCACACGTGCGGCATCGGAGAAGTTCAGAGTCTCAGCCGCCTTGACAAAATAGCGTAATTGACGTAGTTCCATTTGCAGACAAAGATAATCAACGAGTGGCTTGAAACGAAATTTTCTTAAGCAGAAATACCGGCACATTGGCGCCGAGCACCATGCCAAGCACTATGAACACGCATGTCAGCCCGTTGGAGGCAAACATATACATATAATGATTGAACACCGCCTCCGAGGCATTGCCCATACAGTAGAACAGTCCCTCGACCGCCCGGTAGGCATACATGCCCGGTATCATGGGGAGCAGAGCCGGGAAGAAACACACCTCGGCGGGAAATTTCCTGATACGCGCGAAGAACACTCCCAGCAGCCCCACCACCAGAGCCGCGACAGTACTGGCCGGAATTATATTCATGGAAGCCTGCGTAAGCACATAGCGCACGGCATGTCCCGCAGCGGCGGTGATACCGCAGGCGGCGTAGGCCCTCGACGGAGTATTGCTGATACTTGCAAAACCGATGGCTGCTACAGCTGCAAACGCTCCATCGGCAAAAACATTTATAAAGAAATCGTAACCCATAGCTTCGTTCACACCTCAAGTCCTAACAGAAATATACCGCCGCACAACCCTACCGTGATACATGCCGTGATGACGAAAGCATCCATCAGGCGGCTGAACGCACAGAGATAGTGGCGGTCAATCATATCGCTCGCCGCATTGATGTAAGGTACACCCGGTATGAGATACAGCACGCTGGTGCCCAGAGCTATCTCAGGCGTCGCCCCTATACCGAATATATGCCCGGCAGCTCCTATGGCGGCGGAGAAAAAGGCCGCCAGCAGAACAGCCAGACGCATATCGCGCCCGTCGGCAAGCATCACCTGCTTCAGGCGGAATCCGGCCAGCGTGGCAACAAACACTATCAGCATCGAAGCCACATCGCCGCCGAAAAGCCGGCAGAATGAGGCGTTGGCAAGCGAGGCGAGCAGAAGCACCCGCACGGCCTTGGTGTGCGGCAAATGGATGCAGCGGTCAAATTCATGCCGTGCACCCTCCGGCGACATACGCCCGTCGGCCACCGCCCAGCTCAGACGGCTAAGTCGCGAATTGAGGTCGAAATTGATTCCGTGGCAACGCATCGGCCGCTCGTAGACACGTTCTGTGCCGTCAGGCTGACTCACCGCAAGCTGCACATGCATAGGCATGATATTGAGCCGTGCATCAAGCCCGAGAGCCGCTGCCATGCGGCTGACGTTCTTCTGCGTGCGGATACATGTGGCACCGCAGCCCCACATCCATGCGGCATAATCAGCCACAAAAGCAGCCGGCTCCGCAGGGCACCGGTGCGGCGTATCAGTACTCATCGCTGTCATCATCAGCATGTAAAGCGTCGCCCGGCATGAACAGCATATCACGCTCCTTACCTATGCTCAGCAGAGGGATATGATGCATCCCGGCCGAAACACTCTTAGCATTGCGGGCCATCCGGCTATAGCGGACAGCGCTTCTTACCAGCAGCACCACTATCAGCAGCGCCACAATGGCACACCATACAATCATTGATTCGTTCATAATAGCTTGTTATTTTTAATTGTCGGCAAAATAACAATCCTGACATCGGTTATGATTAACGCTTTCGGGTGTTTTTTCCGATGACTGCCATAGGAAAAAATAAACGTGGCAGGAAGCAGCTAATTCATCAGAAATAATTAATTTTGTAACTATGATGAACAATCCGAAACCAACCGTTGAAGAATCAATGCGCGCCATCCTCGAAGCCGAGAGCCGCGCAGTAGCATCCATACCCTATACCCCGGATTACGACAAGGCTGTACGTCTGATAGTGGAACGTGTCCATATCGGCAAAGGAAAACTCGTGACGTCAGGCATGGGCAAAGCAGGCCAGATAGCCATGAACATAGCCACCACATTCAGCTCAACAGGCATTCCGGCTGTCAACCTCCACCCCTCGGAAGCACAGCATGGCGACCTCGGCGTGCTTCAGCCCGGCGATATAATGCTGCTTGTATCCAATTCAGGACGCACTCGTGAGATTGTCGAGTTAGTGTCACTGACCCGCAATCTCTACCCCGACATACCGCTGATAGTGATCACCGGACGCAAGGACAGCGAGCTCACCAAGCTTGCCGATGCATCGCTCATCACAGCCGACGCCCCTGAAGTGTGCCCGCTCGGCATGACTCCCACCACCTCCACCACCATGATGACCGTGATAGGCGACATACTGGTAGTCAACGTAATGAATGCCACCGGATTCACAAAAGCCGACTATGCCAAGCGCCATCACGGCGGCTATCTGGGGCATGTGTCACGCCAGTAACCACTCTCACCCATCACGGCAATGCGCAAGATCATTATCATAGGGGAATGCACCCTCGACATCGTATTCCCTGACGGCGAGGCCGGAATGTGGCCCATGCAGCTGTCGGCACGCCCGGCAGGACGGCTGCTCAACGCCGCGTCAATCACAGCCAAAGGGGGTCACAACGTGACATTCGTGGGCGAAGCCGCACGCGACAATGTAGGCGACCTTCTGGTAAGCTACCTCAGCCAGAGCGGAGTGGACACCCACTGCATTGACCGCTTCGGCGACGGCGGCATCACCTCATCCAACTTCATATTCCCCTCCACGGGAAGCAGCTCTGACAGCTCATTCATCCTCAACCGCCATTATCCGGCCTGCGAACGATTCAACGCGCCATGGCCACGCATAGATGCCGACGACATAGTGGTGTTCGGAGGATTCTTCGCCCTGGCTGACCGCACACGCACACAGCTGAACGAAATACTTGACTTCGCATCCGAACGCCATGCCCTGATACTCTATCTGCCCGGATTCACCCCGGGGTCAGCTCCGAATATCACACGCGTGATGCCCGCCATACTTGAGAATCTCGAGCATGCCGACATTGTACTGACCCGCAACGAGGACCTGATGACCATCTATTCCGAACCCGACATGGCCCGATGCTTCGAGCGCAACATCAGGTTCTACTGCCGCACGTTGATCAATATCAACCCGACGGATTCGGAAATATCGATGATGCACCGCGGGCTGAGCGCTTCAGTCGGCACCGTGACCGATACATCCACCCTCAGCGCCCAGAGCGCCATCCTGGCCTCTCTGATTGACATTCTGATAAAGCGCGGTGTCACCCTGCCCATGCTCGCAGGACTTTCAGATACAGACCTCACCGCCATCCTTGACGCCATGGCTCACCCGACATTACATCCCTGATTATGAAAGATATTTCACTTGAGCCGATATTCCTGACCGTAACAGCCGACATACAGCCGTTGGTAAAACTCACGCATGGAGGCATAAACATGACGGAACTCCGGCATGCCGTGGACAGCATGCCGTTCAATTCCGTGTACGACTTCATCCGCACAGCCGCCAATCATCTCACCAAAGAGGGGCGTGTGCAGGAAGCCATCGAACGTATATCGGAATTCGACCAGGCAGCACAGCGTATGGGCGAGGAGAGCGGCAAGCTGCTTGACATCCACGCAGCACTGATGCAGACCATCACCGCCCTGCACATACACGCCGGCAATATCGACGAGGCCCTTGCCTCGGCAGCCACTACCCTCAATCTGCTCGCTCAGGAGCCACGCCGCAAGGACGAGCCCTTCCTGTCCGTGCTCGCATCGCTGCTCTATGACATAGCCCTGATTCACTCCTCACGCGGGCAGTACAAGCAGGCTGAACGTGAGATAGAGAAAGCCATGAAGATATTCGAGCGGCTTGCCAAGAGCTCGCCCGAGCGTTACGGACCGGCACACCTGCTCGCCGTCAACGCCTCCACTCAGATCTACCGTTCGCGCGTCAAACAGGCCGAAGCCCTCGCCGCTTGCCAGAACACCACCAACGCTTGCCTCCGCATGGTAGGCGAGGGTATCGAGGACGCCGGTATGCGCCTGGTTGAATCGCTCGCCGATGAAGGCCATACCCTGTCGCAGATGTGCCGCCAACGCGAAGCCGTGCAGTACTTCACCCGCGCCCTGAAGTATCTCACCAAGATGGAACCGGAATTCTCACTCCGCCAGCTGCAGCTCTCCATTGACCTCGGCGAGGCATTGCTCAGCGTCAAAGGCTCGCGTGAGAAAGGAATTCACCTGCTCAACACCATGCTCTATAAAGCCAACAAGATAAATGCCGGTGCCGAACACCGCCGTATTGTGGACATACTCTACAATGCCAAAAACAACAGCATGGACATCTTTGCCTTCTGGCATAAAATATTCCCACGATAAAACCACATTCACGTCATGTCAAACAATATTCCCACCCTCAGCAATTCATTCACTGCACAGCAGCTCGAGTCAATACGTGTGGCCATCGTCACAGCCTCCTGGAACGGACATATCACCTCGCGCCTGCAGTCAGGTGCCGTCGATACTCTGATCCAGGCCGGACTCAGCCCCGACAACGTAGTCTGCCTTCCGGTGCCCGGAGCGGTTGAACTCACATTCGCCGCATCACAGCTGATAGAATCGTCGCAGTTCGATGCCGTGATAGTGTTCGGCTGCGTAATCCGCGGAGAGACTCCCCACTTCGACTACGTGTGCCAGAGCGTCACACAGGGAGTGACCGCGCTCAATGCCGATTGTGACATTCCCGTGATATTCGGACTTCTCACCGTTGAAAACGAGGAGCAGGCCGAAGAGCGCCTCGGCGGAAAGCACGGCCACAAAGGAATTGAGGCCGCTCAGACTGCCCTCGCCATGGTGGAATTCAAGCAGACGGTGGAAAATCTGTAGCGTACAGCACCTTTTTTCGTACTCTCCTCACCCTCCCTCTCCCGCCTATGGAACGTCTGATGCACTACGTATGGAAACATCGGCTATGGCATCCCGAAAAGATGCTCACTGTCGACGGACGCTCCGTGCGCATTATCGACCCGGGGCAGCATAACATGAATGCCGGCCCCGACTTCTTCAATGCCAAGATTTCGATTGACGGCCACCTATGGGCCGGAGATGTGGAGATACATGTCCGCGCAAGCGACTGGCACCGCCATCATCATGACAACGACCGTGCCTATGACTCCGTGATACTGCACGTGGTGGACTATGATGATACATTCATCACCCGTTCCAACGGCGAGGTAATCCCGCAGATGCGCATGCCCTGCAATCCGGAATTTCATCAGCACTTCACCAATCTGGTCAACCGCGCTGACCTCGACCTCCCATGCTGCGACACGATAGCCGCAATGCCGCCGCTCTATCTTACCGACTGGCTGGCATCGCTGGCCTACGAACGCATTTATGATAAATCTGACCGCATCCTTGAGCTGCTGAAGCGCATGTCAGGCGACTGGGAAAGTACATGCTACGTGACCCTCGCCCGCGCGCTCGGATTCGGAGTCAACGGACAGCCGTTCGAACTCCTCGCCCTGAGCCTCCCGCTCCGCTTCATCGGCAAGCACAGCGACTCGCTCACATCCATCGAGGCACTGCTATTCGGGCAGAGCGGACTGCTTGACGAGCCCTCGGCACAGACTGACAGCTACGCCGCCTCGCTAAAACGTGAATATGATTTTCTGGCCCATAAATTCGGGCTCCGCAAGCCTCAGGCTCTTGGATGGAAAATGTCGCGTATGCGGCCTGCCAACTTCCCGCATCGGCGTATAGCCATATTCGCCGCCATGCTCCACGGAGGATTCCGGATGGTCAACCGCATGCTTGACATCGCCTCACGCGAGGATGCCGACGCCCTGCTCAATCCCCCTCTCAGCGGCTACTGGACTACCCATTTCACCTTCGGACGCGAAGCTCCTACACGTACATTCGTCATGTCCAAATCCTCGATTGACGGACTGATCATAAATGTAGTGGCTCCGTTGATGTTCGCCTACGGACAGTCGCATGACCGACCTGAACTGTCCGACAAGGCCATTGACCTCCTTCAGGCACTCCCGGCAGAACACAACTCGATAGTCGACCTATTCAAACGTGCAGGAATCAAGGTGGCCGACGCATTTGCCTCGCAGGCCGTCATACAGCTCCGCCGCAACTACTGTCAGCAGAAGAAGTGCCTTTATTGCCGCATAGGACACCGCCGGTTGGCGGCACGCAGCTCACGTCAGTGAACCGTTGCCCTCGCCGTGCAGCGTGCTCCGCTTGTCAGCTGCACATCTATGAGATAAACGCCCGGTGTAATCCCGGCGGTAGACATCACCGCACCGCAGCCGTCAATAGCCGCTGACACCGGTATGCTACGCCCGTCTATAGCATATACCTGCACAGCGCTGATATCCTTCGATGCCTTTATCATCAGGTTATCGCCGTCAGCCACTATAGCCATATCCGCCGGAGCGACAGAGGGTAGAGAGAGGTCGGAAACATCGCCAAACCGAAGTTCGTCCGGCGATGCAGTAAGCGTCAGTTCATGCCGGCAGTCCCGCGCCACAAGAGCGTCATGCCACGTGCCGTCAGCCCCATACTGGAAGGTCGGAGTGACTGTATAGCTGCCCTCCTTCGGGAAATTCTCCGCAAGGATATAATAGTCGGTAGCCGCTTCATTCATTGAAAGGCGGAGTTCTATAGACCCGCTCACATATGTTACCTTGCCCGACGAATCCGTAAGTTTAAGCCCGGGAAGAAACAGATTGGTTCCCGGAGTATGTGAGAACAGGCCGTTTTCAGCGGTAAATACCACATGTGTGTCATCAGCCCGGCCGTATGACATTGACCCGACACCGAAATCGCCGCTGAACCACAACTGCGGCACCACCTCCGAATCAGCTTCCGCTCGCTTCAACCCTATCAGAATACTCTGGTTCATATTGTAGCCTGAGCCATTGCCACCGGTACCCGATACGAGAGGATTGAGAGCTGAAAGCAGAAAGTAGCCATTGCCGGCACCACCCCAGCCCCAGTTGAAATGAAAATATCCGTCGCGATCATATCCATCGCACAGAAAAGCATGGCCGGCATCAGCATCCGTACCGCTATACAGCACCGGACGCCCGGCTTTAAGCTCGGCATATATCATATCCTCCCACTCGGCATCATCAAAATATATCCTTTCATAATACTGAAGCCCCTTGTCATATCCGAAATATTTGACCAATGCCTCTGCTGCCTCCATATAATTGCTGCCGCTGCCATCCAGATTATACTGCATGTTGACGCTTACGCCACAAGCATACATAAGCGTAGCCACCTGGCTATCCTGAGCAGCATCGGATGTCGAATCGCTGTACACCGGCAGCATATCGTCCCACTTGAACTCAGTCGAGCCGAAATCAAAGCTGAGCTCCGTTTCCGCGCCGTCATTGCCGTAACTTGTATATGAATTTGTCCCGGTGCCATGTTCGGGCCATTTTACTATAGCCATTGCCTGTGCCATCGCGGTGGCTACACACCCCGTAGGAGCCCTCTTGTCGCCCAACAGAGGGGTGTACATATTATACGGCGACTCCTGACTCCATAATGTGGCGGAAAGCGGTGATATAGGTTCACGTGAAGCCTCGGCGTCACTCTCCTGCGGCATGCTGTCGGCACACATCTCAAGCCACCACATCATCTGCGGAGGTAACGCTGCGACATCTCTGACCTCCTGAACGGAATAACCTATGACAGCCCTGCCCGATTCGCTTCGCGCCGACACGGCAAGCAGTCCTGCCGAACCGCTGAAAAGATATATTCCGGGTTGCTCCCCGGCAGTCACCGTATATATATGTGTCATATCCACATGCAGATCTTTAGCATTATATGACTTGACTGCAACATCAGTCATTTCCGATTCGGCCCTCAGCAAAGCATCGGCAGGAGAGAGCACTCGCGCCTTCATCGGGAGCGACACAGCGGCGGCAATCGCCGCAAATAGTATAAAACGGTAACTCATAAATAAAAAATTATAGCGTCAGAAAACAATCGTTTCTGACGCTATAACATATATTTACAAGCTATTGTTTATCAGCGGGCATCCTCTTCTATGCCAAATTCCTCGTCGTCGAGTTCTTCATCGAAATCGATATCATCGAGTTCCTCGTCATCTATATCATCTGCGGGAGCCGTAGTTTCAGCCGGTTTTTCAGCCTTTGACTTTCCGGCCTTCTTGTTTCCGCCTCCGGGAAGAGCTTCATTAAGCGCCTCCATGATTTTTTCCTCAAGTTCATCAGCAAGCTCGGGATTATCCTGGATTACCTTCTTAGCCGCATCGCGACCCTGCGCAAGCTTCGAACCTTCGTAGCTGAACCATGAACCGCTCTTCTGTATTATGCCGTAGTCAACGCCCATATCAATGATTTCGCTGCTTCGTGAGATACCCTCACCGAACATAATGTCAAACTCGGCTCTCTTGAAAGGAGGTGCCACCTTGTTCTTCACGACTTTCACCTTCGTGTGGCGTCCAAGCATTTCATCGCCATCCTTCACAGCTGAGCTCGAACGGATATCGATACGCACCGATGCATAGAACTTAAGAGCGTTACCACCGGTAGTGGTTTCCGACGGACCGAACATCACGCCGATCTTCTCTCGGAGCTGGTTGATGAAAATAGCAGTAGTGTTGGTACGAGAGATAGCTCCGGTGAGCTTACGCATGGCCTGTGACATCAATCGGGCCTGAAGACCGACATTGCGGTCACCCATGTCCCCCTCAATCTCACTCTTGGGCGTAAGAGCCGCTACAGAGTCGACAACAAGGATGTCGATAGCCGATGAACGGATCAGCTGTTCCGCAATTTCAAGAGCCTGCTCACCATTGTCAGGCTGCGCTATGAGCAGATTGTTGACATCCACCCCAAGCTTCTCAGCATAGAAACGGTCAAATGCATGTTCGGCATCAATTATCGCCGCAACACCACCCGCACGCTGAGCCTCGGCTATGGCATGGATGGCAAGAGTAGTCTTACCGCTCGATTCCGGACCGAAAATCTCAATGATACGCCCACGCGGATAGCCGCCTACACCCAAAGCATAGTTGAGTCCGATAGAACCGGAAGGAATAACATCTATATCCTCCACCGATTCATCACCAAGCTTCATTATAGCACCCTTGCCATAATTCTTCTCAATGGCAGCCATAGCTGCTGACAGAGCCTCGGCCTTAGCCTTAGCCGGGTCAACCTCTGCCTTACCCTTCTTTTTTGAAATTTCTTTCTTTGCCATATGTTGTTCTATTTATATATCTTAGTTCTACAGTAATGCAAATATAACACTTCATTAGGGCATACTATACGCCCATATATGTTAATATGCATGAAATGCATTACTCTCCGATGCTAAATTAATCAAAAACATCCTTTTTTCGAAAAAAAATCAGATTTTACTGAACCAAAATAACCGAACCGTGTTTTATAGATACATAGCAAGATTACTTTTTCCATTGCAAGAAATGTGATAATGATTGGTTTATTATCTAAGCGAGGAGACGTTGTGACAACGACCCCTCGTTTTGTTTGTGGATCCGTCGGACAGCGAAAGCGCAGAAAAGCACAAAATATTGGAGAATAATTCGTAACTTTGCACAAACAAACACTCCAAACACAAAACTGCAATGTATAAGAAGGTTCTGCTGCTCGGATCCGGAGCCCTTAAAATCGGTCAGGCCGGCGAGTTTGACTATTCGGGTTCCCAAGCGCTAAAAGCAATGCGTGAAGAAGGTATCTCCACCGTGTTAATCAACCCCAACATCGCTACTATCCAAACCTCAGAGGGCGTTGCGGACAAGGTTTATTTCCTGCCGATAACGCCCTATTTTGTAGAGGAAGTGATCAAAAAAGAACGCCCTGACGGCATTCTGCTGGCATTCGGCGGTCAGACAGCCCTGAACTGCGGTACGGAGCTGTATCTCAACGGCACTCTGGAACGTTACGGTGTGAAGGTGCTCGGCACATCAGTCGAAGCGATCATGATCACCGAGGACCGAGACCTTTTTGTCAAGAAACTCAATGAGATCGAAGCCAAGACACCGGTTTCACAGGCTGTTGAAAATATCGACGACGCCATTGAGGTGGCCCACCGCATCGGTTACCCCGTCATGGTCCGCTCCGCATACGCTCTCGGCGGTCTGGGCTCAGGCATCTGCAATAACGACGAGGAATTCCGCCGCCACTGCGAAAGCGCGCTGACCTACTCACAGCAGATCCTTGTCGAAGAATCATTGAAGGGTTGGAAAGAGATAGAGTTTGAGGTTATCCGCGACGCCAACGACCATTGCTTCACCGTGGTTCCGATGGAAAATTTCGACCCACTGGGCATCCACACAGGAGAATCCATAGTTGTCGCCCCGATCGTGTCGTTGAGCAAAGAACAGATCTCGATGCTCGAGGATATAGCCCGTCGCGTAGTGCGCCACATAGGCATAGTCGGAGAATGCAATATCCAGTATGCGTTCAACGCCGAGACCAACGACTACCGCATCATCGAGATCAACGCCCGTCTGAGCCGTTCGTCGGCACTCGCCTCCAAAGCATCGGGCTATCCACTGGCATTCGTGGCCGCCAAGCTCGCCCTGGGCTACACACTCGACCAGATCGGCGAGATGAACACCCCGAACTCAGCATACGTTGCTCCGAGCGTTGACTACATGATAGTCAAGATTCCGCGCTGGGACCTCACGAAATTCTCCGGTGTTGACCGCGAGATCGGTTCCTCGATGAAGTCCGTTGGCGAGATCATGTCGATCGGCAAATCGTTCGAAGAGATCATACAGAAAGGCCTCCGCATGATCGGACAGGGAATGCACGGCTTCGTTGGCAACAATGATATCAAGTTCGACAATCTTGATGACGCGCTCGCCAACCCTACCGACCTGCGCATCTTCGCCATCGCCAAAGCACTTGAGGATGGCTACACGATAGACCGCATCGTAGAACTGACCAAGATTGACCGTTGGTTCATCGAACGCCTCGACAACATTGTGAAATACGCAGCCCGGCTGGCTGAATTCAAAAATATCGACGAACTCGACCGCGAGACCCTTGCAGAAGCAAAACGGCTCGGTTTCTCCGACTTCCAGATAGCACGTCTGGTAGAGAATCCGACCGGCAACATGGAGCAGGATGTTCTCCGCGTCCGCGACCGCCGCAAATCGCTCGACGTGCTCCCGAAAGTGCGCCGCATCAATACCGTGGCTTCGGAATATCCCGAACTGACCAACTATCTCTACGTCACATACGGCGCAGATGAACACGCCATACCCTACGATCTGAACTCAGGCAACAACATCGTGGTTCTCGGCTCGGGAGCCTACCGCATCGGATCTTCCGTGGAG
>OFGR01002298.1_pt1 | contig 13002 bp, 9 predicted proteins | sample 1521811 | NCBI WGS metagenome assembly OFGR01 (sample SAMEA3504098, study PRJEB24116) | mouse gut metagenome | biome: mouse gut; feature: mouse-associated habitat; material: faeces | place: Denmark | collected 2011
TCCCTTTCTCGTTCCCATAGTGATCTCCTCCGCCGGGATTTTCCGGCGGTCAGGGACGGAGAAAGCGCCGATACAGTTGTAATAGATGGTGATATGCTGGGTGGTAACGCCGTCCTGCTTTTCCGCATGGTACACGTCGATATGGTCAATCAGCTCTGCCACCATGCGCTGGGTAATCTCGGTGGCGTTGGTGTACCGCCGGACCGTTTCAAGAAACGTGTCAATGTCCATCCGCTGGCCCTCGCTCTTTTTCAGCTCCAGCCGCAGCGCCTTGATCCGCTTGGCGTTCTCCCCCTGCTCCTGCTCGTACCGCTGGGACATCTTCGCAAACCGGGCGTCGCTGATCTTCTGGCTCACGTTAGTTGTGGGTCTGGCCGTCCCACTCGTTGGTCAGCCGTTCGCCGCTTCGATAGTCTATCACACGAGTGCCTACAAAAGCCTGTAAAGGTTTTTGTATAAATTATGATATATAATACTGTTTTTGCACAGTTTTATTCGATTTCAGGAGCTTTTTGACACTTGATCTTCCGTGCACTCCATGCCTTTCCGCGCGGTTCGTGTGGACAGGAAACAAGCTGCGTCCTAAAAGTCCCCTCATGATTACTGTATAGGACGCTTCGTGTGCACCCCCATATTTCTCCGTTTTAGATTGCACATTCCTATCGACTTTTCCCCCTTGTCCGCGTCAGCGGCGACGTTCTCCCAGGAACATTTGGTCAATTTCAGCTTGAACGGCCGCAATGTGCCCCTTTATATCCTCCAGGGCTTGCTCATCGTGGCATTGCATTGCCAGCCGCCGCATATTGGGGGAATACAAATCATTATCAACAGCCAAATGACCCGGTATAACGATATGAAGGAAGAAGTGGTGTAGCCTTTTGACCACACCACTTCTTCAAGATAAAATTGCTTCCTCGTGAAGCCTCCGTACATGCGGGCTTTTGTGGGTTGTTTTTCAAGCTCAGGATGCGAACGCGCTGTTATACAAATCAATGCAGTCGTCCAGCACCTCTTCCACGTGGATCAGGCCGCCCAGGTATTCCCTTCCCGGGTCGTCGATGGGATTGCCGCTTTCCACCTGGCGGATCATCCAATCAATGGCGGACGCCATGCGGTCCATCTGGGTACCGTAATGATACGCATGGTCGGCGCTCATAGACTCCTCCATCAACTGGTCGTTGTCCCCGGCGGCAGCCTTATATGCCTCGATGGTGTCCAGCAGCTCCTGGTATAGCGGCCGGATAGGCTCCAGGTTCAGCTCCTCAATGTTGTAGTCGGAGATTTCCTGGCTGTAGCACTCGGCGGTGATTTTTTTGACTACTGTAATAGAATGGCTGAAGCCGTAAATCAGCAGGCGGCCGTCCTCCTGCATCTGTTTCTCCTCCGCCTCCACCCGTTCGATGCTCAGCTCCTCCAAGGCGTCCATGTACGCATAGGCCAGATCTTCAAATGTGGCCGCATTGGCCTGGATGGCCTTATGGTACTCCTTGGGCCCGGCGTATTGGTCGGCGGCATAGTCGTAATCGTGGTAGATGTCGGAGAAGGCGTCCATCAGCGCGCGCAGCGGTTCAATGATCTCCAGCGTCAGGTTGTCCAGCGTCTCAAAGGCCGGCTCCAGCGACGCCACATATGAGGCGTCCTCCAGCAGGTCGGTGTTATAGGGGGAAATATCATATTTATAGGTGTACTCACTGTCGGAGCGCAGGGCAAATTCGTCCGCATACTCCACCACCTCATAGTAGCTGTACATGGTGTCCAGCACATCCACGATCTTGTTGTTCAGCTCCACGTAGATGTTATACTTTACCTTGTCCACCATCTCCGGGTCCAGCGACTCCTCCGGCTCGTCCTGGGCCGGGGTGGGCTCCTGAGTGGGTTCGACACTGGCCGGGGCCCCGCCCTTGTCCGTGTTTTCCGCCCCCGGGTCGGAGGGGGAGCATCCGGCGGACACCGACAGCAACAGGGCCAACAGCAGGGCAAGGAGCGTCTCTTTCTTTTTCATAGATTTTTCCTCCCAATTCTTAATTTTCTCAGGCGGCAAACACAGATATTTCCCTGTCCGCCGGAGTTCCAATACATTATTTCAATTCGGCTGTTACAGGAAAAAGATAAGGGGCGGTGGACCAATTGCCGGCTGCGGGTTCCCGTCCCCATCGCATCCAGGCCTGACAGCCATGACGCAAAACTTTCTTCACCCATCCATTTCATGTCGCAGCGGCCAGCTGCGGGGACTGAAAAATTGGGGGTTTACAAATAAAGACGATTATGGTATAGTGTCGAAAGTTTGGGCATATTCCAAAAATATGACATAGGGGGAGTACACATGGGTAAGCAGGACAAGCGTCAGGCGCTCACGCTGGCGGAGAAAATGGGAATCTCGTTGATTTGCGGTCTTGCGGCCGGGGCGCTGCTATTGTTTTTACGGGAATCCCTGATGGGGTCGGGCAAAGAGGCAGTTTGGAATACCGTCAACAGCCTTTTCTTCCAGGACATCACCGCGCAGGGGGCGGAAAAGGCCCTCGGTATTTTCTATTTGATCGGCCAGCTGTTCATCCGTTCCCTCCAGCTCATCATCGTACCCATGGTATTTACCTCCATTACTTTGGCGATTGGACAGATTTCAGACACCAGAACGTTGGGGCGCATTTCCGCCAAAACCCTGATCTGGTTCTTGATCTGTTCTTTTTTTGCGCTGGCGCTGGCCTGCTGCACCGGCAGCGTGCTGTATAACGCGGGCCTCTTTGCCGCCCACGTGGAGGGGCTGGCGGGCAATGCCGGTTCCACCGGCGCCAACCCCATGAATGTGGTCTTGAACATCGTTCCCGCCAACATTATCACGGCCTTCGGCAGCAATACGTCGGTGCTGGCTGTGGTATTCCTGGCCGTTTGCCTGGGCCTGTCCATGAACGCCCTGGGCGGGGAAAAGACCGCCACCCTGCGCAAGCTGGTCCAGGAGCTCAACGATGTGGTGGTGGTGTTCCTTAACTATGTGGTCAACAAGTTCGGCCCCTTCGCCATCTTTGTGCTGCTGGTGCGCACCTTTGCCACCTACGGCATCAACCACCTGCGGCCCGCATTCGCCTACGTGGTGGCCGCGGTGGCGCTGCTGCTGCTCTACCTCGTCGTAGGCTATCCGCTGATCGTGGCTGTGGGGGCCCGGAAAAATCCCATCACCTTTCTGAAAAAAATCAGCAAGGTGGCGGTGTTCGGCTTCTCCACCTCCTCCAGCGCCGCCGCCCTGCCCCTCAACTATAAGACCTGCACCGAGGATCTGGGGGTGGATGAAACCATCGCCTCCTTCGTCCTGCCCCTGGGCATGACCATCAACATGAACGGCACCGCTATTATGCAGGTCATCGCCACCGTGTTTATCGCGGGCTGCGCCGGGTACTCCCTGAGCCTGTCCCAGCTTATCGTCATCGCTGTGCTTGCCCTCATCGCCTCCGCGGGCACCCCTGCGGCGCCGGGGGCCGGGGCCATCGTGCTCTTCACCATCCTGTCCGGGGTGGGGTTTGTCAACGAGGGGGCGCTGCTGGCCTACTCCCTCATCCTAGCCATCAACCGGCCCATTGAGATGCTGGTGACCGCCTTGAACGTCGTGGGCGACGCGGTAACCAGCATCTGCGTGGCCAAGAGCGAGGGCCTTCTGGACGGCGAAAGGTACGACAGGAAATAAAAAAATCATATTTGGAGGTGCCCTATGGGCAAGGATGTCATCATTGCGCTGGATCTGGACAGCCGGAGCAAGGCGCTGGACTTCTTGGACGGCTTTTCAAACGAGAGACCCTTCGTGAAAATCGGCATGGAACTTTACTTCGCCGAGGGCCCCGCCATTGTCCGGGAGATCAAATCCCGGGGCCACAAAATCTTCCTGGACCTGAAGCTCCACGATATCCCCAACACCGTCAGGCGGTCCATGGCCCGGCTGGCGGAGCTGGAGGTGGACATGGTAAACCTCCACGCCGCCGGGGGCGCGGCCATGATGGAGGCGGCGTTGGAGGGCCTCGCCCGGCCCGGCGGTTCCCGCCCCCTGCTCATCGCCGTCACCCAGCTCACCTCCATCAGCCAGGAGCGGATGGAGCGGGAGCTTCTCATTGACAGGCCCCTGGAGCAGGTGGTGATGCACTACGCCAAAAACGCCGCCGGGGCTGGGCTGGACGGCGTGGTCTGCTCCCCCCTGGAGGCTGGTAAGGTCCACGAGGGCTGCGGCGGCAGCTTTCTCACCGTCACCCCCGGCGTGCGCTTTGCCGACGGGGAGACGGGGGACCAGGCCAGGGTCACCACCCCGGCCCGGGCCCGGGAGCTGGGCAGCGACTACATCGTGGTGGGCAGGCCCATCCTCCAGGCCGCCGACCCTGTGGCCGCCTACCGCCGGTGCGTGGCGGAATTTACGGGCTGAGGCCCGAAAACACAAAAGGAGAGGTGACAGGCATGAACACCCCGGATGCCATTGCCAAAAAAATTGCCCAGGACCTGCTGGATATACGCGCGGTATTCTTCCGCCCGGAGGAGCCCTTCCTCTGGGCCAGCGGCATCAAGAGCCCCGTGTACTGCGACAACCGCCTGACCCTCACCGCCCCCCAGGTGCGGGACGATGTGGAGCGGGCCATGGCTGAGACCATCCGCCGGGAATACCCTGGGGCGGAGGTTCTGATGGGCACCGCCACCGCCGGGATTGCCCATGCCGCCATCACCGCCCACCTGCTGGGCCTGCCCATGGGCTATGTCCGCGCCGGGCAGAAGGATCATGGCCGCCAAAACCAGATTGAGGGACGGCTGGAAAAGGGCCGGAAGGTGGTGGTGGTGGAGGACCTGATCTCCACCGGCGGCAGCGTGATTGAAGTGGTGGAGGCCCTTCGGGCCGCGGGGGCGGAGGTGCTGGGCGTCGTCAGCATCTTTACCTATGGCATGAAAAAAGGGCTGGACCGGCTGGCCGCGGCCCGCGTGCGCAATGTGAGCCTCACCGATTTCGACACCATCGCCCGGACGGCGGCGGAAGCGGGCTACATCGCCCCCCGGGACATCGCCCGCCTCATCGCTTTCCGGGACAACCCCTCGGACGAAAGCTGGATTGTAAGACCCGGCGCCCCAGAGGCATGAGGCGCCATGTTTGGACGGAGAAAAAAGCGGCGGGCCCCGCCTTACGATAAGGAGGGAAAGGTTCCCGTCATCCGCTCCAGCATCTGCACCGGGGAGCAGGTGGCCGGCTTCAAGGAGCTTGCCGGAGGCAGGTTTGAGGAACTGATGCTGATCCGGGACAGCCGCGACCTGGAGGAATTCATGCGGCTTTACCAAGTGGAGGAGCGCGAAATCAGCCGGGAGTGGTAAGCGCGCCCATACCAGACCCATCCGCAGAACAGATCCCGGAGCCCTGCTCCGGGATCTGTTTTTTACGCGCGCTCAAGCAGGGGCTTTTTCAGCCGCCAGTTGGTCGATGCACAGGGCGAAGCAATCCTGTTTCACACTGAACAGCAGACCATACTGGGGAGCGTGTTCGCTGAATTCCTGATTATACTCCCATTCCTCCAGGAAGCGCTCCTCCTCCATCTCATAGGCCTCCGGATCATGCTCAAAGCAGGCCGCGGCCCGCTGGATCAAATTCTGGGCCAGCTCCCGGATGGCAAAGCGCGCCGCCTCGTCCATGGAGTGGAACTCCATGCCGAACATCATCCCGGCCGCCCGCAGCATGGGCGCTTCGCCGATAACCAGGACAAACCTTGTTTTCTGGCCCGGCCGGGTGTGGCAGGTCATTTCATAATACTGGGCGTCCCGGATCATGTCTTCGGTGGAAAACCGGCCCACAAACCGAACCTCCTGTCCCAAAATTTCCTGCAGCGGCTCAATAATAACCGCCCGGATCAGGGACAGCTCATCGTCCGCCTGCGGAGGCGTGAACGCTCCGGCGGCTTTGCCGGTGATGGCCCGGTCCTCAATCAAAATGTGCCCGGTGAGCCAGCCGACGCACGCACCGATGAAGTGCTGTACCGCTTTGGTGGAAAAATCGGTGGCGTAGAGCTCCCGCTCCAGGGCGGGCAGCGTCTCCCGCCGCATTCTGTCGTGGTGCCGCTTGTGGGCCGGATAGCCGGGGTAGCCAATCTGCCGCATATAGGCCTCCTCTTCGGCGAAGTGCTTCAGGGCATAGGCCTTGAAATATTTGATACCCTCCACGCAGGCAAATTTGCTCTCATGGCGCTCCACATAGAGTTCCATGATCTTGTCCACGATGGCAAACAGCCTTTTGTGGGCCTGGTCCACAATATCCACACCGATGTCAAACCGTTCCTGCCATTGTAACTGCCGCATACCATTCCCTTCCTTTTTCTGGGCATAGGATTCAGGCGGGATAAGACGTTTTCAGGTCAAGTCCATAAAACAGCCATGGCCCCAGATGTGCCGGGCGGGAGCTTGTCTGGTGTGCCTTGGGCCTCCCGCGGCCCGGCAATATCCGCAGGCCGGTATATCCTATGCCGGGCTGTGAAAGGGGTTCCGGGCTGCCGCACACCCTTCCCGGGAAAAAAGCCGCCGGGGGCGCCGATTGTGATTGACAGGACCGCTCCGGCATATTAAAATGAAGTCCCACATAATTTCTTGATTAACATAATGTGGGAGCGATCAGTAAGGAGTGGCAAACATGAAAGCAGCTAGACGATTGGTCTCCGGGGTACTCAGCCTGATTATGATGTGCTCCCTCAGCCTGGCGGGCGTATCCGCCGCAAGCGCGGCGGACGCCCCGGCCTCCGCCGGCTCTATCGGGCTCACCCTCCGGTTCGACCTGCCCCAGACGCCGGACAGCGCCGCTGGGCGGGGCATCCGGCTCCGTGTGACCGGCGGTGGAAAGGATATCACCGTCCCCCTGCCGGGCGGCACCCAGGCCGTCCCGGTCCAGGTGAAAAACGTGGACGGCGCGCCTCTGGCCGGCGAGGGGAGGGTGGGCTATTATACGCTGGAGCTCACCGGCCTGCCCGCCGCCCAGAGCTACCAGGTGGAGCTCACCGGAACGGGTTACAAGCCCTTCTCCCAGGCCGTCGCCCTGGACAGGTATTCCAAGCACCTGATTGTGGGCACCGGGGACGGCACCTTCGCCCTGGGCGACGTGAACGGGGACGGAAAGGTTGACACTGCGGACCTGACCGCCATGGACGCCGTGCTGGGCGGCAGCGCGCCTTCTTTCGATCTGGATGGGGATGGCCGGGTGGACATTACCGACCTGGCTTATATCAGCCATAACGTGGGACGCACCGGCGAGGCCCTGGTAAAGGAGACCGCCGCCATCGTCTCTCCCCAGGTGGACGCCGCCAACATCACGGGGAACCCCGCCGACCTGTTCCGGGAGGACGGGACCGTCACCCTGAAGCAGGAGGCAGACGCGCAGGCGATCTCCCTGCCCATCAGCTTTGGCGGACAAGCGGTGGAGATGAGCGAGATCCAGGTCACCTGTCCCGACGGCACCGGCGCCGTCCAAAAGGGGGAGGCGCTGGCGGAGCTGGCCGATGGCGCCACCCTTACCGTCCCCTTCGACGCCACCCTCCCCCAGGGAGTACATGCCGTTGGCCCCTCTGCGGAGGAGCGGGTGGTCACCATCGACCTGGGCGGCAAGGTAGCCGTGAAGAAGGTCACCATCACCGTCACCGCAACCCAGGACAACGCGGACTTTGCCGTGGTGCGAAAGATTGAGTTCTTGAAAGACATCGTACCCGAAAACCCCAAAAACGACCAGGTGCAAAACCTCACCGCCACCCCCGGCAGCGGACAGGTGACCCTGGAGTGGACCGCTGTGCGCAACGTCACCGGCTATGTCATCGACTACGGCACCGGCGGCAGTCTGGACCGGCAGATGTCCGCCAATTCCACCCGGGCCACAGTCACAGGGCTGGAGAACCTGAAAACCTACCAGTTCCAGGTCACCGCCGTCAACGGCGATTGGAAGGGCGCGCCCTCCGAGGTGGTGTCCGCTACCCCGGAGCCGGGCAGCGTCCCCGGCGCGCCCTCCAACATCTCCGTGACCGCCGCCGACCAGTCCCTGCGGCTGAGCTGGGGCAAAACCAAGGACGCGTCCTACTACCAGGTCTTCTACCGCGCGCCGGGCCAGGGGGTCTTCACCCAGTATGGCGGCAACCTGTCCGGCACCTCCGCCTTTATCACCGGCCTGACCAACGGCGTGACCTATCAGGTAGCGGTGAAGGCGGGCAACAGCAGGGGCACGGGCCCCTACTCCGCCACCGCCTCGGGCACCCCCCAGCGGGAGGAGCTGGCCATGCCCGAGCTGCCCCAGGAGGACCGCATTGACAATGGGCTGATCGAGTCGGTGACCATGACCGATCCCAGCAACGTAGACCGGACGCTCTGCCCCGGCTTTGCCGTGGGACAGGTGGTGGACGGCGACGCGGCCACCTACTGGGTTGCCCGGAGCTGGAGCCTGAACAGCCACTTCACCTATACCTTCCGCCAGCCCCAGGACATGAACTATGTCATCCTGGTGCCTTACCTGGCCGGAAACCACAAGTATGCCCTGCGCTCCTACACCGTGACCGCCAAGGACGGCCAGGGGGAGACCCTGCTCAGCGAAACGCTTTATTACGCCCCCTCCATGGACGCCCAGAAGGGCTATCTGGTGCTGCCCTTCGCCCCGGTAAAGGGCGTCAAGTCCCTGTCCGTCTCCCTTAACGAGCGGGAGGGCAACGGCTGCCGGGTGAGCATCTCCGAGATGGCCTTCTACAAGAGCGACAGCTTGGCCGACGATATCGCCGCGCTGTTTGCCGACGGCTCCTTCACTTCCCTCAAGCCTGGTGTGACCGGGGAGCAGATCACCGCCCTCTCCGCCCGGCTGGAGGCTAAGGCCGACTTCTATCTGGATCTGGCCCGGCTGCGGGACGAGCTGGAGCTGGCCCGGGCGCTGCTGGCGGGCGACACTGCCGCCCTGGGCGTGGTGAAAAATGATTTCCAGGGCCGCGCCTCCTCCAAGGACGCCTCCGGGCAGAGCGCCAGTTCCCTCCAGCCCCTGGGCGTGACCGCCCGGGCGGGGGCCACGGTGGCCGTCTATGCCCAGCTGCCCGGCGATGCGCCGGTCTATGTGGTTCCCACCCAGTATTTCGGAGAGTCGGGCATCTGGCAGGGGACGGCCATCCGGCTGGTGAATGGCCGCAACTATATCACCGTGCCCAAAATCGGCTCCCTGGACGCGGAGCGGGGCGGCCCGCTGTACCTGACCTACGCCGGGAACAATCCTGGGGCCGTCAAACTCCAGCTCCGGGTGGACTCCAACTCCTTCGCCATGCCCGTGCTGGAGCTGTCCGGGTGGTACGGCATGGACGAGGCCGGGCGCAAAAACACCATCCGCGCCTATGTGGCCCAGCTGGACGCCTATGTGGGGGCCCTGAAGTCCGCCGCGCCCCAGACCGACATCCGCAACGCCACCGAGATCTCCACCCCCAGCGTGCTGCTGTCCATCCCCGCCTCCCAGGCGCTGGCCGGGCTGAAGGGCACAAACCGGGGCGTTGAGGAGATGGTGGACGCCATGTACCAAAACGTGCTGGCCTGGGAGGATGTGCTGTTCGTGGCCAACAAGGTCCAGGGCATCATTCCCTCGGAGCAAAACGCCGCAGGTTATAAATATCCCATGACCACCCGCCAGAATATCCGCTACATGCGTATGTTTGCCGGGGCCTTCATGTACGCCGCCGGCAACCATGTGGGCGTGGGCTGGGGCTCCACCACCGGGCTGGTATGCGGCAGGCCCGTATCCGTTACCGGCCAGAATGCTGCCAACGGCCTGTTTGGCTGGGGCATCGCCCACGAGATCGGCCACAACATGGATAAGCTGGGCAAGGCCGAGATCACCAACAACATCTATGCCCTGGCCGTCCAGGCCTACGACGGTTCCTCCATGGCCCTGCCCACCCGCCTGACCAAGAGCAATATCTGGGCCGCCGTTTACGACAAAACCAGCGCCGGGCGGCCCGGCTCCGCCGGAAATGTCTTTGTCCAGCTTGCCATGTACTGGCAGCTCCATCTGGCCTACGACAGCGCGGACCAGCCGCTGAAGTTCTTCAACCAGTTCTTCACCAGCTGGAAGGCTGGGGAATACGGCGGCTATCCCTATGACGAGCGGGTAGCCCTCGTCGCCGCCAAGACCGCCAACCGGGACCTGACCGAATTTTTCACCCGCTGGGGCCTGGCGCTCAGCGACGGTGTGAAACAGACCCTGGGCAGCTATCCCAAGGAGGGCCGGGCCATCTGGTATCTCAACGACAACTCCTATGCCGCCCGTCTGGCCGGTGAGTCCGGCTTTGGGGGTGCTGTCACAGTGTCCGCCGCCACAAACAAAAACGAGGCGGTGCTGACCATCTTGGGCGGGGATTCTTCTGTCCTGGGCTATGAAGTCCTTCGGAACGGCACGCCCATCGCCTTTACAACGGGAAATACCTACACCGACAACCTGGGCCCGGCCAATAACCTGACCTATACCTACAGCGTCATCCCTGTGGACAAGCTGGGCAATATGGGCGGCGAGGCCAAGGCGGGCGAGGTCCGCGTGGCCTGGGACACCGCCATCGACGCCAGCCTGTACACCACCGCCCAGCAGGGCGATACCGTCACCGCCACCCTGGCCAGGACCGCCTCCGTCACCGGCGTGAAGATTGCCGGAGAAAACCTGACCGGGCACTATACGGTGCAGGTGCAGACCACCGGCGGCTGGATTACAGTCCGGGAGGGCAAGCTGTCCGGCAATGAGACCATAACCTACTTCACCAAGCCGGGGGCGGACCCCGCAAAGGACTCCCGTATCTGGACCTACGACGTGACGGCGGTGCGGGTCACCGGGCTTTCCGGGGCGGCCCAGCTCACCCTGCTGGACTATCCCGGCGACCGGGTGGACTTCTATCCCGGCGCCGCTGTGGGCAGGCTCCAGGCGGAATACCGCTACGGCGACAAGCCGGACGAGGTGATCCCCGCGGGTACGCTGGTGGTGCTGGGCACCTACCGGGGCGACCCGGCCTACAACACCGTGGAGGTGGAGGTGCGCTACAGCACTGAGCAGGAGGCCGCCGAGCCCGGCAATGGGACGGACGCGGACAAGGGGTATGTGGAGCGGCCCATGAACGGCTATTCCCTCCTCTTCGCCGAGGTGCCCCAGGGCGGCAAGGTGAGCGACACCAGCGACGGATTCTGGCTCTTTGTGCCCGACTTGGAGGCGGAAAAGGCCCTGAACGCCCAGACCGGGGTGTCGCAGGATCTCAACATTGAGACCGGCGCCCTTGAGGGGGGCGGCAATCCTATCCAGATCCGGGCGGTATTCTACCGCACCGACAACCCCGGCAGCACGGATACAAAGCGGTTGACCAGCCAGACCCTGTGGATCGGCTTCCCCGACTATGACAGCCTGCCCGAGATTGTCCTGACGGGCACGGGCATCCAATAAGGAGGACCATGCCCATGAAACGCATCCTTTCCAAGCTCCTTGCCGTGGCGCTGGCCGCCGCCCTGCTGGTCTGTCCGGCGGCGGCCGCCGCCGCTCCCTGGCTCCAGCTGAACGGCCAGTCCGTCAGCATCCAGGGTCTGTCCGAACCCTATACTGCGCTTCAGATCACCTTGAATCTGAACCAGGAGGCTGCGGGGAGCTTTCAGTTTGCCCCGGCCCTGTCCAGCGGGGATATCCACACCGCGTATACCGTAAACGGAAACAGTGTGACCCTCTATATCTCCTCCAAGTCCACGCTGGGCCAGGGCAGCGCCCTGTCCCTGGGTTCCCTTACAGGCCGGGCCTCAGTGGAATCCGTTTCCAACCTGAAGCTGGTCAACGTAGGCTCCAACGATACCAGCCAGACTGCGTCCGCCAGCTTGGAGATCAGGAACGGCTCGACCCCAGGGGGAGGTTTTAATCCCGGACCAAGCTGGGGCGGGGGAGACGGCGTTACCCGCTATCCGGTTCAGGCGGCCCCCGGCACCTCCGGCGGCTCTGTGCAGTTTGGCACCACCCATGCCGCCCCGGGGGAGACCGTCAGCTTCACCACTACCCCCAATCCCGGCTATATCCTCAACTCGCTGGCGGTCACTGACAGCACAGGCCGCGGGGTGGCTGTATCCGGCCTGGGGGGCGGCAAATGGTCCTTCGTCATGCCCGCCAGCGCCGTCACCATTTCTGTAGCTTTCACCCCTGCCCAGCCCGCCTTCCTCCCCTTCCGGGACGTGGCCCAGGGCGAGTGGTTCCGGGATGCCGTGTCCTATGTCTACACCGCCCGGCTGATGAACGGTACGAGTCCCGACCTGTTTTCCCCCTGGGAAACCACCACCCGGGGTATGATCGTCACCATCCTTTACCGCTATGATGGCTCCCCGGCGGCGGGGATGACCAGCTTCCCGGATGTGCCGCCGGGTGAGTACTACGCCGCCCCTGTGTCCTGGGCCGCTGCCAGCGGGGTGGTAAAGGGCTATGAGACCGGCCTGTTCGAGCCGCAAAACCCCATCACCAGGGAGCAGATGGCGGCCATCCTTTACCGCTATGCCCAGCAAAAGGGGTTGGATGTGAGCGGCAGGGCCGACTTGTCCGTCTACGCGGACGCAGGCCAGGTCAGCCCCTATGCCAAGGATGCCATGGCCTGGGCTGTCCATACCCAGCTCATTACCGGGGTGGACAGCCGGACCCTCCAGCCAGGTGGCTCCGCCGTCCGCGCCCAGGTGGCCACCATTCTGATGCGGTTCTGCCAATATGCACAAGCCCATTGACTGCTCCACACATAAATCGATCCCCGGATATCGGCTTCAGATATCCGGGGACCCTTTCGTTTAGGCTGATCTGAACCTTGCCACGGGATCCGATGGTTTTGCCCACGCCTTTTCCAACGGACGTTTTTCATCGGCTGCTGGAGTTCTACTTTACACCACTCTACCTTGTCAGCAATGTCATCGCCAGTGATAAAATGAAAGAAAACGCCGAGGAAAAAATGTAATTTTGTGGCGGAGGTGAAGGGAAAAAGATAGACTCCCAATCAGGGCGAGAAAGAG
>OFGR01002302.1_pt1 | contig 12993 bp, 11 predicted proteins | sample 1521811 | NCBI WGS metagenome assembly OFGR01 (sample SAMEA3504098, study PRJEB24116) | mouse gut metagenome | biome: mouse gut; feature: mouse-associated habitat; material: faeces | place: Denmark | collected 2011
CCACCTCCTGTAAGTCCGGCTCAACCGGGCCTTTGCCCTATTGGAATCAAGATTTTGAACTTGTTTCGCAATTACCTATATCTATTCCACCCCTTAGCCCCGCTTCTCACGGCAACTCTTAACCGGTTTCCTGCATTTTCGCCTCCATCCTCTCCAGATACCGTTTTTCATATTCTCCTGGGGAGCGGTAGCCACAATGGCTGCGAATCCTTACTGTATTGTAGAACGCTTCTATATATTCAAACACGAGCCTATATGCATGGCTGTAATCTATGATACGGAACCGGCTGATCCATTCCCTTTTTATCAGGGCATGAAAACTTTCTATGCAGGCGTTGTCCCAAGGGCAGGCTTTCGCCGAATAACTGCGTTCCATCCCTCCGGTCGCTTCTTCATAGTCCCCGCAGGTATACTGCACTCCCCGGTCGCTGTGGATGACCAGCGGCTGCTCCACACACCGTTCCCTTTTCGCCTTTTCCACGGCCTCCAGCACCCATTTCGTCTCCAGCGTCTCCCCCAGTGTCCAGGAAATGATCTTCCTCGAATACAGGTCCATGATGCTGGCCAGGTATACAAAGCCCTCCATGGTCCATATATAGGTGATATCCGTACACCATGCCGCATCCGGCCTTTCCGGCTGGAAATCTCGGTCCAGTATGTTTTTTAACCCGCTGCTGAAATCAGAATCCCTTGTTGTCCGGGTTCTGTGTTTCCGGTAACATGCCCGGATACCGATCTCCCTCATATACTTCCCCACGGTCCTCCCGCTTACTTTGTCTCCTTTCCGCCGCATCTTTGCTGCTATTTTGGGTGCTCCATAAATTTCGTGTGATTCCTCATATATTGCCTTGATTTCTGCCATCCGCTGTTCCTTTTTCACCCGGCCGGCGGATGGTGTGTGCTTCCTGAATGCGTTATAGCCGCTCCTTGAAACGCCTAAGATCCTCAGCGCCCCGCTGACATTCAGGCGGCGTTTCCCCTCTTCCCTTAACCGTTCTTCTTCCCGCTCGGTTTCCTGGAAGATGGCTCGTGTCAGTTTCCCAGAATGCCTATGGCTTTTTTTAGTATTTCAAGCGCATCCTTCGTGTCCCTGAGTTCTTTTCTCAGCCGGGCATTTTCCTTCTCTTCATCGCTTGCATAGTTCCCGGATCCCCGTACGGGCACTTCCCCGGCGTTCTCAGATGCCGCCTTTACCCAGTTCCGAATGGCATTCCGACTTATCCCAAGGTTCTCTGCACATTTATTCCATCCAAGTTCCTTATGTTCAAGGTAATACTGTACTGCATTTTCTTTAAACTGCTTATCAAACTGTTTACTCATGGAAAATCTCCTCCTGTATCCGTTTCTATTATACGGATATTTCTGAAACTTGCCATGTTTAACTTGTACTATTTATATTCTAACACCATAATGCTCTGTCTGCTCATAGGCACGGCAGCCCAGAATCATCTCCACCGCACATCAATAGAGGGCTGGAAGGAAAAATCAAAGTCGTCCAGAGTCTTTTTAATGGGGAAACCGGACATCTGAATCTGTTTCTCATATGCACGTCTGCGCTTGGATTTCGCTTCTTCAGCAAAAATGTGATCCAAAACATCCACGACATTTAATTTCTCCGCCACCGCCCGTTCCAGGTAGTTGTCCAGAATCTCCAGAGTGTTCTTCATCTTGAGGCTTTCCAGATTCTCTTTCAGCCTATCCATGGTCAATTCATTCATACAGCACCTCGTCATATCTGGACAGGTCAGAAGATTTCAGAGGAAAATCAATGACCTTGTCCTGTTCCAAAAGTATATTTTCTGCATCCATTGTCTGTTTCATAGTGAGCCGCCTATAGTGCTGCGGATTGACAACCATATCTTTTTTCTGATACGATATCCGGTGCAGAGCTATCTGCTTTCCCTCATAGTAGGCAGCCAGCATAACGGTATACCAGAACGGTAGTTTGTGATAAGATGTGCTTGGGTAGTTTGGGTTGGGTAAACAGGGCGGTTGCTAAATCAGCTTCTTTTATGCAATTCTTTCTCCTGTCTCATTCCGGGCGAAAAAAGGCAGGACCAAAAGAGCTTGCATACTGGAAAGCTGATTTAGTCCTACCTAAATTCGGGTTTCATTATGTCCGTGCGGCTCATTCCCACGAACAACCCTCCTTGTGTTACATAATTGCCACACGGTATGATTTTTGTCAAAAATATGATTGTAAACAGGCCTGTCCTAACCAAAACTCTGGAAAAAATCATCATTTTCTATTAGGACTGAATCAGCGGAACCCCTTGATTTTACGGGCTTCTTGCTAACGTAACCTTATTATAACCTCCTCCCCCCACTCCATCATAAGTGCCGCACTCCCAGTCACAAAAGGTGTTGCAAAAGAAGTACCCGAAACCTGTACAAAAGTTTGGTCCGGCCCTATGGTGGCGATATTTACTCCTGGTGCCGCAATATCCGGTTTTACATTCCCCTGAAGCATCCTCTCACCCAAAATGCTTCTTACAGGATATCCCCTGCCGGAAAAATCCGCATAAGAGCCATAGGCAGCATCATAAGCCCCAACAGTAATCACTTTTGACGCTGTGGAGGGAATGGTCAGTGTTTTCTCCGGCGTCGGGGTAAAAAAACGGGTGGCAGTATTCAGCACCACATTACTGGGCAGATAAAAATCATAATTACCAGTCACTGTTTTCACCGGATAGAGATAAAAGGTCCAGACTCCCTGGTTCACATAATTTCCAGTCGGTAGAAAGTCAAAATAAATCTCCTGATTCACAGAATAGGGGGAAGGCTCACCCACATAAATCAAAATCCTGGTTTGCTCCAAAACCACGCTGTCCCCTCCTGTATGGGAAACATCCACCAAAGTCTCCTGCCCGCCTGGTGAAACCAGTTCTATTCTGAAGACATCTGTATATTCCTTCCATAATTGGACGCTGACGGTTCCCTGGTAATTGCCTACACTTAACTCAATTCTCTGCCTTTGGGACGGGTTTGCATTCATCCCAAAACTTCCCGCCACATGCCCCCCTGCCGCGCCTTCATTTCCGCTCCCTACGCAGACGGCACACCTACCGATTTCAGATGCGTTGTCCAGGAACCGCTCTACCAGGGATGTGCCGTCATGGGAACCATAAGTATTGCCAAAGCTCAGGTTCACTGCCATAGGCATTCCCAGTTCCACCGCCTTTTTGACTGCATAAGTCATGGCACGCATCAGTTCTGTAGTCCTTGGAAAAGAATCCGGCGCTGGGGTACCCATTTTTACCACCAGAAGTTCGCATTCCGGCGCTACACCCTGATACTGTCCTTCCAATAGCCTTCCTCCCCCGGCGGCAATGGCCGCCACCGCCGTCCCGTGACCAGTCGAGTCAATACTTGGTACAAGACGTTTAGGGGCAAGGCTCCTTAATGCGGCGTCTATCCGTGCTTTATCAAACTCTACCCCTACCGCAAATCCCTCTGGCGGCTGCGCAATATTGGCGTATTCTTCTGCCCCTTCCGGTACCATCTGGTCAACCCCCGCCGGTGTCAGTGTCTGGTCCCACAAAAAGCGGATTCTGGTATTCCCCTGGCTGTCCCGGAATTCCGGGCTTTCAAAATCAATTCCCTCTGGCGTTCATTAAATGCAAAAGGATTTCTTTTCCATATAGGAAAATACTGTCAGTTATGATAAAATACTATGGAAAACATCACAAATACAAAGGAGACTTATTATGAAGAAGTATCGAACATTAAAGCAAAAAATCATATTTTGCATCATGTCTGTTTCCGTTCTTCTCACAGTGCTTATCACAACGGTTATGTCTGCTGGCAGTTTCCGTTCCACCAACGCCACAATGCTAAGTAACATGGAAATTATGGCAAGAACTGCCGCCCAGAATATTAGTTCCAATCTCCACCTGCTGACAGAACGGGTACACAATTTTTCCAGGGAAGAAATTTTTACCAGTGATGATTATACTGTTTCACAGAAACAGGCACGCCTTGATGAAATTAAGCTGCAGATAGAATTCCTCTGGTTGTCGGTATATGACCAGTCAGGCCATAAGATTTTTGGTGACCAGGATGCTCCTGCAGATATTTCCAATACCAAGTATTTTTCCCTTTTAACCCAGACAGGAAATGTAGTGATCGGCGAACCCCACTATGAAAATGAAACCCTCCAGATTTGTGTGGGAGCCCCTTCTGCCAACAACGAGGGTACCACCACTTATCTTGTTGGGAGTTATAAATATGATATTTTAAACGATGTACTCAGCCAATTGGTAATTGGCAATACCGGCAGCGCCTGCATCTTGAATGAAGAAGGTGATATCATAGGCGACCGGAATCTGCAGAACATCATCGACGGGAAAAATATTTATGATTTATACCCCTCAGAAACCAATGAACAGAAGTTTGATAAAATCACGGCCCTTTATATTGATTCCTCCATTATGATATTAGGGCACCGCCTGCACTACACTGGCTATTCCCCTATTCCCGGCACTAACTGGGCATTATTTTTGTATGCGCCTCAAGTAGAATTTATGGACACCGTTTATTTTTCAACATTGCTGTCCGTGCTTTTATCCCTGGTGCTGCTTCTTATTGCCGCGGCCATCATCGTCCCGGTTTCCAAGGGGATTACCAATCCTTTGTCCGAAGCCACGAAACGGCTGCAGTCGTTGTCAACAGGCAACTTAAACCAGGAGGTCCTCATCTCAAAAAGTAATGATGAAACCACTGTCCTGACAAAAGCGCTCTCCCAGACCATTGCCAGCCTGAAAGGCTACATCCAGGATATTGAAACTTGTTTGGGCGCCCTCTCCGGCGGTGATTATACCATCCATATTCCCGATAATTTCTATGGGGATTTTGCCTCTATCCGGAAATCCCTATGTAATATCACCGATGCGCTAAACCGTACTATGCTGCAAATGAACCAATCTTCCTCCCAGGTGTCCGATTGCGCCAGGGCAATGCTGGAATGCTCCCGGGAACAGTCCCAGTTACTGGAGAATATGGAAGACTGTATGGCGGCCATTACCTCCTCTATCGGTAAAAACAAGGACAATGTACTTCAAATTGAAGAATTTTCAGAAATGGCAAGCCAGAAAACCACCCTTGGCAACAATTACATGGAGAAGCTGTTAACTGCAATGTCCCATATCCACGGCACAGTAAATGAAATTTCCAAGGTAAGCCTGTTAATTGAGAATATATCCAAGCAGACCAACCTGCTGTCCCTGAACGCATCCGTTGAGGCGGCAAGGGCAGGGGAAGCCGGGCGGGGCTTTGCGGTAGTCGCCAATGAAATCAATGAGCTGTCCGCCAAAACTGCCAGCGCCCTTACAGAAACAGGCCGCTTGATCACCAATTCCACGGAAACCATCCAGGCAGGTTTGGAGACCGCCTCCCTGACAGCACAGACTTTCCAGGAAATTGCAGAGCTTACCGGGCAATACCATGCCATATCCGGCAGGCTTTCCAATACGGCAAAGGAACAGACTGATGCAGTCAATTATGCCAATGGCCGTCTTGCCATGGTACGGGATATTGCCCGTAAAAATGATGAAATGGCTGCAGAATCCTTATCCCAGGCTGAAAGCCTAAGCAATTATGTAAAGCAGGTTAAAGTGAGAAACTACAAATAAATTGGGAGATTAAGATGAGAAATAAATTGATTAAAAAGATGGGTATGGTTTTGCTGGTTGCCACATTATCCCTTAGCGGCTGTGGCTCCAGCGATAAAATGAAGGATGGTTTTTATACTGCGGAAATGTCCGAATATTCCCACGGCTGGAAAGAGTATATCTGCATTCTGGTGAAAGCTGACAAAATTGTCTACGTGGAGTTTAACGCCAAGGATCCCAGCGGCTACATCAAAGCATGGGATAATGCTTATATGACCGAAATGAAGTCTGTCACCGGTACTTATCCCAATGAATATACCCGGTATTACGCCGCACAATTAATTGACAGACAAGGCAGTGAAGAAATAGATGCTTTAAGCGGGGCCAGCCACTCCCATAGTAACTTCCTCAGACTATCTGCCGCCGCAATCGAACAGGCCAAAAAAGGAGACGATGCAACCGCAATCGTAACATCAGAAACTGAATGAAACAAACACTGCCGCACTTCGCGGGCCAACGTTTGTAACAAACGCCGTCACGCTACGCGGGCTGGCTTATTGTAACAAACGCCGTCACGCTATGCGGGCTGGCTTATTGTAACAAACGCCGTCACGCTACGCGAGCCGGCTTATTGTAAGAAAAAGCGCAGGAATATTAATTCCCTGCGCTTTCTTTTTATGGACAGTTGTGTTGTCTTCTTAATATTTGCCAAAGTCATCCCCTAAGGAAATTACCTGCTCGTTATAATCATCCATGGGCATGGAGGATGAGGAACCCTTATAGGAAGAAGAATAGGATGTACTCCTTGCCCCTCCCATATTAGCGCTTCCTGCACCAAGGTTATAAATAGTAAGCATATCGCGCATCCTGGATGCCTGATTGGACAATTCCTCACTGGCTGCGGCACATTCCTGGCTGGTAGCAGAATTGGTCTGTACTACCTGGGATACCTGGGAAATTGCCTGCTCTATCTGGGCAACCGCTGTTGCCTGATAGTTGGAAGATTCTGCAATGCCGTTGATGATCATTTCGCTCTCCTGCACCACCTTGGCGATTGCATCCATTGCCTTAGCTGTATCCCCGGCAATCCTAGAACCGGAATTTACCTTCAGGATAGATTCTTCTATCAATTCCGCTGTCTCTGCGGCAGCCGATGCACTCTTAGCCGCAAGGCTTCTTACTTCCTCAGCAACTACTGCAAATCCTTTTCCTGCATCTCCCGCCCTAGCTGCTTCTACTGCTGCATTTAAGGCAAGGATATTGGTCTGGAACGCAATATCATCAATTACCTTGATAATCTTGGAAATACTTTCAGAGGATTTGTTAATGTCATGCATGGCTCCCATCATATCCTGCATCTGCTGGTTTCCGCGTTTTACATCCTCAATCGCTTTTACCACCAGGCCTGCCGCCTTGTTTGCTTCCACTGCATTCTGTTTGGTCTTATCTGCAATCTCATCAATTGATGCGGTAATTTCCTCAATTGCGCTTGCCTGCTGTGTGGATCCCTGTGCCAGCGCCTGGCTTGCACTTGCCACCTGGGAAGAACTGATCGTAACCTGTGCGCCTGCATCGCTGATATTGGTAAGCGCATTCAGGTTATCCTCTACCAGCTTCTTCAGGGAATTTCCCAGCATATCCTGGGGGGATTTGGGAATCACTGTAACGGTAAGATTACCGTTTGATACTTCCTCCGCAATCTTGGACTGGTATTTGATATTATCAATTACCTTGTTGTACTCATCAACCAGCTCACCAAATTCATCGTTATTATATTTCTCCATTTCAATGTCAACATGGCCTATGGCAATTTGCTTTGCCGCATCAGAAAGCTGCAAAACTGACTTTTCGATAATCCTTATCAATAGGATTGCGATAACCGTCGTAATCGCCACACATACAAAGGCAACAATGGCTGTAAAGATTGCAGCGTTTCTGGCATATTCCTGCTGGCGGACAGGGTCTTTAATTGCCGCCGCCGTCTTTGTGGTCAGGTCGCTGAAAATCAAGTTGATTATCAAAAATATAACCGGAACCATGAAACCGATTATCAGCTTTGTCTTCATCTTCATGTTTTTCATTAATTGATACCTCTCATTCTTCACCTAAAATCATATCGTTTGCCTGTTCGGCAACTGACAAATCATCATCATTAAGCAATTTGTCAGGATCCAGCAATAATTTCACTGCGCCCCCCACTTTTCCAATACCATACACATATTTTTGCTGCCCTTTATCCATGCGCCCAATGGTAGGGGGCGGCAGGATATTCTCTTCCTTGATTTCCACAACCTCCGCAATCTTTTCCACAATCAGCCCCACCATCGTAGATTTTACGTTAATGACAATGATACAGGTTCTGTCGTTATATTCAAAGGGTTCCTGCTTAAATCTCAGCCGGACGTCAATGACAGGAATTACTTTACCCCTTAAGTTGATAAGGCCCTTAATATAATCTTCCGTTTCAGGGATGGCGGTAATTGTCTGAAACTGGATAATCTCACTTACATATTCTATTTTCAGTCCAAAGTATTCATTCCCTGATTTAAAGGTCATGTACTTTCCCTTTTGTGCATCATGCTCACTTGAAGCGGCCTGACCGTCCGCCGCCCTTCTTTTCAATTCGCTCATTTCACTCATTGAATATACCGTTCCTTTCTGTTAATTAGTTAAACCAGCCCGCCAGGATCCAGGATCAATGCAATGCTTCCGTCACCGAGCTGTGTACATCCGGACAAACCTTTTACTTTCTTGATATAAGGTGGAATGGGCTTCACCACAATTTCCTGTTCTCCAATCAGTTTATCCACAAACAGGCAGATTTTCTTATCTTCCACCTCAAGAATCAGCATCATCCCGTTTTCTACAGATTCCTCATATTTATCCAGGCCATACCATCTTCCCAGGCGGATCACCGGATAACATTCGCCCCGGATCATGATGTATTCCTCTCCGTTCGGTTCATGGATCATCATATCTTCCCTTACGCTGACAAACTGCTTGATCACTCCGGTTTCCAATACAAAGGAAGAATTACCGGTCTCCATGACAATACCGTCAATGATTGCCAGGGTGAGGGGAATCTTAAGGCTCATAATGCTTCCCAGGCCCGGCGAGCTGTCAATATCCAATACGCCGCCAATGGACTGAATATTCTGTACCACCACATCCATGCCCACGCCCCTGCCTGAATATTCCGTAACCTGCTCATTGGTAGAAAAGCCTGCCAGGGTAATAAACTGGTAAACCTCTTTATCCGTGTAGGAGGATTCCGGCTTCCCATCCTCTAAAAGCCCCTGCTTCCTTGCCTTGGCAAGTATTTTGGCACGGTCAAGCCCTTTTCCGTTATCCTCCACGCTGATCCACACCTTGCCTGCTTCTGTCCTGGCAGAAAGGGTGACCTTACCCTTGTCGGGTTTCCCTGTCTCTATCCGCTCATCATTGGTTTCAATACCATGGTCTACAGCGTTCCTTACTAAATGCATCAGCGGGTCGGAAATATGCTCAATAATATTCTTGTCAACTTCCGTCTGCTCACCCACCATCTCAAACTCAATGTCTTTCCCCAGCTTCCTGGATACATCGAATACGATACGGTTCATTTTCTGGAAGGTGTTCGTCAGGGGAACCATCCTCATGGACATGATAACGTTCTGCAAATCTGTGGAAATTTTTGACATCTGTGCCGCTGCCTTGTTAAACCGGTTCAGGTTAAGGCCAGGCACCTTTAAATCCGGGTTCTGCAGCACCACAGACTCGGAAATTACCAGTTCCCCAATCAAATCCATAAGCTGGTCCATTTTGGTAATGTTTACGCTGATAAAGGATGCCTTTTCTGTCTTGGATTTATCCTTTGCCAGGGTCTTGGGCTTACCGGGCGCTTTGGACTTGATGACAAAATCACCAGGCGCTATCTTAGGTTTTTCAGGAGCCTGCTCTTCTTTCGAAGCCTCCTGGGACGCCTGTACCTTGCTTTCTATTTCTTCCACACTGGACTCTAAATCAATCTGGGCTTTCGGCTGCCCGAAATCAAATCCCTGGAGGAATTCGTCCGCACGGCATTCATAAACATCCACATGCTTAATGTCATACCCTTCGCCAATCAGCTTACGGATCTCCTCCTCGTCACACTGGGCCTGGAGAAGGATCCGGAAACCTTCCTTCAAAATCACCTCAGCGCTGGCTTCGTCGGCAATAATATCCTCCGGGGAATAAAGCAGGTCCTCTGCCATCTCCTTTAGTGCATAAACTGCCTTGTAGGCGTGCACATTCGCCATTTCCGTTTCCGGGAAAAAGGTAATAAATATTTTAAAAAACCGGCTTGCACTGGTAGCCACCGGGGCGATATAAAACTGTTTCGGTTCTTCATGGACGTTTGCCGGAGGTGGTGGAGGCGGTGCCGCCGTCCCCTTCTTCCCTGTGCCGCTTTTGATCATCTCAAGAAACTTATCCAGGTCCTTTATTAATTCGCTTGCATCGCCGTCTACCGGGTCACCGTTCCGGATCTTTTCCATTTCGCTGGAAATGAAATCCTGCACCTCCAACACATGCTCCACCAGTTCCAGATGGGGTACATTATCCGGATGGGATTCTCTTAAGTAGTAAAAGACATCTTCAAGCTTATGAGACACAGCCGTTATATTGTCAAACATCATGATACCTGAGGAGCCTTTAATGGTATGCATTGTCCTAAATATCTCATTTATGCTGTCTTCGTCAAAGCAGTCCGCATCTTTCTGTTCCAGAACCCTGTCCTGAAGCTGCTCTAAGAGCTGCTCGTTCTCAAACAGATACATGTCTAACATGCCTTCTGTGCTAAATTCCTCAGCCATATCCTTCTCCTTTCCTGCAAGTTCTGATTTTATCTTTAGTTAAATCAGCTCCAGTTTCTGCAATGCCTGCTCAAACCTTCCCTGGTCAATGGGCTTTCCGGAGTACACGGTACAGCCCAGTTCAAACGCCATCTTGACGTTCCTTTCCTCATTCAATGCGGTAGTCATAATTACCTTTACCGCCTTTTCAGGGGGTAGGTTCCGCTCCTTCTCAAGGTTACGGATACCCACAAGCGCCTGATAGCCGTCCATCACAGGCATTCTTACGTCCATAAGTATGGCATCATAATATCCGGCAGACGATTTTTCAAATTTCTCAAGGCATATCCGCCCGTTTTCTGCCCAGTCAAGTTCCAATTCCAGCTCAGAAAGCAGTTCCCTTGCGACTTCCCAGTTCAACTCATTATCCTCCGCAAGCAAAATGTGTTTTCCTTTCAGTTCCAGATCGTTCTCCATCTTGGAAACATTGGTTTCTTCCACTGCCTCGCCCGTGAATGTTTTCAAAGCATCATACAAAACAGACTGGAACAATGGTCTGGGAATAAATCCGGAAATCCCTGCCTTTCCGGCTTCTTCCTCCATGCCGCTCCAATCACAGCCGGAAAGCAGCAGTGTCGGACTGTTTTCCCCGCAGCTCAGCCGAATCTTCCGTGCGGCTTCTATGCCGTCCATGTCCGGCAGCTTCCAGCCCAGCAGCATCAGCTGGTAAGGGTCATTCCGGCGGGAATGCTCGTCCGCCAGTTCCACTGCGCGTGCCGCATCTGCGCACCATTCCGCGCGTAAGCCGAGCCGCTTCAGGGACTGCACCACGCTGGTACACAACCATTCGTCCCCGTCTACAACCAGCAGCTTCCAGTCAGGGAGCGCAATATCCGGCTCCCGGCCTTCCGCTTTTGCCAAATCCAAGATGACATGGAACTCACTGCCCTTGCTCTGTTCGCTGCGGACGGAAATACTGCCGCCCATCGCGTCTACGATGCACTTCGTGATTGCCATGCCCAGCCCTGAGCCTTCCGTTTTCTGTACGCGGGCGTTATCCTCCCTGCTGAAGGAATCAAAAATAACCTCCTGATATTCCTTTGACATGCCAATGCCCGTATCGCTCACGATGAAATGCGTGCGGACACAGGAAGTATCCTCCGGCAATGCTTCCTGATAAACCGCGACCCGTACAGAACCATTCTCCGGCGTGAATTTCACAGCATTGCCCAACAGATTAATCAGCACCTGGTTCAGCCGCACGCTGTCACAGCACACATCTTCCGAAAGAATCTCATACGCCGCCGCGTCAAAATATTGGTTTTTCGCTTTCACCTGCGGCTGTATAATATTGACAATACTATCCATCACATCCCGCAGGGACACCGGTTCAATATTCAGCGTCATCTTGCCGCTTTCGATTTTGGAAATGTCCAGCACGTCATTAATCAGCCCCAGCAGATGCTTGCTGGATACAGAAATTTTGCGCAGGTATTCCTGCACCCTGTCCGGGTCATTGGTATTGGACATTGCCAGAGACGTCATGCCTATAATGGCGTTCATCGGCGTACGTATCTCATGAGACATATTTGATACAAAAGCTGACTTTGCCTGATTCGCAAACTCCGCTTTTTCTTTTAGTTCCTTCATGATCTCCGCCTGTTCCTTCACACGCTCCGTATAATGATGGCTGTCAGTAATATCGGTCAGCACATACATTCTTCCATAATAGACATTTTTCTTTTCAATCATATAGCTGCTGACCGCATAAATATTTCTGTCTCTTTCCAGTATTTTTTTATCCAGAATGCAGCTGTCCATATCCTCCAGTATTTTTTCCGCTTTTCCAATCGAAAGACCTTTATAGATCTGCTCCGCCTTATGGTTAAAATAAATAATCTTTTCATGTATTGTTAGTGTGTTTGTGTGTAAATTCTTTTTTCTGCCGCACAATAATTACCGGATATTCAGAGCCTCTTTAATCCGGACCACCAGGTCTTCATAATGTTGCCGGGTTGCCACATCACCGCTGTTCCGGTTCTTTTCAGCCAAATGCAGAACCTTCGTCAAAGCACCCCGTTTCACTGATACTGCCTCCGACACCCTTCCCATTGAAGAAAAATGAAGATTACGCAACCGGACATCTTCCGAAAAATCAACAGCAGGCCGGCAAGCAGCAAAATTACACCGATGCTCATGATACAGTGCTTTTTTCGTTGTTTTCTCAACAGCTTTATTGGAACTCACAATCAAAGCGTCAATAAAGTTTTTTTGAGTCATCCGCTCATACAAAGACAAATTACGCCCCTGCAATGAACTTTTAAAAACCGCACGATGCAAATCAACAAACATTTCTTCAGGTGTATATCCTTTTTCACAACCTGCCAGTACCTCCGACTCATACATCCGCAACAAACGGTCATCTTTCATCAAATCGTAAAAAACAGCATATTGCAGTTCACGGGCCGTACTGTAAGGAGAATATTCTATTTCTCCGGCAGGTGAAGTACGGACAGGATAACTCTTTTTCCAGATATCTGCCCCGAACAGCCAATCCGGTATTTGAAACACTT
>OFGR01002304.1_pt1 | contig 12989 bp, 9 predicted proteins | sample 1521811 | NCBI WGS metagenome assembly OFGR01 (sample SAMEA3504098, study PRJEB24116) | mouse gut metagenome | biome: mouse gut; feature: mouse-associated habitat; material: faeces | place: Denmark | collected 2011
CGTTTTGGAGTACATCCAAAAGCTGCAAAAAGAGGGAATTGTCCGGCACATCGGCCTGTCCTCCCACACGCCCCGGCTGGTCAACCGGGTGCTGGACATGGGCGTGATCGACCTTGTGATGTTCAGCATCAATCCAGGCTATGACTACCGCCACGGAGATTACGCCATCGGGGGCGTGGAGGAACGCGCCGCCCTTTACCGCAGGTGTGAAGCGGAGGGTGTGGGGATTTCGGTCATGAAAGCGTTCAGCGGCGGACAGCTTCTGAACCCGCGCACATCACCCTTTGGAAGTGCTTTGACGGAGTATCAGTGCATCCAATACGCCTTGGATAAGCCCGGTGTTCTGACGGTCCTCCCCGGTATTCGGAACTGCGAGGATTTAAGGCGTATCCTCGGATTCCTGAACGGGAGAGCCCGGCGCAGCCGCCAGAAGAGCCGAAGCAGTTGGATTTATTTGAAGAAAAGCTCCTGACAAGAGAGGCAAGGGATGAATATCATCTGATCGGGCAAGTCTTCGAGACGTACTGGCTGGTCGAGTTTCACGACAGTCTCTATATCATTGACCAGCATGCCGCGCATGAACGGGTTCTGTATGAGCGGACGTTGAAGGGGATGAAGACAAGAGAATTTACCTCCCAGATGATCAGTCCTCCGATTGTCCTGGATCTAAGTATGCAGGAAGCCGAGCTTCTGAACCGGTATATGGATCAATTTACCCGGATCGGGTTCGAATTCGAAGAATTCGGGCAGGAATCCTTCGCGGTCAGGGCGGTTCCGGATAATCTGTTCAGTATCGCCAGGAAGGAGCTGCTTCTGCAGATGTTAGATGGTCTTGCCGACGAGATCAGCCGGAATCTGTCGCCGGAATTGATCGATGAAAAGGTGGCTTCCATGTCCTGCAAAGCGGCGGTAAAGGGGAATATGAAGCTATCTGCCGCCGAGGTGGACGCATTGATCGGAGAGCTTCTGACACTTGAGAATCCGTATCATTGTCCCCACGGGAGACCGACCATCATCGCCATGAGCCGCCGGGAACTGGAAAAGAAATTCAAAAGGATTGTGTGATCATGAGAGAGTGCGTGAAGAAACCATTGGTGATCCTGACAGGTCCTACGGCTGTCGGGAAGACAAAAGCCTCCATCGGGCTTGCCAAAGCGATCGGAGGGGAGATCATCTCCGCAGATTCCATGCAGATCTATAAGCATATGGATATCGGCTCGGCAAAGATCCGCCCGGATGAGATGGAAGGTATCCCCCATTATCTGGTGGATGAGTTAGAGCCGTGGGAGGAATTCCATGTGGTGCGTTTTCAGCAGATGGCGAAGGCAGCCCTTGCGAAGATCTATGCCAGGCAGCATATCCCGATCGTGGTCGGTGGCACCGGGTTTTACATTCAGGCGCTTCTGTATGACATTGATTTCTCGGAAAATGACGGGGATGATTCATACCGAAAGGAGCTTGAGCGTAAGGCGAAGGAACAGGGCGGGCAGGTACTTCACGACAGGCTCAAAGAAGTAGATCCCGCCGCGGCAGAGCAGATCCACGCGAACAATGTGAAGCGTGTGATCCGCGCTCTGGAATACTACCGTCAGACAGGACAGCGGATCTCGGAGCATAACGAGAGAGAACGGCAAAGGGAGTCGCCTTACCGGTTTATTTATTTTGTATTGAACGACGACCGTGCGAAACTCTATGAGCAGATCGACAGGCGTGTGGACCAGATGATGGAAGAGGGGCTTGTCGATGAGGTGAAGGCGCTGCAGGAAATGGGCTGTACCAGAGAGATGGTGGCTATGCAGGGACTTGGATATAAGGAGATCCTGGCTTATCTGAATGGAGAGACGGAGCTTGACGAAGCTGTCTATACATTGAAGCGGGATACCCGGCATTTTGCAAAGAGACAGGTTACCTGGTTTAAGAGGGAGAGAGAGGTGACCTGGATCAATAAAGGGGATTATGACTATCAGGAGGAGGCAATCCTCGCGGAAATGCTGAAGCATATCCGGGAGAGATTTCTCTAGGGAATCTATATGATATGGAGATTTTGTTCCATACATGTTCGCCGCATATGAGGCGAGACAGAAGATAAGGGGATGTATACGGTGAGAAGATTATTTCGAAGCAAGTTTATTAAGAAAATGAATACGCTGCTTAAGGTCTACTCCCATTCACATAATGCGGAGGCGACCTATAAAGAACTGTTGAATTTGAAGCCGCTGATCCGGAATAAGGGGGAGGAATCGCTCTTTGAGCTGAATCGCGCTTCGTTGTTATATGATATGAAGAAATATAAAGAGGCGGCGGAAGTGATCATGCAGATCCGTCCGCTGAATCCGGAATTCGATGCCAAATGTGCAGTTGTAAGGACGAAGATACTGGATTCCTGGATTTGATCTAAGTAGAGAATGTGAAGATAGGAAAGAGGAAAGATTTATGCCAGCGCAGATGAATCATGATCGGAATGTGGTTTCATTATATGAAGAATTAGGTGTCCGAAGGGAAGTCCTGGAATTCGGAAGGAAGGTGGAGGCTTGCCTTAAGGAGCGGTTTGCGGCGATTGACGAGACGGCGGAGTATAACCAGCTCAAGGTTATCCATGCCATGCAGAAGAACCAGGTCAGCGAGGGGTGTTTTCACTATGCAAGCGGCTACGGTTATAACGATGCGGGACGGGATACTTTAGAAGAAGTATATGCGTCGGTGTTCCACACAGAGAGCGCCCTTGTCCGCCCCCAGATCACCTGCGGGACCCACGCTCTTGCCCTTGCCCTGAGTGCGAACTTAAGACCCGGGGATGAATTACTGTCGCCTGTGGGAAAGCCTTATGACACGCTTGAGAAAGTCATAGGGATACGTCCGTCCAAAGGTTCCCTTGCAGAATATGGGATCTCTTATTCACAGGTCGAGCTGCTTGCGGACGGGACATTTGATTACGAAAACATACAAAAAGCGATCCATGAGAAGACGAAGATGGTGACGATCCAGAGATCCAAGGGCTATCAGACAAGACCCAGCTTTTCCGTGAAGCAGATCGGGGAGTTGATCCGGTTTGTCAAGGAGATCCGGCAGGATATCATCTGTATGGTGGATAACTGCTACGGGGAATTTGTGGAGAAGATAGAACCAAGCGATGTGGGCGCGGATCTTGTGGTGGGATCGCTGATCAAGAATCCGGGAGGCGGGCTTGCGCCCATCGGCGGTTATATCGCAGGCAGGAAGGATCTGATCGAAGCGTGCGGTTACCGTCTGACTTCTCCGGGACTTGGGAAGGAAGTGGGAGCTTCCCTTGGCGTGATGCAGTCTTTCTATCAGGGACTGTTCCTTGCGCCGACGGTGACGGCGGGAGCGCTCAAAGGGGCTGTCTTTGCGGCAAATATCTATGAGAAGCTTGGTTTTCCGGTGGTGCCGGACGGCAGCGAGAGCCGGCATGACATCATCCAGGCGGTAACCTTTGGAAAGCCCGAGGGTGTGATCGCGTTCTGCAAGGGGATCCAGGCGGCGGCGCCGGTGGATTCTTTCGTAACTCCGATCCCGTGGGCAATGCCGGGGTATGACAGTGACGTGATCATGGCTGCAGGAGCATTCGTGCAGGGTTCTTCCATTGAACTGAGCGCGGACGGACCCATCAAGCCGCCTTACGCAGTGTATTTCCAGGGAGGTTTGACATGGCATCATGCAAGGCTTGGGATTCTGATGTCGCTGGAATACCTGGCAAGGGAAGGCTTGGTTGTATTATGACAAGGATTGGGATCATCGGAGGAGGCGCCGCCGGAATTGCCGCGGCGATCACGGCGGCGAGAAATGACAGGGAGGCGTATGTATTTATTCTGGAGCAGAAGGAGAAGGCGGGTAAGAAGCTTCTGGCAACGGGAAACGGGCGCTGTAACCTGACGAACCGGCAGGCAGACGGTTCTGATGTGGAATCTTGTTATCACAGCGGAAATATCCGGTTTGCAGGCGAAGTGTTAAAGCAGTTCGGATATGCGGATACACGGAGTTTCTTTGCGTCGATGGGACTTGTGATGAAAGAACGGGGAGACTATGTGTATCCCCGCTCCGACCAGGCTTCCACGGTGCTTGACCTTCTGGATCTGGAGTTGAAACGTCTTGGAGTAGAGGTCTTTTGCCAGGCAAGGGTGCAGTCGGTCCTGTGGGACAGAAGCGAATTTTGCGTGGAGGCAAAAGTCTGTAAACAAGGATGTGAAAAAAAAGGCAGACAGTCCAGGCAGATCGAGAGCCGGGAGCTCTCGCAGATATTCAAGGCTGATCGGATCATCCTTGCCTGCGGCGGCAAAGCGGCGCCTGCTTTTGGTTCGGATGGGAGCGGCTATGAGATCGCGAAGTCTTTCGGACATCGGATGACGCCTGTTGTACCGGCGCTGGTACAGCTTAAGGTAAAGGAGCATCCCTTTGTAAAAGCATCGGGAGTCCGGACAGACGCCAAAGTTACGGCTCTTATAGACGGCGTGCCTGTCGCGGAAAATACCGGAGAAGTACAGATCACTGCGTATGGGATTTCCGGAATTCCGGTATTCCAGATCAGCAGGCATATCGCGTTGGGATTGTACCGGAAGAAACGGGCGGAAGTATTGCTTGATCTTCTTCCGGAATATACGGCAGAAGAGGTTGACAAGCTGCTTATAAGGATGGTCGGGAGACATACCGGTATAACGATGGGGGAATGCCTTGCAGGGGTATTTAACCAGAAGCTGGTTCCGTGTATCCTTACGCTGGCGGGAGTGCGGATGCAGTCAAGGATATCGGAAGCAGACAGGCGCAGGATACAAGGAATCGTAAAGCAGTGTAAAGGCATATGCCTTCGGATACAGGATACGAATGGTTTCGAGAATGCACAGGTCTGCGCGGGCGGTGTAAGGACAGACGAGATAGATCCGAGGACGATGGAGTCAAAGCGGGTGAAAGGGCTTTATCTTGCCGGTGAATTATTGGATGTAGATGGAATCTGCGGAGGCTATAATCTACAGTGGGCATGGGCAACCGGGTCTATTGCAGGGAGGGCAGCCGCTAAAGGAGGGACAGTTTTGCCTTAAAAATCATTTGAAAGGAAATATCAAACATGATATTAGAAACTGAACGATTATATCTGCGGGAACTGGGCCAGGGGGACTTTGAAGCACTGTGCCAGATCCTTAAGGATCCGGCTGTGATGTATGCCTACGAGGGCGCGTTTGACAGCGGGGAAGTGCAGGAATGGCTTGACAGACAGATTTTACGCTATCAGAAATGGGGATTTGGATTATGGGCAGTCATCCTGAAAGAATCCGGCGAGCTGATCGGACAATGCGGACTGACTATGCAGCCGTGGAAAGAACAGGAAGTGCTTGAGATCGGCTATCTCTTCCGAAGGCTGTATTGGCACAAAGGCTATGCGACGGAAGCAGCCAGGGCATGTAAGAACTATGCATTCAAAACACTCGGCGCCGACGAGGTCTGTTCCATCATCCGGGATACGAATACGGCTTCCCAGAATGTGGCGCTCAGAAACGGTATGAGCAGGAAGGATTGCTGGACGAAGCATTACCGAGGTGTGGATATGCCTCATTACCGCTATGTCGTGGTACAGCCTGTCTGACAGATCAAGTTATGAAATAGTTAACTTGACTATATTACTTTACTTTGATAAAATGGTAACATTAAAAAGAATGTAGTTCAGAATTTAGTTTAGAACTGAATGCATTGGAAATGGAGGGAAAGGAAATGGATCAGTTGAGGGTAGAAAGACCGTCCGGCAGAGAAGAGATGCGCTATGCGCTTGAAGCGGCGCTTCTTTTGGGGTTCCAGTCAGAGACGGCTGTTTTTCCGATCGCTTCTCCTGACGGGAAGCGGAAGCTCCCAGAGACCGAAGGAGAACTTTCCGGGTTCTGGAAGCTTACGTCCGCAGAGATGCCGCAGGGATATGTCCCGGCAAAGAAGAAGGGTCCGGTGTTTGATCTGGATTTCAGGGAAGAGAGAGGACTTGAGTATCTCTTTTCCAGAGGCTTGTTCCTGAAGGATGAGGATGCTGATCTACTTCCGGATCAGCTGGATGTGAAGCTTATACTCCCGGATGACGCCGACGAATGGATGCTTGCGGCGGCGTGTAATGTCGCGTTCCGGTTCGGGATGGAGACGACGGCTTATGAAGGTGCGATCCTCGCGCCGAAGGAGTATAGGGGGAATGCGGTTGTGTTCTCCTTCGCAGAGCAGGCTGAGATCACATACCAGGAGATTGACGATGCGGTACAGGTTCAGATCCGCGGAGGAGGAGAAGAGCTTTTGAAGCTTTCGAGCCTGTTGTGTGAGAAGTTTCCGCTGGCAGACAGTATATGGAAGAACTGGCGGGATGTACTTCTTGATTGGACGGATGATTTTGCCATGCGGGGCGCGGACGGCCAGCTTGCCCACCTTCTGGCTGCCTCCGGCGGTAAGGATGCGCCGGCGCTTTACGGATCTCCGGAGATCAGTGAGGAACAGAAGAGTTTCTTTAAAGGAGCAAAGATCTATAATCATAAATCCGGAAAGAAGATCTACGAGAAGAATTATGAACTTCCCTGGGAAGTGGATATCTTTGAGCAGATCCTGAAAGAAGAGGTCTATCCAAAGCTTAAAAAGGGAGACCGGCTATGGGTCGAGGGCGCGGTGAGTGAAGAAGCTTCTGTCCGGGAGCGGATCGTAAGGCAGATCGGTGAAGAGGCAGACGCGGCAGGCGCAGATCTGGAAGGGACGCAACTGATCTGTGCATATAAGCAGGGTTATTCCTGGATGGATGAGATCGTCATTCCGGCAGTGAAGGCGCAGAAGACACAGCAGGTTGAGATATTCTTCAAGCCATTTCTCCCGGAAGGGGAAACGGTATGGCTGGATGAGAACGGCGCCACGCCGTCTTACCATAACTTGAAAGCGGACGATCCAAACAAGTGGTACGATCTTCCGATCCGTTATCTGCAGGAGTTGTATCCGATCCAGGATATCCTGACAGAGAAGTTGTCTGTCTCTGCAAAGCAGGTTATTTTCAAGGCGTATGAAGGCACGGAAGATCTGACCTATCTCTGCCGGGTGACGGCGGATGACGGCAGCATCAGAGAATATAAGTATCTTGCCAGGTGCTCGGAGAGGCCCTACCTTGACGAGTATCCGAAGCTTGGAAAGGTGCATCCGGCGACAGGATACATAAAAGTCCTGCTCAATGGAAAGGAGATATTGAACCGGAATCTTACCACGGATCTGGAGCGTATCTGGGAGATCTATCAGAGCCAGGTATTGCCGGAATGCCGTGCGTATATAGAAGAGAAGATAGACGGAGTGGTTCATGCAGACCTGCAGCCCTTCTTCCAGAAGCTGTCCCTGGAGGTATGGGCAAGCGAGCCGGATTACCGGATAGGGACCAGGGAGGATCTGATCTCTTCACTGGACGCGCTCCATGAAGATATGTACTTTGTGGGGAGCGATTATTTCAAGAATTACGGTGTTCAGACGGTGAACGAGATCTTTGACGCGCCGGGGCTTATCCTGCCGGAGATCCATAAGAGGGAAGGCGCGCCGTCGTTTCGCGTAACCCTGTATGAATTGCAGAAGGAAGAAGCATGCATCCTGTGTGAGAAAGAAGTATTTGCAAAAGAGAAAGAACGCGGTCAGATCTCTCTTAAGATCACCCGGATCACCAGCCATGACGGAAAACTGGTACTCGAGATTCCGGTGAAAGGGGCGAGGGAAACGGTTGTCGCCGCTTATGCGAGATTATTTTCAGAAGGGATCCTCTCATGCAGTAAGGCGATCGACGGCTGTTATGAGATTCATTTTACAGGAGAAGAGGGCAATACTTATCCGGCGGCTGTACCTTCGAAGGCGGAAGTTCCGGTTCGGGACATTACAGAGATCGACCTGCATGAGAAGGAACTGATCGGATATGAGACGTATCTTGAGATCATGGAAGAGCTTCGGGGTGTGCGCGGTATCCGCATCTTTGAGGCAGCCCGGTCTTATCAGGGGCGCAGGCTCTATGGGATCTGGCTCATGCCGCAGTATGAGGGATACCTGTCTATGACCAAGCGTTTAAGCAGATGCCCGAGCGAGATCATCAACGCAAGGCATCATGCCAACGAAGTATCCAGTACGAACGCTTCCTTTATCCTGCTTAAGAAGCTGCTGACGGAGGATGTCTACAAGAAGCTTCCGGATCAGCTGAATCTGGTGCTTGTGCCGATGGAGAATCTGGACGGTGCGGCGATCCATTATGAGCTTCAGAAGGAGCATCCGTACTGGAAGTTCCATGTGGCAAGGTTCAACGCCATAGGGATGGAGTTCTACCGGCACTATTTCAGGCAGGATACCATTCATAAAGAGGCAATGGGGATCACAAGGCTGTATGAGAAATGTGTGCCGGATATCATGGTGGATAACCACGGCGTGCCAAGCCACGAGTGGGAACAACAGTTCTCAGGCTACACATCGCCGTCCTACAAGGGCTTCTGGCTTCCGCGTTCCCTGCTCTACGGGTATTTTTGGTATGTGACGGATACGGAATACAAAGAGAATTATCCGGTCAATAAGAAGATGGAAGATGTGATCGCCGACAAGATCGCAGAGGATGAAGAGATGTCGGCGTGGAACAAGGAGTGGAGCGCGCAGTTTGAAAAATATGCCCATGCATGGATGCCGAAGCTGTTCCCGGCAGACTACTATAAAGAAATGATCAACTACTGGATTCCATTTGCATTCGATAAAAATCATGGATACACATCGATCCGTTACCCTTGGATCACCACGGTGGCGTATACCAGCGAGGTGGCGGATGAGACGGCTCAGGGAGAGTACCTGAATCTCTGCGCAAGAGCGCATGTGGCTCACGATGAAGCGACGCTTCAGATGCTTATGGAAGCGATACATATAAGAAAATGCGGCTTTACATGCCGCGGCGGACAGATCTTTGCCGAATATTTGCGATTAAGGCCGATGATCGTGGACAATTCGGGGAAAAGATAAATCTTTATTTTAGCAGGAGGAGGAATTTGAAATGGAACTTATTAAATTACTTGGTGTTCTGATCGTAATTGTCGGGTTTGCGCTTAAGCTGGATTCAATCCTTATTATTTTCCTGGCGCTTATCACCACAGGTATCGTGGGAGGGCTTGGGATCGGCGGACTCTTAGAGACGATCGGAGTGAATTTTGTAGCGAACAGAAGTATGGCAATCTTCATCATGATCCTTCTGATCACAGGTGTCCTTGAGAGAAACGGTCTTCGAGAAGCGGCAACCGACCTGATCAAGAAGGTAAAAGGAGCCACTGCAGGAAAGGTAGTCGCCGCATATGGTATCATGCGAGGTATCTTCGGAGCATTCAACGTAGGCTTCGGAGGTGTTGCGGGATTCGTACGTCCGGTTGTCCTTCCGATGGCAGAAGCTGCCGTGAAGAATCAGGGACATGAGGCGGCGGAAGAGCACGTTGAGGATATCAAGGGCATGGCGTCCGCGATGGAGAACATCACATGGTTCTTCTGGCAGGTACTCTTCGTAGGAGGTTCCGGCGGTATCCTTGTACAGAGTACCCTGGCTTCTCTTGGATACGAAGTGGAGCTTATTGAGCTTGCCGCGGCAGAGATTCCGGTTGCGATCTTCGCCCTTATCGTCGGCTGTTCGGTAACGCTTGTAACAGATAAGAAACTCAGCAAGAAATACTATGGCAGCAAGTAGGCAGGGGGAGTGAGAATATGGCTAATTTAAAATTTATACAGGTCAATGAAGTGTTAGGTGCGAACCTGCTGAACATGGTGTGGGTGATCATCGGCTTGATCGCCATCGTGTACCAGTTTGCCACCAAGGGCTTCCTGGGCGCGCTGAACATGAACCTGGTTATTTTTATGTTTGTGGGCATTAACTGCTTCCTGTTCCCCCAGCCCCGCCAGTGGATTGAGGCCCACAAAAACAGTATGCACCTGGCCACCGACGTCATGCTCCAGTTCCCCTTCTATGGCGCGATTATGGGCATGATGTACGTGGAAAACGGCCTGGGCGCGGTGCTGGTTAACGGCATGGTGTCCATCGCCAACGCCCAGACACTGCCGATCTTCTCCTTCCTGTCCGCCTGCGTGGTGAATCTGTTCGTCCCCTCTCAGGGCGGTCAGTTCACCGTACAGGGGCCCCTCATTGTGGAGGCCGCCAGGCAGATCGACGGCGCCAATCTGGTCAACTGCCTCAACGCGTTCGTCTATGGCGACGAGTGTACCAACCTGCTCCAGCCGCTGTATGTCATCCCCGCTCTGTCGGTGGTGGGCATGAAGCTGAAGGATGTATGGGGCTTTATGGCGTTCATCTGCATGTTCTGGCTGGTGATCGTTTGCCTGGGACTGTACTTCATTCCCATGTTCGTCTGAGCCTATCAGAAATTATTTGATGGAATACAAGGGAACCCGTGGCATTAAGGTGCTGACGGGTTCCCTTTTATTTGTCCGGGGATATCCAATGTTTTCCGGCGGATGGAAGGTGGATTTTTCATTTTTGGAGCAGAAAAGATGCAATCTGGTGTCTTTTGGCGCAAGGATGAAACTGGAGCCGTGACTTGACGCGGGCGAGGGCTCCGCGGGGGCGGCCAGACAGGAAATCTGTGCTTAAAATTGTTGCTTGAGCAGTGGACATTTTGCCGCTGGAGTGGTAAAATTAAGGACGATAAACTGAGGGAGTGCGCCCAGGCGCGGCTTCCTCGTGAGTTTGGGAGGTTATCGCATGAAACGCAGAGTACTAAGTTTCATCATCGCTCTGGCGCTGTGCCTGAACCTGTTCCCTGTGGGGGCCTTTGCCGCCGGGGTGGGAGCGGACGAAGGGCTGTGCCCACATCATCCGGCGCATACGGATGCGTGCGGGTATGTTCTGCCGGTATTGGAACAGGAATGTACTCATAGCCACGACGATGGCTGCTATACAGCAGAAACGGACTGCATTCATGAGCATACGGCTGAATGCTGGCCGGATTCGGCCGATGCTGCCGGAGCGGATGAGCCGGACTTGTGCGCCCATGTGTGTACACAGGACAGCGGCTGTGTCACGCAAATGCTGTCCTGCCAGCACGAGCACGACGAGGCCTGCGGATATGCCGAAGGAAATCCCGGCGCGCCGTGTACCTTTGTCTGTCCAATCTGTCCCATCGAGGACTTGATTGACAAGCTGCCCCGCAGTATTTCGGCGCACAATGCGGAGCAGGTCCAGGCTCAGATTGGCGAGATTTACGACCTGTATGACGCGCTGACCGGCGACGAACAGCAGCAGGTGGACCTGTCGCCCTGTGTTGCCCTCTTGGACCAGATAGACGGGATGGCTTCTGCGGTTCAAAGCGACGAAACCGAACTTCCCCCCGCATTGGCAATGGATGGAGATTGGAACAGGGCCGAACCGTATTCATTCAAACGTCCACAGCGCTTCATTACATATTCGTTTACCTTGACCGTAACAGATACAAGTGCCATACAGGTTACCGGGACAGGAAAACTGTATCTGTTAGGCAGCGGTAAGGTTATCTCTAAGAAGGGTGCCGGTATAGAGGTACAGACCGGCGGTTTTCTGAGTATCGCGGAGAACGTGACCATCGAAGGTGGCACGTATGCTCTGGATATTGCTTCCGGTGCAGAAGTACACCTCTCCGCTGGTACCTATACTGGCAAGATTTTCGCGATTCGGACAGAGGACGGCGATTTTGACGCTCTGTTGGAGCCGGGATATACCTGGGTTGACGCCGAGGGCAACCGGATTCAGCCGGAAAACGCCAAGACGGTCACTGTTGGTCAGTGTACAGACCATTCCGATAAAAGCTACGCACATGACGCAGGAACCACCACACATAAATGGACCTGCAATGCTTGCAAGAAAGAAGAGTCAGAGCCGTGTACGTTCGAGTTTCAGCAGGACGGGACGGGAACGTGCGTTTGCGGCAATGGGGTCGAAATCGTTGTTGACGAGGACGATTTAAGAGGCTTGATCTATGACGGCACGCTCAAGCCAGCAGACGTCAAGATTACTGTTACCCTGACGGACGGCTCAAATACGGTGCTAGTAAAGGATTCTGATTATAAGGTAATCTATGATCCCCGCGTGGATGCTGGGGAGATTGTGGTGACGGTCACCGGTATCACCTTTAACGGAACCTTTACCAAGACCTACACTGTGAGCCAGGACCGGCCTGCACTTGAGTGGAATACCACGGTCAAGCCCGTTCCAGTAGAAGTGGACTATGACGGTGCACCAGTGGAGGCAAGTACACCAACACAGACAGGCGACCTCCCGCCTGTGAAGATCAATATCCTGTCCACCGAAGATGATTTACAGAAGTATCTCCAGTATTCCCACAAAAAACAGGGGGATGCCGATTACACCGACGGCCTGCCCACCAACGCGGGGACCTATGACGTGATTGTCAGCCTTCCGGAAATGCAGAATTTTGAGGCCGCTGTCAGTACGCCAATCACATTGACCATTCGTAAAATCAGCCCGATTGCCACAGCCCCTGTGTCAGCAAAGCCGGTCTACAACGGCACCGCCCAAGAGCTGGTTACTGCGGGGACTCTGGACCCTGCGGCGGTGGCGGACGGCCTGGAGATCAAATTTGCGACGAGTGAAAACGGTACCTTCTCCACCACGATTCCCACCGGCACCAATGCGGGGGATTACAGTGTCTGGTACATGGTAGAGGTGACGGACAACTATACTGCTGTTGGTCCTACCGAGGTTACTGACGTGAAAATCCAACGCAAGCAGCTCACCCCTGTTGTCACCTTGTCCGAGTCTACATACCTGTATGACGGTGGGTATAAGGAGCCCAAGGTTACGGTCAGGGACGATGAACTGAAAACCATCCTGCCGGAAGCCGAGTATCAGGTTAAATATGAGAACAACCGGAACGTGAGCACTGCGGATAAGCCGGCAAAAGTGGTCGTTACCGATAAAGCGGGCGGGAACTATGACCTCGCGGACGTTGAGGTCCCCTTCCAAATCACCTTACGGA
>OFGR01002305.1_pt1 | contig 12986 bp, 17 predicted proteins | sample 1521811 | NCBI WGS metagenome assembly OFGR01 (sample SAMEA3504098, study PRJEB24116) | mouse gut metagenome | biome: mouse gut; feature: mouse-associated habitat; material: faeces | place: Denmark | collected 2011
TTTCTGCATTTCCTCCTTCATCCATCTGCTTTTAACTCAATGCCTCACAGACCAGCCTCGCCCAAAAACGCGCGCCTGAAATAAATCCGATCTTCTCCCCGACCGCACAGGCCCTGCACATCAGCTCGGCAAATTCCTCCTGTGTAATGGCCTTTAAATCGGTATCCTCAATCAACGGCGTCAACTGACTGCTGGCCTCATGATCTTCCTTCCTGAGTTCTTCCGGTGACGCATAAATTTTATTGTATATCTCTTCTAACATCTCACTGCCTCCTTCACGGCTATGCTGCCTGTTTCGTCTTTGTCCGCTTTAATCCGCTCAATGCCTTCGTATAGATATCCTCTGTCATCTGCTCTAAATTCTGGAGCTGGTATCTTGCCAGTACCGTTTCCAGAGGGATTCCCGTTCGTTCTAATTCTTTATACAATACCAGCATCTGCATATCCATCACACCTTGATTCTCTTTCTGCTCAACAGGCATTTCCTGTTTCGGGTTTGCTGTCTGTTTCTCTTCCTGCTTAACAGGTATTTCCTGCTTCGGATTTGCTGTCTGCTTCTCGTCCTGTCTGGCGGATATTTCCTGCTTTGGATTAACTTTCTGCCACATCTCATAGACCTGATATCCCTTTCCATTTACAATGACAAGAGCCGCAATCTCACGCTCCGCATTATAAGCAATGGACTGGACAGAGAACCGGTCGGATGTTACATACCGCTCCCCTTTCTTCTGGATAGCAACCTTCTCGGCAGGCACCCAGATAAACGGCGCCGTATATAGTTCCCTTCCAACACCCCAGTTAAAGCAGGCCCGTTTAAAGGAATCTGAAGCCTGCCCTTTCTCCTTCTCTGAATAACTGGTTGTCCCTACATCCTGTTTGGCAATCCACTGGCATTTCTTACTATCCCATATTTCCACAGTACAATACAGATTGCCATCTATAATCTGATGTGTCCGCTTCCATCCAAAGGGCGTGAATGTCTCATCCAAAATCTTCTGGTCTACCCGTGCGTCCTTGAATAAGAGCAGGCTCAAGCCCCTTTCGTTGATTGTCGATACCCGGCATTCAATTTCGTCTGCCCTCAATAACCGGACAAAGGCTTTCTCACCGCTTACCTCGCCAACTGCTTCTTCCCGTTCCGTCTCATTCCCAGACTCCTTCTTTCTGAGACTTGACGCTCTCTTTGCTAATTCTTCCTTAATATCTGACATTTCTTACCTCCACAACTGCAGCATCTTCCCTATGGTATTCTGACATTCAAAAAGGAGAGGCATTTTCATCCTCTCCCTAACATGCTGTATTCAAAAAATGTTTACTTGCCACATTCTTCTAACCTAAGTATCTTCACAGGCTAACTCCTGCACATCTGCACAGTCTGCAATAAATTTTTATAGTCTCCATTCTTCCACCGTCACGCAGCGTATTTCTTTGAACTGCTTTAACTGCTTATCATTCGTCAAGAAGATATCACACCCTTGGATACATGCACTTGCAAGCTGTAATGCGTCCATCGCTTTAAAATATCCATACTCAGCCCTAATCATGGAAGCCTTTTTCGCAATTTCCATATTGACGGAATACAACGGGATATCACAATCCGACACAAATTCAAAAAAAGCCTCTGCCTTTTCATAGTTGTTATTCCTATATGGGAAGGTAAGATATTCCATACAAGTAATGACAGAGGTTGCCAGCCCTTTTCCATTCCCTAATATTTCTTCCAGAATGCTTTTGGCTTTTTCTCCAAAATTCACATCATTATCGAGGAAATAAATGATTGGTGCTGTATCTAAAAATACTTTTCTATAACCTGTCATAATCCCGTAACTCCCTTATCGCTTCCTGTGCGTCTGACTGGAAAAGTTTTTCTCCCCTCCCCATGTATTTCTTTAAGTCAACCTGTTTCTTCTGCTGTTCAAACTGGAAATCAAGAATCGTTACAATCACGTCTTTTCCGTCATATTTTTTTATATCTTCATCTTTGATAACTACAGTATTGCCTTGTATCGTTCCCTTTACTGCCAACATGATTTTCACCTCTGCCTTTATAGTTCCGTTTATCGCTGTAATATGATTATAACCTATTTTTTATTCCTTGTATATTGCCTTTCTCGGTATTCTCTATATTCGTTTCCAAAATATTGACAGCTTTCTCCTCTTTACGCCACGTATAATCATTCCTATCTGGCTGATTATTCCGCCTTCACCGTAAGCCTCCGGCTATGAATCGTTTTCTGGTACTCTGCATAGACCTCCGGCTTCTCTGCTTTCAGACGCTTCTCGTCGATCCTCTGGCTGTCTACCGCCTTCCATGATACCCGGTACTTCTCGTTCTCCGCTAATTCCGCCTCCCCAAGATACAGCTTCAATTCCTGCTCGATCCGCTTCTTCTCCGTCTCCATCTCTGCCATGATTTCCGCTAATTCCTGCCGGCGTTCTAATTTCTCATTGAAGCCGTTTAACGGGATAGTCTTATCTATGGATCTCTTGAAGTATTCCGCAATCACGCTGTCTGCCAGTTTAGAACCATCAGGACTGGGTAATACGCGCTTCAATACATGATTCTCCCAGAAGTCCTTCTCAATCTTTACCAAATCGGCAAGCATTTTTTCATCCCTCTCCAAACGGTAAAACTTAAAATCCCTTCCATATATCAGGACAGCGATATACCAAGCCTTAGCATTGCAAACGGACATATAGTGACAACACTGAATCTGGTAAGACAGCGGAATCCTGCCATCCTTCCATTTATCCTCCATATACGGGCTTGCCGTCTTACATTCCAGCCCTGCGTTCTCCCCAACCACCATCCGGTCTACATCCGCAAGCATAAAGGGATTTTCTTCATCGTAAAACATTGCGTTGGCTCTGCGTACCTTCTTTCCCGTTGCCTCTGTGAATCTCCTTGCTACATAATCCTCAAATTCCCGCCCTTGGCGCATTGCTTCATTGTCGATTTCTTCGGTTTCATCCGTGGTCTTATCCTGATACACCTGGAGGGCTGTGCGGTAGGGGTTGAACCCGCATACCGCCCCTGCGTCAGAGCCTCCAATGCCCTGTTTCCGGTACTGTAACCATTCTGCTTTCTCCATATTCAATGTGGATACTAATTTCTTCATATGATGTTCTCCTCCTTTATATCCCTGTAATCCCTTCTGAGTTTTGCCAGTTCCTTATCTAAGCAATACTGGATATCTGCGGTATAGGAATCCTCATATCCTAGCCATTCCCGATAAAGGAAGGTCAGGATATCTTCCGGCAGAAGGCTTGTTCCAACTGTTTCCTATACATATACCTGCTTTCTCTGCCTTTCCCAATTCTATTACGCAACACTTACCATTTGGTACGCCTTGCCTGTCATCGGATTCTACGCCGCACTTACCATCTGGTACGCCTTGTCGATCATCGGATTCCCGTCCACGGTGCGGGAGAACAGGTTCTCCTTGTAATTCGCCGTCTTGCGAAGCGGTTCTGCATGGGTCGCAAAATCAGATACCGCATTGACAAAGCGGTAGGCATTCTTCCCCACGCCCTGCAAATCCGGTGCGTCAAAATAACGGACTTTCATATCCTCACGTAACCGCTTCATGTTCTTCTCCTGCTGAGGCGTGGAACCATCCTCAATCGGAAGCAAAATCTCAATATACTCCATGACCCGTTTGTCCGTCAGCTTCTTCATGCGGAGTGCTTCAAACTCTTTGCCAAGCTCGTCCATGTAATTTTCTGCCAGGAACAGGGTATCCTTTGCCTCCTGCATTTTCTCCTTGATATCCCCAGTGTGAATCATAGACCATGAACGCTTTGCATTTGCCAACGCCAGATTTAAGGTATTCTGGCATACGACACGAATCGGTGTCAACGCTACTTTGATTGCACCTGACCCATCATGGGTATTGGAAAACAAAAGATAGGGGCTGATTCTCTCGCCGGATATGATGTACTCATGGGGCATATGGGCAAGCAGCCATACCTTCCTGCCTCCCTGTAGGCTTCCGGCTGTCTCGTATTTCACGCCTTCCCCTAATAAACCGTCCGTAAATGCGAAGGCTTCGTCGTTCTGGATTACCCTGTAACGGTCTGTGACAACGCCGAGCACCTTGCGGTCAGAATCCCGCAATTCGCCTTGTAACCGTCAACCAGTTCTTCCATGGCTGTATAAATCGGTTCCTGCATAACACGCCAGTTAAGTCCTGCCAACTGCAATGCGTCCTTGGAAGCAGGGGCTTCTAGCACCTTTGTTCCCAACCCATGCCATGGGGTTTCCCTTACATAAAACATACTCTCAACATTTGCTGCCATAATCGGAATCTCCTTTTCTCAATCAACCCTTGTTTTTTGTATTCTTTTCTACCTCTTGCCGGTTCTGGCGGTAGCTCAGTCCCATTAAATTTGACTGCCGCCAGTTTCCAGCAACTATCAGACGATACTTCTTAATTAATCTTCTTCCGCTATAATCTCTGCCAGCTTGACGCCGCACCCGATAATGAATAATGCAATCTCAATGCCCTTCATCCTTCTGCCTCCTTTCCCCAACACCGCAGGACAATCCTATCGATTGCTCTGCCAATGTTCTTTACTATAATGATAATCTCCAGATATGCCATTCCTCCTCTCTGGGCATAACAAATGGCAGGAAGATGATTTCCTCCTGCCATTTCTATAAATGATTTCATGATAATAATATATAACTGAACCTTGCTATTTTTACTTCTGTAAACTACCAGTAATAGAGAAAAATGTCCGATTCGGACACAATTTTCATCTGTAATCTTTCACTTCTAGGATACGGGAACCTAAAAATCTCCATAAACACTTGCCATATCATATGGTTAATGAAAGACACCGCCCTGTCACCAGTGACACTTCGTATCCCTTTTTAATATACCTTCAATCATTTTCACCAGTTTCTATCATTCTACATAATTTCTCCGGCTCAATACATCGGATATCACTGCTCTTAAAATCCGACAAATTTCTACTCACAATGTAATCTGCATGAAAATCTTTTGCACATTCCATTTGCAGGCAATCCTCAAAATCTGCAAAATTATCATTTACAAGGGCATTTCGTAATTTATGGTTATCAATTCCTTCCACATAAAATATTTTACAAATATTCAACAAAATCTCTCTGCGTTCTTTTATGGTGAAATCCTTCCGTAATATATAAAAAATATTTGTGACTGAATGCGCTGCAATACAACCGGTGATTATCCTTTGCTGACATGATTTTATAATTGTCCTTGCCTGCTCTCCATACAGCTCACGTTCTAACAAATAATCCAGAATAATATTCGTATCAACCAAGATTCGCACTCCCATATCTCTCCTCCCGATACTCCGCCAATTCTTTTTCATAATCCAAATCCGGCACTTTTTTTCGCATTTTCTCTAACTGTAAAAATGCATCCTCACTCTGTCCCATACCATCATCCGCATAAAGACCTTTCAATCCCTGCATAATCTGTATAATAAAAATAACCTTATCTTCTGGAATCTGTTCTAATAATTTTACTGCCTCCTGCCTAATCTGGGTCATTTCAAATGCACTCCTTCCGAATTTGCTTGCTTTACATTTCTGGATTCATTATACTATGATTCCCCATCAAATACAAACATTTCTAAAATACCAGTAAAGAAATGGCAGGAAGATAATCTCCCTGCCTTTCTTCATAAATCCAAACTTATTTGATATTTCACAGATTCTTACTAGCCCCTGTAAAATTTCTTTCTTCCAAAGAACCCACATACACCTATTGCAATCACACAAATTACCATCCAGTATACCATATTCGTCTCGTCTCCTGTCTTGACACTTCCTGCACCCGTCGTCTTATTCTTGTTGTCGGTAGATACAGGTTTCGGATTGGCCGTCGGCGGATTGGTCGTACCTGGCGTCTGTCCCGGCTTCTCAATGGTGGTATCCTTCTCCTCGCTTACCGCAACTGCGAAGGTCGAAAATTTATCTACAGTAATTGAAACTGTTCCATCTGCTTTTACGGCCAACCCGTCATGCTCAATTACCTGCCCGTTATGTAACTGGAAAATAACGGCTTTATGTCCTGCATATTCCTTTCCAGCCTGTAATGTCAACGTTACGCTGCCGAAATTCTCTGTAATCTGGGCAATCTCATTTCCCTGTGAAAATAACTTCAACAGAACTTCATATATAGCCGTCACTTTAAGCCCTTTGGAAACTGCTTCACCTGCCAGTTTGTCAGAGTTTTCCTTAGACGGAGTTTCCTGTGATACGACAATCTCTGCATTGTCCGGGCTTATGTTATTGTCTTTGCAAATGCTGTCTATATCCATGCTGCTTGTATCAACAGCTACTTCTTCCTTGGTCTGGTCGTTCACACCGGAAAGATTAACTGTAACCTCCATCAGCGTCGTTTCCGCCGGAGTTTTTGTATCAAACTTGTAAACCAGTTTCTTGGGAACCTCGCTGCCTTGGAATGTTACCAGCCCATCCTTTGACATCTTCGCACCTTCTGTAGCAAGCGTTACCCTGTCCAGATAACTTTTGCCTACAATAGAAGCCATATCCAATGTCCAAACTCCATTCACTGATTTAACCGTTCTGGATAGGGTCTGTGGGGCGATAAATGCACCACCCATAGGGCCATGATGACCTGGAGTTCCATTATCCCCCCATTCTTCATCTACCAATCTTATATTATGATTAGACAAATCCAGATAAGGCAAATGTACATCATTGTAAAGTTTTATATACTCTAAAGTCGGAATTGACATTAAACTTGAAATCAGATTGCCATCACACCACAACTTCGTTAATTTCAAATTTTTTGCGTCCACATTGGATATCTGACTGCCACCAAAATACCCCAATCCGTCTAAATCAGAGTTAAGAACCAGATTCGTTATCTGACAATTACGAAGGCTAATTTCTTCAAGTTTTGTGTTCTTGCTTACATCAAGGCTCTCTAATGACTTATCCGTAATCGTTAGAAACCACAGTTCTGAAAAATATTCAATCCCTTTGAAACTTTTAATATCATATCCGTATCCAAATCCTACTCCATCAACAGCGTCCATCTCACTCTGGCTTAAACTGCCATTTCCATCCGTATCAAATCTATCTTTGATGAATTTCCTAAAATTTGCGTCTGGAAAATGGGCTTCATCAATCGGAAGTTCTTGTTCTGCCGTATCCTCTCCGTCCGCAGCAGGATTCTGCTTTTCCGTATCCTTCTCCTCGATTTCTTTCAAGCTATCCTCTGTTACGACAGTGCCATCCTTTGACGGATTTACCAAATCATTGGGGACTATGCCCTCTTTTTCTACCTTTCCCTCATCTTCATCCTCTCCATTTCCAACCTGTGATATCTCCGTCCCACCTTCTGACGGTTCCTCTGCTAATGCTGCCATGCAGCACGATAAGGTAAGCGTCATTGCCATTAGTGCGGCTATCAATTTCCTTTTCATTCGTTATCTGCTCCTTTTACTCATAATGATTACTTTTCCTATAACAACTCCCACCTAACCGCCCCACCTTTCATCTCCCATAGCACTCACCTCCCTTCCCTACCTCCCTCTCAAAAACACCACACCCTTATTTCTTTACCTTCTCTGCCAAATCAACGAATTGAACCGCCTTCTCCCAATCATCCAATACCCGATTTGCCAACACCATTTTCAATAACGTAATCATGTCTTTAAAATTCTCCCTGTTCTCCTTCTGTCCATCTGATAATGCCTGCTGCATTTGGACATATCCCTCATAGATTCTGGATTCCGTCAAAGACTGGTTCTTTTCCATACTTTCTTTCATAGACAGCAAAGAACGCCCCGTCTCGTCTAACCGTTCTTCCATTCTGAAAAGTACGTTCATGATCGTTTCATACATATCCTTCTGCTGCCTCATGTTTTCTTCTAATTTCATCCTTACCTCGTAAAACTGGTCCTTATAAAATACCTTTTCCCATTTATTCATACAGCATATCTCCAACTTTGCCAATTTATCTTCTATGGTTTTTATAACAGTCCTTCTACTAACTGAGCCGCCTCTATCGTAATCAATGGTTCAATACAGTTCCTTTCTATATCGGATTCTTCCAATTTACCTGTCTTTAACATATCGTCATACTGTTTCTTTGCACTCCAGACCTTCTTCTCATAAGATTCTGAATAATCTAAAAAGAATGATTCGATATCCTCCGACTGCTCGTTTAGTACACCTCTTACTCTGACTGACAGATTAGAAAACGCTTCATTAATTACTTTTTTACTGAATTTTTCCATCTGCTTTTTCTTTTCTGTACCAGAGTCTAACTTTAAGATTCTCAAACACTCCGAATCGTCCAGCGACATCCTCTTTGCCAACGGATTTTTCACACTTCCCTCAATCGTCCTCTTGATTTTTGAACGATTCCTTTCCACCCGTTTCAGATTCGATGTATCCTTGATGATAGCAGAAGATTCCTTTAAAACCTGAATCAAAGTATCACAATAATCCTCCACCATCTGAATACACCGTTTTTCTAATTCTTCGGATTTCTTCAATGATTTCTCGGAAAATGTCATCAATAATTCATTCAGCTTTTCGGTCGAATAGACATTCGCCGTATTTCTGTCATACGAGCTTTCCACGCCTACATTACTGGAATATCCAGAGCATACATCTTGAATTGCCTCTCCAACATCACTAATCGCATCTATCCCTGTGAACTCGCCAATTTTTTCGATTGCCCCTCCTATTAAACCACCCAAAAAACTAAAAAATCCCATATCACTGTTCCTCCAATATTTTTTCTATCATATGACATCCTTCTATCGTATAACCCGCTTTCGCAATCATATGTTCTGACTTCTCAAAATAATTTTCTGCATCTATACTTTCCAACTGCCGGATATGATTTTGTTCATTTTTTCCCGTCTTCTCAATAACGTGAAGCGTTTCTTCTTCCACCTCCATAAATAAATCCGAAAGCATTTCCCTTACCTGCAGGCAATATTTGTCTAATGCTTCCTGAAAAACCTGACTGGAAAACCCACTCATGGCTTGTTCTTTTTGTGTCCCCGGTATCATTCTGATAATATTTCGCAGTTCCCGATTGCTTAACGACACATTCCGGCAGACCTCATCATCAATAAAACCTTTCATTCCAGATAACAGTTTCTTTATCTGCCTGTCAATACGCCCCTTGCGAATCCCATACTTTTTTAACAATGTCTCCTGTTCGTTAAAAATCTGTTCCAGTTCTTCCCCATAATAGGATACCTCCTGAGATACTGCCTCCTCGATTCCCGAAGCCCTTCCCCTTACTTCTTCCTTATATGCCTCAAACATTTCAATGACATTGTCTATATCAGATGCAGAAGATTTTTCATCTACAGGCTTTGTAGATGAAACCCTTTTAGAAAGCTCTGATATTGCGCCAATTACAAATTTTGCAATCTTTCCTAATACATCTGGTAAAATCGGAGGAAATTTTAACATTCTGCCATCACCTTCCTAACGCCTTGATTGCCCGTTCCAGTTCATCTGCCCTTTTCTGGGTAATCGTCTGGAGTCTATTGATCATGCTTTCCAGTTCCCGCTTATCATCCTTTGTTTCTTCATACTTTTGGGTAAACTCTTTCTGTTTTTTCCGGATTTCTTCTATCCCTCCCTGACTGGTCTTTATGATGTCCTCCTGTTCCTTTTTAATCTTCCTCATACTATTCTGGATTTCTTCTTTACAGATCAGATAAGAATTTGTCACATCCTCTGTCAAAAGTTTCTTATAGCGGACTACGATATCATTATTTATTTTCCTTTTCAGTGTTTCAATTTGTGTAAAATCACAGAGCATTTGGTAATTTGCATGTAAATCACATACCCTCAATTTAAACAATATAGATTTCAAATCAAACATTTTATCGCTCTGGTCGTCTTGTGCATAGGTATTATATTCTTTCAAAAGCGTATACAAATATGCCGAAACAGGTATCAGGTTCCTTTCTGCCAACTGCTCGTTCCCGAAGGCGCCCTTTCTCTTTAAATGCTTGATCCATTCTAACCTTTGCGCCTGCCAGTTTTCCAAAGGGCGATTCAGGGTATCTAACTGCGTCGCAATCACGAATACTTTTTCCGGATTATATCTTACATTAGAAAAGACGCTGTATATGGTATGCATTTCCTGCCCTGTCAGAGCGTCTGATTTGACGCATACCAGCACGGCATTCGCCCTGTCTATATAATCTCTGGTAATATCGGAACGGTATTCTACGATATCATCAAGCCCCGGCGTATCTACCAAAACCACTCCCTTAGGTAGCTCAAAATCTTTAAGACCCACCTCAACCTCTTTTACGAAATAATGAACCGGAGATTTTGAAGACGTCCATCTTGTAATCTCCTTTACCAATTCCTCCTGCGTATTACAAGTAACCTTCCGAGGGCTAATGCCTAACCAATTATTCTTTTCCTCATCTGCGTTCAGAGTTTTGTATTCTTCCAAAAAAATATCTGCATTTCCCTCTACCGCACTTTTCCAAAGACTGTCCCATTCTTCTTTTGTGTAAAGCAAGAGCTTCACATAATTATCATCCGCCTTTTTAAATTTAGTCAAAGCGGCTGTCTCTGGCGTGACTTTTGTAGAAGCATATTCGTATCCCAATAATGCATTAATCAAAGTTGACTTCCCCGCTTTAATTGCCCCAACCAAAGCAATATGAAACTCTGCGTCTGAGCATTTTTTTAAAAAAGTATCAATATTTTTCATCATGCCTGCCGTAATATAGCTGCTTATGCCCTCCACTTGAAGAAGCTTTTTTGTTCTCTCCATGGCCGCTGCATATCTCTGCACTATCTCATCCCACAAATATGCCGGATTATTGACCGGACTGTCTGCCAAATCTTTAAGTTCCTTCACCCTATTCTCGTAGGTCCTTTGAAGCGATTCATCTTTAAACTGAAATTTCTCCATTGTTGTTTTCTCCTCCATGGTATTATTTTGTCTTTATATGGAATCATCATATATCTTTTCCATCTTACGAATCTCCGTCTGCATATCATCCAATAGCTGCTTCGGCGCAAGTACCTTCACCCAGCTTCCCTGAGACAAAAGTTCCATAATCGTCCCTCTGCTATACTCCACTACCGCCGTAATCTCCGCCGCTTCCTCATGCTGACAGAAAACGCTTGCCGTCGGGAATTTGTCTAAGATAGCTCCTACCGATGGTCCTGTATAGAGAAAGCGTATTTTCATAGGCTGTCCCATAAACATTTTTTGATTATATACTTTTGCCCTTTCCAGACGACGCCTTTCTTCAATCTCAATAGGAATTCTCTCCTTTCTCTCATGTATTTCTGCAATCCGATCCATCCGATAATAAATTACCGCTGAATTTTCCACATCTCCACGACAGGCCAATAAATAAAAATAAAAACTGGAAAATGTAACCGCTATAGGATAAATCCAGCGCTCTACCACCTTCCCATTTAACTTTTTGTATGTAATCTCTATACTTCGCCCTTCTTTTATACATTCTTCCAACCGCCATACAGTATCGTATAAGTCGAGACACCCTTCCGTATGTACCTGGCAATAGTATTCCATCTCATTTTTCAAAAAATCCCGAAACAGCTTTTGGTCTGCGCGACTGCTATACTCTGTCAGATTGTCAGTCATACTCCTTAATTCATCCTTCTTAAACACCCTGCTTCCCAATAAGATTTTTAAAATGACAAGAAGTTCTTTTGCCCGAATCCCCTTTCCTGCACTCAAAACATAGGAACGTTTCTTCCTGTCATACATAAGTTCTACATTCCCTACCAGTTCCCTATGTTCTGCCAGAAAAGAACGGATGATACTGATATCCCTTGATATGCTCTTTCTTGCAACCTGATATTCTTCTGACAGCTCTGTGACAGAAACTTCATTTCCGGAATAAAGCCTATATAAAATCGCTAAAATACGATTCTTCTTCTCCATTTATGTTTCCCCTCTTTTATCTTCACACTTCCCTAATCCTATTTCCTAAACATATATTTTCAATCCAGTTACTCATGTATACATTATATGATATTTACATTAGTTATGCAAGAGTAATTCATTTATACATTAGCTATGTATAAATAAGCTATGCAAAAATTTATTTTTCGGTGATAATTGTTAAAAAGGAGGGCATCCTATGGTTCGTTTACGAGTGCTAGAAATATTAGAAGAACAAAACCACACCAAATACTGGCTTTACAAGCAGATGAATCTGAGCTACCAGAATTTCAACCGCATGATTACAAACCAGACTAGTTCCATCCGATTTGAAAATCTGGACTTGCTAAGCAACATTCTTCATTGCCCTATCGGGGATTTGTTTGAAAAAATAAATGAGCACATAGAATAGCAGGTTATTCCATGTTGCTTTCTAAGGGCTGTCACACGAAATTCCAGAATACATGCTTCACTATATATGAAGCCATTCTGCAATTTCCCCTGTGCAGCCCATATCCACAGCTTACTCTTGATGATACTCCCCAATGCACTCCATAAACAGGAAATAGGCGTATCTGAATCCTCTTGTAAATCCACGCTCTTCTCCCATTTCACATGCCATAAGAACCATATCCCTTATTTTTTCGGATTCCTTCTCTCCAAAATCTCCTTGAACATTTTTTAAAACTTCCTCATGGAATTTTGTTTCTTTCCTGCCGTCTTTATCCGTGAGCATTTTATCAAGATGGTTTAATTCTGCTATCATGTCATTCATATAATTGTACGGAGTCTTATCTACTCCCATTCTCCTTTCCCATACCGAATCCATCATTCTTTTTGTATTTCTATTTCTGCTTGTCCGGATTTTGCATACCTATTCTACCAAAGCAAACAGGACACACCCCTGTCCCTCCGAAAAATTCGGACATAATTATATAATTTTATCTTTCATTTCCCTTCTCCAGCAAGCCCTCTGTCTGAAAACTAAAATACCCGTCCCCCACAATGATATGGTCCATCAACGGTATCCCAAGGATTTTTCCCGCC
>OFGR01002309.1_pt1 | contig 12970 bp, 14 predicted proteins | sample 1521811 | NCBI WGS metagenome assembly OFGR01 (sample SAMEA3504098, study PRJEB24116) | mouse gut metagenome | biome: mouse gut; feature: mouse-associated habitat; material: faeces | place: Denmark | collected 2011
GGCCGGGGAGCAGCGATATGCTCCCCGGCCCTCTGTTATGGTTCTGTGAAAACTTCCGACAGGCCAATCAGGCAGTCCTCCGAGATGTTCACCCTCATCACGTCTACGGCCATACCGAACCCTTTCACAGGGCAGTGGCCATCCTCCAAGACGAAGGACTGCCGGCGAAGGTATATCGTTCTTTCGATTTCGCCGCTCCTTTTCCAGACGGCCCCCTCTCCAGCCATCAGAGGGGTCAGAAGCATCGCTGCCACGTTCCATAGCGGCTTCCGCTCCTATTCAAAAAACACTTTGCCCAAATCAATAAAGCATCCCTCCAGCACGTTGACCCGTGCAATATCACCACGGGTATATACCTCGTGCGGCTGAAGAATGCCGCTGTTCAAGAGCATGACACGGATTGTTTTGTCTTCCGGATTGGCGATCCAGTATTCCAGGACCCCTGCCCGCTGGTATAAGCCCAGCTTCACAAGCTGGTCATGCCGCAGGGAGGACGGGGAAAGGACCTCGACCACCAGGTCGGGCGCGCCCTTGCACCCGTGTTCGTCCAGCTTGCTGCTGTCGCATACCACGGATACATCCGGCTCTACCACCGTGTCAACATCTTCCGGAGCATCCCCGGCCTGTTCAAACAACCGAACCCCAAACGGGGCCGAATAGACTTCACACTTCTTGCCCTCCAGATAATTGGCAAGCTGCCGGAAGATCTCTCCGCTGATTTTCTGGTGGACCCTGGACGGCGGGGACATCATGACGGCCTCCCCGCCGACGATCTCGATCCGCTCATCCCCGCCCCAGGCGAGGCAGTCGGCGAACGTGTACCGCTCTTTCTTCGCTGGTAATGCCATGATCCTTCACTCCTTTTCCTGATGGCCCTCTCTCCGGCCCCCGGGGGGGCCTGGGACGCCGTTGTCCCGCTCCATAGCCTCCCGTATCGCCCGGTTGATGAAGCCGCTTACGGATTCGCTGCGGGCCCCTGCGTGGGCCTTGATCGTATCCGGGCTGCCTTTTTGCATGGTAAAGCCAAAATTAGATTTCACATAATTTGTAACAGCTTTCTGCTGTGGCTTTAGATACAGCCATAGCCTTTCTCCTCTTTGGGGGAGACGCGGTTTATTGGGCATTCCGCTTCATCTATACTGTGATTATACCAGAAAAATCTATTAGCATCAATAGCAAATCCCAGGCAATTGTATTAGCGCAGGGCCTGCGATTTAGATATAAACCAATACCAATGCGCTGCGCCAGACATCCGCACCAGTGGGGTTATTATCACAGATGAAAACATCAGGCATATTCAAGAGCGACGCCCGAAAGATTTCGAGAGATTTTCCGGTTATCTCAAGGAAATGTTGAGAAGCCGGACTATCTTTACAAATCTGAATAAAGCGGCTATAATAAACATAGAATACGCTGGTTCTTTGAGGTGGTAGATTTCGTCCCGACCACACGCCGATGGTAACGACAGGGGAAACCCGAGAGATGCAGGAGAAAGGGACGCCTGCCAAAGAACCAGTCTATAAAGGGGGCTGCGTTTTACGGCCCCCTTTTCTTCTTTTGAAAGGGAGGGGCATCCGCCGTATCAAAACGGGTTAAAGGGTCAAAATAAGGGCCGAAAACGGAGGGCCGGGGATATGTTCCCCGGTCCCTTTCTCACGCATATTTCAGCCGTCCCTTCGGTGCCGGCACCGGCCTTCCCATCTCTTGGGCCGTCTCGATCCACTCTTGCGCGATCAGCTCCACGTTGTGCAGCGCGTCCTTCGCCGTGGGACCGTCCGCCATGCACCCGGCCAGCTCCGGGACCTCGGCGATATAGGCGTTGTCCTCCTCGCTCCAGTACAGAATGATCTCATATTTCATGGATAGCACCTCCCAGCTGATACTTCAAAATGACGTTCCGGACCTGCTTTACCTGATAGGGCTTTGCCTTGTTCCCTGCGGGCTGGAGATTGATGATCTCCTCCACATCGTCCCTAGTGTAGATAAAATGGTCCCCCTTTATGCGGCGCTGGAACCCCAGCCGGTCCAGGACTGTTTGCAGGTCGGTGAACAGCATATTCTTGTCCCTGACGCCGCTGAGGACAGCAAGCAGCAGCTTCTCATATTGGCTCATTCCTCGACACTGCCCTCTCTCCGGCCCCCGGAGGGGCCTGGGACGCCGTTGTCCCGCTTCATAGCCTCCCGTATCGCCCGGTTGATGAAGCCGTTTACGGATTCGCTGCGGGCCCCTGCGTGGGCCTGTACGCGGCCATACTGATCGTGTTCCATTCTAGGGCTTGTTTGATAAATGGCGGAATGCCCAACAGCGAGAGATTTTTTCGCTGGGCAAGGCAAAAATTCGCAGGAATCCTGACGGATTTCAAGAATTTTTAACGCCGCACAGTGGAAAAAGATCCGCTGCTTGGGCGTTTTGACATTTTTCAAACATGCCCTAATTTGCCATGGAAACGCAAAAATGGGGAAATCAGCCCGAATCCGCCGGCAGTGGAACTTCGTCGTTCCCGATTGCGGCGTTTGCCCAGACGTAAGGAGACAGCGTGGCAAAGCCGTTGGTGAAGTAGATGAATAAGTCCAGCTGGAAGACCGCCTGCTCCCCGTTCCCGCCCTCCCCCAGGGCGAACATCAGTGTGAATCTCGCGGCATAATCAAACCACTCCTCCTCGCTGAGCCAAACCTCCGTGCCGTAATAATTCTCCAGGAACACCCGCCAGTTCTCCGCCTGGGCATAGATGGGCTCTTTGCTGACGCTGAAGACATAACTGCTCGAAGATCGCGCGCAGGGGAGCGTGATCAAAAACGCCTTTCCGGCAGCGTCGTCCATCCAGACATAAACGTTGCACGCTCCATCCTCCATATTCCAGTCAAGCGTCCAGGTAGGGATGGAACCGCTCTCATCATTGGCGCACAGTACCTGAGGATAAACCGTAGGAAGGGATGACGCCGCCGCATCAATCAGTCCATACTGGAGCAGGCTCGTCATGAGCTCCTCCCCTGCGGTCAGAACCTCCATCCAGGTCATGCGGGCCTCCCCCGCCCGCTCGTTCTCGGCAATGTAAAAATCCTGCCCCGCGACCAGCTTCAGCGTCCGGCCCAGATCCGTCTCCTGCCGGAGGGTCAGGCTGAAAGAATCGAAATCCCGGACCTCCGCCTCCCTCTCCCGGGCGTCCTGGAATCTGGACGTGGCGAAGGGCATCGCCGCCCCCGCCGCCACCAGCAGCAGGGTAAACAGCGGCAGCCAGAGCCGCCTGAGCCGTTTCATGGCCTCCCTCCTCTCAGCTCCACGGTGACGCAGGCCCCATGGGGCACGTCGGCGCGGTTGGCAAATTGAATGCTCCCGTTATGGAATGCCGCGATCTCCTGGCACAGGGCCAGCCCCAGGCCAAAGCCCCCCTGCTTCCGGGAGCGGGCCTTGTCCACCCGGTAAAACGCCTCCGTCAGATGCGCCAGAGCCTCCTGGGGGATGCCCCTGCCGGTGTCCAGCACCTGGATGCGGCAGCCGTCAGGGAGCATTTCCTGGCGGAAGAGGATGGACCCGCCCTGGCCCATGGCCTTCTGGGCGTTGTCCGCCAGGTTCAGCAGCAGCGACCAGGCCAGGTCCGGCTCCAGCAGGCAGGTCCCCGGCTGGCAGTCACAGCGCACCGTAATCTTCCGGACGGCCAGCAGGGGCCGCAGGCGGTCCGCCAGCTCCTCCACCAGCTCCGCCGGACTGACCTCCACGAAGGGCAGGTCCCGCTCCTTCACCACCAGCAGCTCCAGCAGCTTCCGGGAGAGGTTGGACAGCCGCTTGCCCTCGGAGTAGAGGTAGTCGGCGGCCTCGGCCTGCTCGGCAGGGGTGAGGCCGCCACCCCGGAGGAGGTCCGCATAGCCGATGAGGCTGGTCATGGGGGTCTTCATTTCGTGGGCGAAGCTGCCTACAAACCGCTCCTGCCGCTCCATGGCCTGGTGGAGCTCCGCGATGTTCCGCTCCATCCGCTCCGCCATGCGGTTGAAGTCCTGGGAGACGGCGGCGATCTCGTCTTCGCTCCGGATGGGCACCCGGCTGGAGAACCGCCCGGAGGCGATGGCCCGGGAGGCCCGGGACAGCTGCGTCAGCGGCGCGGTCAGCAGCCGGGAGACGGTGTAGGACGCGGCGGCGCACAGCAGCGCCATGACGCCGAACACCCGCAGATAGGTCCTCTGCTGGCTCCGGCGCATGGCGTAGAGGGTGGAGACGTCGTGGGCGGTATGGAGGCAGAGGGCCTCGCCGTTGGTTTCCACCACGCCGGAGAGAATCAAATAGTGGGAATCCAGCCCATAGCGGACCACGCGGACCAGGCGGATCAGGCAGCTGCCGGGCTCCGGCGGCGCCAGCTCCTGGAGATAGCCGGAGAGGGCCGCGCCCGACTGGTAGAGGACGGCGTCCTCCGTGGACAGGAACAGCGCCGACCAGACGGAGCGGTTCTGCTGGCACAGCTGCTCCATGGTCCCGGCTATGGCCTCCGTGTCCAGGTAGGGGTCCAGGCCGTTGACAATCTGAAGCGCGCTCCAGGCCATGCGGTAGGAGGAGAAGGCCGCATCCTTCTCCCGCTCCAGGGAGTCGTTGAAAAAGCCGGAAATGAGGAGGCTGCCCCCCGCCCCGAAGAGGAGCGACAGCACCGCCAGCATCCACAGCGTCATCTTTACCCGGAACTTCATACGCGCCCTCCCAAAAGGTCATTTCCGCCGTCTTCGCCGTTATTACTTCCGAACCGAAAGGTCGGAAGTAATATTTGCCATATTTTGCGGTTGCCGCTGTTTACAGCGGCGAGCAAAACGGCTTGAATCAAATGTATTATTTCCGAGCTTTAAGCTCGGAAATAATACCACGCGGGGAGATACGAAACATGCCTATGCCTCCAGGCGGTAGCCCACCTTGTTCACCGCCCGCAGCATCGTCTCCCAGCCCACCTTCTTCCGCAGCCGCTGGACGTGAAGGTCCACGGCCTTGCTGCCGAAGGGGTAGTCCCCGCCCCAGACCCGCTCGTAGATGGTTTCCCGGTACATGGCCCGCCGGGGATTCCGGGCGAAGAGGAGGAGCAGGTCGTACTCAGTTTTGGTCAGGCTGATCTCCTCCTCCCCCCGCCACACCCGCATGGAAGCGGTGTCGATCTTCACCCCGCCGATCTCCAGCACCATGTCGCATTTCTTGTACCGCCGCAGCACCACGTCCACCCGGGCCAGCAGCTCGATGGTGTCGAAGGGCTTGACGATATAGTCCTCCGCCCCCAGCCGCAGGCCCTTCACCCGGTCCGCCACCGCCCCCTTGGCGGTGAGGAAGATCACGGGGATCTCCAGGGGCCGGATGTACTCCATGAGCTCGAAGCCGTCCACCTCCGGCAGCATCACATCCAGGAGGATCAGGTCAAAGGAGGGCTCCCGCTCCAGCAGGTCCGCCGCCTCCGCGCCGTCATAGGCGCAGGTGCAGTGGAAGCCCTCCTTGGTCAGGCTTAAGCGGATGAGGTTGGAGATCGGCTTTTCATCCTCTACAATCAGAACGCGCAGCATGGGCATGCACCTCTTTCCTTATGTCGTGCAGTTAAACTATATCATTCCGGCATCAAAACGGCAACAAAAAAATGGGCGGGAGCCGAAGCCCCGCCCATAAAGCGCCCGTTACAGACGCCAGATATCCTCGTTATACTGCTTGATGGTGCGGTCCGAGGAGAAATAGCCGGATTTGGCAATGTTCACCAGCATCTTCCGGGCCCAAGCCTTCCGGTCGTCGTACTGGCGGACCGCCAGGTCCTTGACGGAGATATACTCCTCCAGGTCCAGCAGGGCCATGAACCAGTCCTTGCCCTTGATGTCCCGCCAGAGGGCCGCCAGGTCCTTGGCGTCGCCCAGCTCCAGCAGCTCCGGGGACAGCAGGAAGTCCACCAGCCGCTCCACCCGTGGCGTATGGTAATAGTCCAGAGCCCGGTACCGCTCGCCTCCCTTGTCGTCGTAGAGGTGGATCACCCGGTCGCTGTGCGCTCCGAAGGTGTAGATGTTGCCCGGCCCCACCAGTTCCGCGATCTCCACGTTGGCTCCGTCCATGGTACCCAGGGTCACCGCGCCGTTGGCCATCAGCTTCATGTTGCCGGTGCCGCTGGCCTCCTTGGAGGCCAGGGAGATCTGCTCCGAAATGTCGGCGGCGGGGATCAGCCGCTCCGCCCAGGTGACGTTGTAATTCTCAATCATCGCCACCCGCAGCCAGGGGCGCACGGCGGGATCGTTCTCAATGAGCTCCTGCAGGCAGAGGATCAGATGGATGATGTGCTTTGCCATCACGTAGGCCGGGGCGGCCTTGGCTCCGAAAAGCACGGTGATGGGACGCTCCGGAATACGGCACGCCTTGATGTCCAGGTATTTCTGGACGATATACAGGGCGTTCATCTGCTGGCGCTTGTACTCGTGGAGGCGCTTGATCTGGACATCGAAGATGGAGGCGGGGTCCAGATCGATACCTTGGGCCTCCCGCAGCTGGCTGCAGAACCGCTCCTTGGCGTTCTGCTTCACCACCAGCAGCCGCTCCAGCACCCGGTCGTTGTCCATGAAGTCCATCAGTCCCACCAGCCGTCCGGGGTCCTGCCGCCAGTCGGGGCCGATGCATCGGTCGATGAGGGCGGTGAGGTCCGGGTTGCACGCCTCCAGCCAGCGGCGGAGGGTGACGCCGTTGGTCTTGTTGTTAAATTTCCGGGGATAGAGGTCGTAGAACCGCTTCAGCTCCGCCTTCTTCAGAATCTCCGTGTGGAGGGCGGCCACGCCGTTGACGGAGCAGCTATAGTGGATGTCCATATGGGCCATATGGACCAGGTTTTTCTCGTCCAGGATGGCGGCGGCGGGGTCGGGGCAGGCTTCCCTGACCCGTACATCCAGCTCCCGAATGATGGGCACCAGCTGGGGGGCCACCTTCTCGATGAAGGCCAGGGGCCACTTCTCCAGCGCCTCGGCCAGAATGGTGTGGTTGGTGTAGGCGCAGGTCCGGCTGACCTGGTCCACAGCCTGGTCCATGGTGAGGCCCCGCTCCGTCAGCAGACGGATCAGCTCCGGGATCACCATGGAGGGGTGGGTGTCGTTGATCTGGATGGCCGTGTGCTCCGCCAGGCTTTCGGGGCCATAGCCCCGCTCCTCCAGCTCCTCCAGAATCAGCTGCGCTCCGGCGGACACCATAAAGTACTGCTGGTACACCCGCAGCAGGCGGCCCGCCTCGTCGGCGTCGTCGGGATAGAGGAAGCTGGTGAGGTGGCGGGCGATGTCCGTTTTGTCGAAGTCGATGCCGTTTTCCGGCGGCGGAGCGGGCTCCTCCACGTCGAACAGGTGGAGGCGGTTGGCCTTATCGTTGTACGCGCAGGGGACCGCCGCGTCCCACAGCCTCGCCGTCAGGTCAAAGCCGCCGAAGGAGACGGTATAGCGCTTCCCCGTGGGGATGAGCCAGCTCTCCGCCTCCATCCAGGGGTCGGGGGTTTCTTTCTGCTTGTTGTCCTCAAATTTCTGGCGGAACAGGCCGTAGTGATAGCAAAGGCCCACGCCGTCCCCCCGGAGGCCCAGGGCGGCGATGGAGTCCAGGAAGCAGGCCGCCAGGCGGCCCAGACCGCCGTTGCCCAGGGAGGGCTCCGGCTCCTGCTCCTCCACCGCGTTCAGGTCATGTCCCCAGGAGGCCAGCAGCTCCCGGACCTGGTCCCGCAGGCCCAGGGCAAGCAGATTGTTGTCCAGCAGCTTCCCCACGAGGAATTCCGCGGAGAAGTAGTAAAGCTTCCTTTCCCCTTCCGGGGCCGGCCGCTCCTGGGTCAGATTCCGGGTCAGAACCAGCAGGGCCTCGTACAGCTGCCGGTCGCCGCACTGCTCCGGCGGCAGGCCGAACCGCTCCCGGGTAATCTGTCTAATACGCTCCTTCAGATCCATGGTTAAAACAAACTCCTTTCAAAACATAAGGCGAATTCGCCTGAAACAACGTTGAAATGTTTTATTACCGCGCCTTCACGGTATCGGCGTATTCCTTCAATTCCCGCTTTTTCTCCTTGGAGAGCGCGCTGAGCTCCGTCTGACAGACCGCGCCCTCCAGGGCGTACAAATGAACCAGGCAGACCTGGGGATACGCCTCCTTCAGTTTCCGGAACGCCTCCCTCGGCCCCTCCGCCATCAGCGCTTCGGCGGAATCGATCCCCACCGCCGCCAGCTTCCGCGCCATTTCCTTTCCGATATTCATCATAGATGTCAATTCCGCCATATACAGGCCCTCCCGCGCAGTATGTATAGTTTCATATCCGGCTCCGGTTTCCGAAAAATTTGCAAAATCTCGCAGAAGTAAAATCCGTTCCGGCGCAAATACTACCTCCAGCGCGAATCGTGCGCTATTTTGGGAAGGAGGAAGATTCAGATGAAAAAAGCAGCTCTGCTTGCAGCCGCCCTGGCCATGGTGCTCTCCCTGGCGGCCTGCGGCAACAGGGACGACCGTACGCCCGACGATCCGGCCGCCGGCGGCGGAACCATGGACAACAACGGCCCCGGCGTCAATAACGACGGGATCACCAACGGCGCCCGCCCCGGCGACGGGATTACGGACAGCAACGGCCCCGGAGGAAGTAACGGCGGCGGCGCAGGAAGCGCTGCCCCCGGCGGCAGCATAAACGGCGGCGTCCCCGACTCCAGCCTGGACAACAGTGCGGGGACCGGCTCCAATGGTTCCCTCACAGGCACCGGCAATGATACCGGCACAGGCGCCGGCAACGCCGGGACGCCTGCGGGCCGCAGCCGGGTAGGCGACGACCTGCGCCGCGCGGCGGACAACGTGGGCGACGCGGTCACCGGCATGGTGGACGAGGGCCGCAGCGCCGTCGCCCGGGGCACCCGCACCACCACCTTTCAGCGGATGCTGGACAACGCCCGGGTCCACGACGTGGACGGAGTGCTGACCGACGGCGAGAACGGCCGCTGGTAACGCCTCTGCGGGAGAAGCGCGGAGACTGGGGGCGCGCCCCGGCCTCCGCGCTTTTCTTGACGGCTACTCCGTCCAGTCGGCCACGGGCCTGGGCTTTTCGCCGGGGAGAAGGGGAATCTGGATATATTGGTCATACTTCTCCCGGCCGAAATGCTGGAGATAGATCTCCTGGTGCTTTTTGATGACCTCCGCCTCCTCCGGTATGGAGCCGGCCCAGCAGATGGTCTTGAAGCGAACGCCGAAGAGGGCGCTGTCATAGCCCAGAGTCGCCGCCCCGTTCCGGGCGTAAAACCCCAGGCGGCGCAGAATCAGCCCGTCCGAGGCCGGGTCGCCGGAGGGCGCTTCGGACTCGCCGATGAAAACGGTGTCCGCCGGATAGCGGGCCAGCGCCATTTGCAGCAGCTTTCCGCCTGTGCCGCCGTTCCGCTTTCCGGCGGGAACACAGAGATAGTCGATCAGGATGTACCGCCCGTCCTCGTGCTTCCACAGCAGGATGTAGCCCAGGGCCTCCCCCGCCTCGCCGTACAGGCACAGCGGGTCGTAGGTCCCCCGCCGCCGCATGGCCTCCATGGCCTTCAAGGGCTTCAGCTCCGCGGGGGGAAACGCCTCCGTCAGATCCGTCTCATAGGCTTTTTTCAATTCCTCCGGGGACATAACGCTCAGGTGCATGGTGTCAGCTCCAATTTCATAATAATGGCGTCCTCTTTCGGGACCAGGTAGTAATTTTTCCGCCGGCCCACCTCCCGGTAGCCCAGCTTCTCATAAAGGGCCAGCGCCTCTTGATTGGAGGGCCGTACATCCAGAAACAGGCTGCCCAGCCCGTGCTCCCGTCCATAGCGGCGGAAGGCATCCAGCAGGGCGGAGGCAATGCCCTGCCGCCGGGCCGCCGGGCGGACGGCAATGTTGTCCACGCCCCCCTCGTCCAGCACGGTGGTGAAGAAGAGATAGCCCAGGACGCCCCCGTCCTCCGCCAGAGCCAGCAGGGACACGGTGTTCTCGCAGGCCAGGGCCTCCTCTATCAGCCGCCGGGACCATGGGTCCTCCGGAAAGCAGATTTTTTCCAGCTCCGCCACCTGGTCCAGGTGGGCGGGTTCCATAGGGATGATTTGGCAGTTCATATGTCACTTCGCCTCCAGCCAGTTCTTCCCGCTGTGGGCCTCCGCCGTCAGGGGGACCGCCAGTTCGTATACGCCCTCCATCTCCTCGGCGAGGAGGGCCTTCACCGGCTCCGCCTCGTCCTCCGGGCACTCTACGATCAGTTCGTCGTGAACCTGCATGATCAGCCGGGCCTCCAGCTTTTCTTTTTTCAGCCGCTGGAAAACACGGACCATCGCCAGCTTGATGATATCCGCCGCCGCCCCCTGGATGGGCATGTTCAGCGCCACCCGCTCGCCGAAAGAGCGGGTATTGAAATTGCTGGCCTTGATCTCCGGCAGGGCCCGGCGGCGGCGGAACATGGTTTCCACATAGCCGTCCTTCCGGGCCTTTTCCACCACGCCGTCCATATACGCCTTCACCCCCGGGAACCGGGAGAAATAGGCGTCCATATACGCCTTGGCCTCCGCCACCGGCACCCCCCGGTCCTGGGACAGTGAGAAGGAGGAGATGCCATAGACAATGCCGAAGTTTACCGCCTTCGCCGCCCGGCGCATGGCCCCCGTCACCTGGTCCAGCGGCACGCCGAAGACATGGGACGCGGTGACGGCGTGGAAATCCTCCCCGGACCGGAACGCCTCCTGCATGGCCCCGTCGCCGGAGATATGGGCCAAAAGCCGCAGCTCAATCTGACTGTAGTCCGCATCCACCAGCACACAGCCCGGAGCGGGTACGAACATCCGCCGCAGCTCGCTCCCCAATTCGGTGCGGGTGGGGATATTTTGCAGGTTGGGCTCTGTGGAGCTCAGCCGCCCCGTGGCCGTGACCGTCATCTGAAAGCTGGTGCGCACCCTTCCGTCAGGGCCGATGACCTTCAAAAGCCCGTCCACATAGGTACTGCGGAGCTTCGTATACTGCCGGTACTCCAGCACGTCCCGTACAATGGGGTGCTCCAGCTTCTCCAGGACCTCCGCGTTGGTGGACCAGCCGGTCTTGGTCCGCTTGCCGTGGGGCAGGCCCAGGCGGTCGAAGAGGACCTCCCCCAGCTGCTTGGGGGAGTTGATGTTGAAGGGGCCGGCGTAGGAGTATATTTTCTGCTCCAGGGCCTCGATGGCCCCGGTGAGGGTCTCGCCGAAGGAGCGCAGGGCCCCCGCGTCCACCAGAAATCCCGCCGTCTCCATCTCCGCCAGCACCCGGCACAGGGGCAGCTCCACCTGGAAGTAGAGCCAGTCCGTGCCCATCTCCGCCAGCTTGGGCCTCATGGCGCTGTACAGCGCGTCCACGGCGGAGACGTAGCTGAGGAAGGACGCCTCCACATCGGCTCCGCCGCTGAACAGGGAGAACGCGTCCGGCTCCAGGTACAGGGGCTTGGGCAGCTCCTCCTTGAACCAGGAGGCGAAGAGGCGGGCGATGTCGTAGCGCCCGGCCGTAGCGTCCAGCAGGTATCCGGCCAGGGCGGTGTCGAAGACAAAGCCCTCCGCCGGAAGGTTGTTCTCCAGCAGGGTCCTGGTCAGATCCTTCACGTCGTGGGACGCCTTCTTGATATCCTCTGAAAACAGGGCCGCCAGCAGCCGGTTCCAGTCCCCCTGGTAGCGGTTGAAGTAGAACTCACCCGCCACGGCCTCGTTTTCCCCGGTCTGGCACTGGACCATCACGGCGGTGAGGTCCGGCAGGGCCAGCAGGGCCACGTACTCCGCAGCCCGGAAGGTCTCCAGCAGCTCCTCCGCCTGTTCCTGGCTGACGGCCTGCTCCACTCGGACGGTGAGCGCCGGCTTCTCCCGGCTCTCCGGCGGCGCTCCGGTGAGGCCCATCTTCTCAATGAGCGTGTTGAACTCCAGCCGCAGAAACAGGCGGTAGAGCTCCGGCTTCACGCTCCGGCGCATATTCTCCGCCGGGTCAAAGTCCAGAGGCGCGTCGGTGATGATGGTAGCCAGACGGTAGCTCATCCGGGCGCTCTCCTCCCCCTCGGCCAGCTTCCTGATGGCGGCGGGCTTGGCCTCGATGTCCGGCATGGCGGCGTAGAGGGCGTCCACGGTCTGGTATCTCTGCACCAGGGCCATGGCGGTCTTCTCCCCCACGCCCTTGACGCCGGGGATGTTGTCCGACGCGTCCCCCATGAGGGCCTTCAGATCAATGATGTGGATGGGCTCAAAGCCGTAGGTCTCCCGGAAGGTCTCCGGGGTCATATCCTTGGTGGTGGTCTGGCCCATGCGTGTGGAGACCAGCTTGACCTTGGTGCGGTCCGTCACCAGCTGGAGGCTGTCCTTGTCCCCGGTGACCACCACGCACTCCCAGCCCGCCGATTCGCATCTGCGGGAAATCGCCCCCAGCAGATCATCGGCCTCCCAGCCCGCCAGCTCATAGCGGGGGATGTTCAGGGCGTCCAGCGCGTCTTTCAGCACCGGCATCTGCATCCGCAGCTCCTCCGGCATAGGCTTGCGGGTGGCCTTGTAGGCCGCGTCAGCGGTGTGGCGGAAGGTGGGGGCGTGAACGTCAAAGGTGACGCACACCGCGTCTGGCCTCTCCTCTGCTGTCAGCCGCAGAAGCGTTGTGAGAAAGCCGAAGACGGCGTGGGTGTAGAGCCCGTCCCGGGTGGTGAGGGGCCGGATGCCGTAATAGGCCCGGTTGATGATGCTGTTGCCGTCAATGGCCATCAGTTTCATGGGGAGAACCTCCAGTGCTTCCATAGATTGTAATAGTATACCCCAAACCGGCCTGCCGCGCAACGGCAGAATGGAAAAAGGAGCCGCAGCGGGCGTATTCTAGTCAAGAATGATCTGCGGAGCCTAAAAGGAGGCCCGATCATGCCGGAAATCATCTTCTCAAATTATTTCTGCGGCGATGAACCGGAGGAATTTATCTGTTTCAAAATCTCCCGGCAATTGACGGTAAGCCTCAAATTCAGGCATGTCCCCGCGGCCGCCAGGCCGCCGCACG
>OFGR01002310.1_pt1 | contig 12968 bp, 11 predicted proteins | sample 1521811 | NCBI WGS metagenome assembly OFGR01 (sample SAMEA3504098, study PRJEB24116) | mouse gut metagenome | biome: mouse gut; feature: mouse-associated habitat; material: faeces | place: Denmark | collected 2011
TGGGGCGGCCCCGCCAGCAGGGCCGCCAGCAGGGCGGGCACGCTGTCCTCCCCCCCGTAGGGGCAGGAGGACAACGCCGCGGCGACGGACTGGCTCTGCTCCTCCGCCGGGGCGGCGAACCACAGCAGCAGGCCGTCCTCCCCCCGCTCCTCCCGGGCAAGGCAGGCCGTGGCCAGGCCCAGCAGCAGCACTGCCGCCAGCACCGCCCCTATCCGTTTTTTCATGGCCTGTCCCCCTCCTTCAGGGCGGGAAACTCCGCCTCGAACCGCGCGCCCTTCCCCGCCGGGTTGGGCCCCGCCTTGATGTCCCCGCCGTGGAGGCGGGCGGTGTCCCGGGCGATGGACAGGCCCAGGCCCGTCCCCCCCGCCGCCCGGGAGCGGGCCTTGTCCACCCGGTAGAACCGGTCGAAGATCTTGGGCATATCCTCCGGGGGTATGCCCACCCCGGTGTCGCACACCACCAGGGACGCCTTGCCCCCCAGGTGCCGCACCGTCACGTCCACCCGGCCCCCGGCCTGATTGTACTTGATGGCGTTCTCCATCAGGTTGAAGGCCACCTGATAGAGATCGTCCTCCGTGGCCAGCAGGGCGCAGGCCGGCTCGATCCGGGTGTTCAGCGACACCCCCATGGCCTGGGCCAGCGGCTTGAGCATATGGGCCACCTTCTCCACCACCGCCCCCAGCTCCACCGGCTCCCGCCGCCGCTCCGGGCCGCCGTCCAGCCGGGTGAGGGCCAGCAGGTGCTCGCTGATCCGGGTGAGGCGGTCGGCCTCCTCCCCGATGTCGGACACGAACTCCCGGACGGTGCCCATGTCCACGCTGTCGTTCTGCAAAATGGAGTCGGTGAGCAGGCGGATGGAGGCCAGGGGGGTTTTCAGCTCGTGGGAGGCGTCGGACACGAACCGCCGCCGGGCCTCCTCCGTGGTCTGGAGGCGGTCGGTGAGCTGGTTGAACTCATCGGCCAGCTGGGCCATCTCGTCCCGGCCCCGGGAGTCCACCCGGTGGCTGTACTCCCCCTCCCGCACCCGGCGGATGGCGGACAGCAGCCGCCCGGTGTTCCGGGTCAACGCCTTGGAGAACAGCAGCACCAGCAGCATGGCCGCCACGCCGATCACCAGGGAGATATACCGCAGGTTGGACTGGATGGACAGCAGCACCTGGGCCTGCTCCGCGTCGTACTCATAGAGGTACACCGCCCCCAGGGTCATGGAGCGGTAGGTGATGGGCACCGCCGCCCGGCTGCGGAAGGCCCCGTCCCGGTACTCGGAGCGGAACACGTCGTTGCCCCGGAGGGCCTGGGCCACCTCCCAGAAGAGGGCGTACTGACCAGAGGTGTCCCGGCGGACCCCGTCATACCAGTCGTAGAGCACCGCCCCCGCCGGGTCGGTGACCACCACACGGGTGTCCCCCAGCACGCCCAGGCTGCCGATGGTCCGTTCCACGCTCTCCGCCGTCAGCCCCTCCGGCCCCACCGACAGGGTGGAGGCCAGCACCGCCGCCTGATTTTTCAGGGCGGCGTGCTTGGACTGGTACACCAGGTCCTGAGACAGGAGCACCGGATAGGTGTTCAGCAGGACGATCACCGCCGCGATGATGGAGATATAGGTCAAGGCGTACTTGGTCTGGAGGGACCGCCAGAATACCACCTTTTTCATCTGTTCGGGCAAAGCGCCTCCCCCCTTTCCGCCTTCTGTGGCTTTATGGCTTTGCGCCGTTGCTCTTGAGGTAGTAGCCTACCCCCCACTTGGTCAGAATGTATTGGGGGCTGGCCGGGTCCAGCTCCAGCTTTTCCCGCAGGCGGCGCACATGCACGTCCACCGTCCGGTAATCCCCGGCGTACTCGTACCCCCACACCACATTGAGCAGGTTCTCTCGAGAATACACCCGGCCGGGGTTGCGCAGCAGCAGCTCCATCAGGTCAAACTCCTTGGCGGTCAGCTCCACCGGAGCGCCGTCCCGCCAGGCGGACCGGGCCACCGTGTCCAGACGGATGTGGCCGGCTTCCAGCACGCTGCCCGCCTTTTTCAGCTCCGCCGCGCCGGACCGGCGCAGCAGCGCCCGGACCCGGGCTTTCAGCTCCAGCAGGTTAAAGGGCTTTGTGATGTAGTCGTCAGCGCCGCACTCAAAACCCATGATTTTGTCGGTGTCCTCCCCCTTGGCTGTCAGCATAATGATAGGGACGTTGGAGAACTCCCGAATACGCATACAGGCCTGCAAGCCGTCGATTTTGGGCATCATCAGGTCCAGCAGGACCAGGTCGAAGCCGCCCTCCCGGGCCAGCTCCACCGCCTGCTCGCCGTCATAGCCCACCTCGACCTGATAGCCCTCGTGCTCCAGGTTGAATTTAATCCCCTTGACCAGGACCTGCTCGTCGTCTACTACTAAAATTTTTGCCATGTTGGAAACTCCTTGCTCTGTTTTGCGGCCCCTTGGGTGGGCCAGTCTTTAGAGCCTGTTTAATATCTCTCAGCACGCCGCTTGACGGGCCTTTTGCCGTCATACCGCGTTAAATTTTCTTGCAATACATCCAGTATTCCCGCACTTTTTCGCCTTGCCAACAACAATTTTGTCTCGCGAATCCGCGTACTTCGGCTAATGGTACAGCTTCTGAGCCATCCACGTCCATAAAAAGGAGCATTTCCCATGAAACATAAGATATCCCTCCCACGCAGGGCGGCGGCCTTCGCCCTGGCCTTCCTGCTGGTCCTCCCCAACGCCTACGCCGCGGCGGGGGAGCAGAAATTGCAGACCTCCACCCAGATCGCCCAGGGGCTGACCTACCGCAACACCGTCACCGTCAACGACGGCAGCCGGGTGGAGAGCTTCTCCTTCGAGCTGTCGCCGGACAGCCCGGTCCGCCCCATCCTGTGGCAGGGCTCCGAGACGATCTACACCAGCGCCACCATCAACTGGGCCGTCTCCACCGCCCAGGCCGCCGGCTACCACGTGGTAGGCGGCGTGAACACCGACTTTTTCAACATGTCCAACGGGGTGCCCGAGGGCGTCGTGGTGGAGGACGGGGTCTACAAGTCCAGCGCCGAGGGCACCAACGCCCTGGCCTTCACCGGCAATCGGGCCGTCCTGCTGGAGGCCCCCGAGGTGGTCATGACGGTGCACAACGAGGCCAACGGCTTCTCCTTCACGGAGTTCAACCCACTTCTCGTTTCCCGGTTTGTCGGCAGTAAAACGTTGAGGAACACAAAGACCGACCCTATCGACGCGCACAATATCGCGCGTTACCTCTTGTGGCACTGACCAACGTGCTGGACAAGGTTTTCCCCAAGTTCAAGCCCTTCTTTAAGGACCGGTTTTCTGTCACAGCGCTGTACATCCTTACCAACTATCAATCCCCAGAGCGCATCGCCAACATGAACTCCCGGTCTTACGAACCTTTGCGTAAACTCTCTCGGGGCAGATTTACATTGTCTGATTTTGTGAAGCTGAAAGACCTGGCTAAGGACACCGTTGGCAGCACCAGCGACTTCCTTATCCACCAAATGTCCGTTTTGCTGGAGCTGTACTCTCAGTTAGACTCCAAGATTGACGAGTTGGAGCGGCAGATCGAGGACTGCATCTACGGTATTGCCCCGCCCATCCTCTTGTAGCCGGTTTTTAGCTGAAGTGGATACAAGGTTTATCTTAGATTATCAGCGGAAGGACGGCGGGGACGCGACTTCCTGCCATCATGGAAGATGGGTGGTGCGCTGCTTAAGGCGGCAACCTTCATGTGTGGGGAGGATCAGGATGTCCTTGCTGTTGTTCCCCTCTTCAGAGTGGCATCCGCCGTAAGCAGCAGCCCCAAGCACATCACCAGGGAAAACGCGAACTTTTGAACTCCTCATACTCTTTTCTGGCTTCATCCGCCTGAAGGCGGAAATATTCCGCGTCTTCCTGTTCGTCTATGTATTTGCTGGTTTCACACGACTCAACCCGGCCCTCCAGGGACTGCCAGGCGTCGTAAAGCATTTTTTCGGTCTTATCCTTTGCCCTCTCTTCCTCCCAGTGAGCCATGCTGGCTTGTAGTGAGTCCGCCCAGTCCTCGATCCAGCTTCTGCCGCTGGTGATTTCAAATTCCTCGGAGTCTATGGCCGTGAAAACGAGATCCGCGAGCTCATAAAGACCTACGCCGACTACCACAAGCGCCCCCAAAGTCTGGAGCGTATCCGTGACCTCCTGGCGCTCGCTGTAGATCGGGATAAACTTGCTGCCCTCGGCGATGCCCTTGTCATACAGCTTCCCGTCCCTGTAGCGCAGGAAATCGACCTGCCCTTCCAGGAAACCGTCGCGGTAGGTGCCGTTGTAGTATTCATAGCGGTCACCCAAGGCGCTTTCAAAGCTGGACCAGCCGCTCCCCGTGAGCTTTCCGTCAACAAATGTGCCCTCATAGCGCCGGGTGGTCCAGTTTTCTGTGCTGGAATTGTCTTGGTACTCCCGGTGCTCCAGCAGGACGCCCGTCCCATTGGGAGCGCCGCCGGACCATGTGCCGGAATAGATACAGACAAATCGGGTGCTCCCTTCCTGGTACGATCCGACGAAGGAGCCCTCGCCGCAGGGCACCGTAGACTTCCATTCCCCGGTATAGCTGCCGACGTACCGCCCGTAAACGCACTCCTCTTCCTTTACCTTGCGTATGGGCATATCGCACTCGTGGTCCCGCAGGAACTGGATATCGCTGGACAGGGCCGCCACCTTGATGTTCCACTGGTCGAAGTCATGAAAGGTGAGCGTGTTGTCCTCGTTTTCTTTCAGAACCGTCTGGAGCTCCTTCTGCAAGTCGTGAATCTCATCGCAGGTCGGGCAGCCCTTTGGGCCGAATACCGCGACGGCAATCCAAATAAGGACGGGAATCGCCGCTAGCTTCCAGAACCCCATTTTCTTTCCCGACGCCTTTCCGGCGGGCGTCTTGTTCTGGCTTTTTCCGGGTCCAACCGGCGCTTCCGCCGAAAGCCGGGCGCCGCACGCCCTGCAAAAACTTGCGGAAGGCTTGTTTTCCGTGCCGCATCTGGGACATTTGCACATAAGCGCTCCTCCTTTACTCAGTCCAGTCCGACATGAAAGAAATCTGCTTCAGCCTGAACGGCTTTATTCCTTCCGGGCGTATTCACCCAGAGTGTACCACTCGCTGGAGACCTCGACATCCAAAATGAGCAGGTCGTCTTTCTCGCTGTAAACCAGCCGCAGGTTATAGTCCTGCGGACCAGGCTCCCGCCCGTCGCCCGGGTCAGAATCCTTCCACTGGGCCGGAAAGTACAGGGCGTCTTTTTTGTGCTCCACGTCTGAGATGGGGCAAGCGCCGAGCCCGCCCAGCTGTATCGAATGCTCGGAGATGTAAATATCCCACGGGCGGTTCACCTGCGTGGCGGCATCGCCGTAGACCTGCGTCTGCATAGACCAGGAGCCTCGGAGCTGGTCCAGAAGTTTGTCTTCTTTTCCGCCGCCCGCGCAGCGGGAGAGCTGCGTCAGGACAAGCAAAGCCAGAAGGGCGATGCCGATGGCTTTATAGTGGCGTTTGAGCAGGGGAAGGAGCCTATCCCTAGCGCTCTCCGCGACGGAAGCTGCGGCAGCGGCGTAGGGAACGGATTTTGGAGCGGATGGTGCCTTGGGTGTTTGCGGAGCCTCATCCGCCGTGGCCCCGCAATGTGGGCAAAACTTTGCGCTGTCATTGATTTTACTTCCGCACTTCCCACAAAATGCCATTTTCTTTTCCTCCATTTCTGAATGTAAGCGGCCCGCTTGTGAAATAAAACCCCATGCCAGGACATGTGGCTCCGGCATGGGGTTGGTTTGGACGCGTTTCAGCGCATATTGGCCTCCCGCTCCGCGTAGGTCACGCCAAGATACTTCTGGATGCTTTCCTTGGTGTACAGCCCGTAGGTGTTGATGTTGATGTGGTATTTCTTGACGGACGCCTCGTCCAGGCTGTAACGGTGGGTTCCGACGGAGTACTGGGTGCCGAACTTGATTTTCGCAGGCTGGCAGAAGCCTTTGTAGCATACGGTGAGCTCGGCATTCGTGATCTCGCTCGTATCGGCGCCGTAGACTTCGCGTTGAACGTCTGATGTTAAGTCAACGACTTTCCAGCGTCCGTCCAGCCACACGAGGTTCCAGGCATGGGTAGCGTGGACCATTATATTGCAGGGGATGCCCAGCTCCCGACACATGATCGTGAAAATATTGGAGAAGTCTACGCAAATGCCCGTGCGGGTGTTCCACACGCTGTACTTCCCGGAGTTGTCTTTATAATAAAAGTTCCGGGATTGGCCGTTGCCGGTGCTCAGGTCCTTCTGGGCTTCTTGCTGGAGCGCCGTGGTCAGATAGTTGTCGTAGGACAGGTTGGCGGTGATCCAGTCGTGGAGCATCAGCGCCTTTACGCCGTCGGACAGGGAAGCGTACTCGTCCGGGACGATCTCGTGGGCGAGCGCGGCCCATTTCTTAGTATCATTGCGGCCCTTGACGCCATCATCCCAGTATTGATAGGTGATATGTTCCAGGCCGAGACTGTTCTCCGGCGTCACGCCCTGGGCGGCAATCCAATCCTGGAGCAGCTTGTCCACGTCGGCGGGATTGTCGTAGATGGTATATTTGTACTTGGAGGATCGGTTGGTGGATCCACTTTGCCGTGAGCTGAGGCTTCCGGCGTCCACGTCTACGGCGTAGGCGTTCCCGGACAGGACGTAGAACCAGCTGCGGCTGGTATGGCCGGTGCTGAACGTGACGTCCAGGGCGTAGGCCCCGTCGGCCAGATTCCTGACGCCAACCTGTTTGTTGTCCAGGCCGATGGCGATTTCAATCGTCTTTCCAGTGGAGGTCTCCACGGCCACGGCGGACACGGGCTTGACGCCGCTTTGGTGCGTGTAGGCCCGGTACGTGACTTGACTGCCGCTGCACAGGATTTCAGCGCCGTAGTAGCCCTCCTGGCCCAGCTGGGTCCCGTCCAGGCCCACGCCGCTCCAGCCGTGGAGCCGAAAATTCCAGGCGACGCGTGATAAGGGCGACTCGGTCACCTTGATTGCGGCGGGGGCGATGTCCAGGATGGCGTCCGCCCCGGTGGCGGCCCAGGTCTTTATGACGGGGGTGATGCCCGGGATGGCGTCCGGCCCGGTGACGGCCCAGGTCTTTGCCTCGGCGGCGCTGGCCCCCGTGGGGAGCAGGGCGATGGTCATCAGGATGGCCATTACAAGGGACAGGACGCGGTCGGCGCAGAAGATACGTTTCATATTCATCTGTCCTTTCTAAAAAGAAATCAGTTCGTCGGGCGTGTTATTCGTGCGTATAAGAGAAGTTTGTCCATCCGGAGCAAATCCCCACACCGTTGACGGTTGTTCTGGCCCGTACTCCCATATAATAGGTTTCACCCTGCGCCGCGCCGGACCAGTCCATGTACGCTCCCTCCTCTGCGGGCCAGGTGTCGACCTGCTCCGGGTCGATTTGGCTGTATGAGGAATCCTCATACATGTAGATGTCATATTCCGTCGCCCCCGGAACAGGCGCCCATTCCGTCCTGGCCTCGTCCGTGCTGGTGGCGAACATGACCACCTCTGCGGGCGCGGAGGGCACCCGGGAGCTGCTGGGGTCCAGCGTGACCGTCTCGGCCTCCGCCGCAAGCGTTTTCACGGAAAAGGTCACGCCGCCGTGCTCTACGCCGCCTTTGCCATCAAGTCCCTTCCATGAGAGCCGGAAGGTATACTCGGTGTCGGGCGTAAGCTGATCGGCGCGGTAAATCAGCTCGTGAGGACGCCCGGTAATGGGAGTGCCGTCAACCTCGTACTTCACGGTGTAAAGGACGTGGTCCCCTTCCACCTCGTTCCAGGCGAAGCCGATACTTGTGGGGCCGACCTCCGTGACCCAGGCGTCCATACTCACGCTGGCATCGGAGGCGCCGGATGAGCTGCCGCCGGACTGCAAATCGGCTGCCGTGGGCTCGTAGTTCTCTTGGGAGATCACGGGAATCCACGCGGCGTATTCCTCTTGGTATGTATGCGATTCCCGATCGTCATCGCGTACTTTTGAGGCGGCGTCGCCCACATTCAGGTAATCATTATCATAAGGAGGATTCAAGTCCGTGTCGTTCCAGCAGACGTCCACGGCGTAGCAGTTTCCGTCCTCCATACGCACCACATTCCATGCGTGGCCCGTGGAAAGGCCGGCGGTTGTGTCAACATCCATGGCGTTCATCATAGCGCAGAAGGCCATCGCGTACCCCGCGCAGACTGTCTTTCCCAGGAGCACGGAGGAGTATAAGGATTGGTCGTACCGCTGACCGCCTTCGGGCGGCTTTTCGTACTGCCTCTCGTACTCATTTTCAACACACAGCAGGTTGTTGACATAAAGCTCTTTTTGATAGGTTGTGGATGCCTCGTTCTCCGCATCCTGAATCCAGCCCTCCAGTTTGTCGAAGAGCTCGTTGGTAATTTCCGCCCGGTCCTCCCCGTCCGACATAATCTCAAACATACAGGGAAACAGGGAGCTATTATTGGAGAGGCATGCATGGGACAAAAAATAATACTGCGGATGGTTATACCGGAACCAGCAATAAACATTTTTTGCCTGATCCCTGGACAAGCCCAGGTCGCTGTATCGGACGCTATCGGTGGCATAGTAGACCAATTTTCCGCCCTCATAGCTATATTTTACACCGTCAAGACCGGACGTGCTAAGATATTTCAGGCACATCTTGTCCAGGCGTTTGAAAAGCTCGGCTTCTCTTTTGGATAAGTTCTCTTGTCCAAGCGAACTGGAGTATATGCTCCAGTCCCTGGACTCCACCAGCGGGTCCTCGCCGTTGGGGCCGGCCACATAGCCCCTCCACATATCGGCCGCGGCTCGGGTGATCTGGGTGCCTTCCTCTTCGGAAATTTCGATAACTTCGTCCTCCGCCAGGCCCGTCCGCGCAAGCAGGCGCTCTTCCTCCGGCGTCACAGACGGCGCGGCGGAGGGCTCCTCTGAGGGGGTGGACGCGGGCGCGGTGGTCTGGGGGGGCGCGGAGGCCAGGGACTTGTTCCCAGCGGAACCGCCGTCCACGGACCCGGCGCAGCCCGTCAGAAACAGGGTCAGCGCCAGGGCCAGCGCCGTCAGGCGCGTCCGTTTGTGATGTTGTTTCATACTCTTTCTTCCTTTCCTTGTGTGTTCCGGCTAATTGACAAACGGCGTCAGTCCCAGCAGCCGGGAGTCGTTGCAGTCCACAATATATTCAACACCCTCCAAGTACTCCGCCCACTGGGATTGGTCGTACTGGGTGATGATGCCGCTGGGGGGCTGCCCTTCGGCCAGGGCATTGGCCGCCTGCACAAATGTGTCTATGCTGTTTCTGCTGTCCAGCGCGGTGGTTTCAATCAGGAAATACTCTCCTTGGTGGCTCCCGCTGTTCCACACCTCCACGGCGACCTGCGCGTGTCCCGGCGGGAATATCAAGAACGCGTGCATATTCGCACTTTGCAGGGCGCTGGCGATCACTAAGGAGGTTTCGACGCAAAGGCCGCTGCGCTGCTCAATCACATCCTCCGGCAGCAGGATATGCTGGTCGCTTCCGCCGAGGGAGAAGGGGTCCATATTGTACCGAACCCCCATACTGTGCAGCGCGCTCATCAGCCCCGCGGTCTGTAAATAGGTGACCCAATACTGATTCGGAGAGAGGTTCTGGTAGCCAACGAAGGATTCTATTTCTCCGTTGGTCATGGCGGATATCTCATCAATGGCCTGCCGCTTGAGGGCGGTAACGGCGGATGATTCGGGGGTCAGGAAACACAAAATGTTGTCCTGCGTCGCTTCTCCATACTCATCGCTGTACCACGCGAAGTCATTTTTGCTTTTGATGGTCACATCGAAGGTCTGAGTTTCAATCAGCGTCCCGTCCTGCTCGGAGACGGTGATTTTGAGCTGGGCGGGCTTCGCCGTTGTCAGATTCAGCTCCCCCGTCAGCGCCGGGGGCTTGATGTAAATCGCCTGATAGGAGGAGTCCAATCGAAAGCTCTGCTGGTATTTCTGGGTAAAGCCCTCAATCTCCGCCTCCACCACGATATTTCTGGTTCCGCTGGCACAGCCGGTTTTTAGAATCACAAAGGCGTCGTATGTGTTATACAGCGAGGGATAGATCGTATCGACCACATCATAATTTAGAGAGATTTTTCCTGTGCGGATATACTCAAATTCGTATGTGTCCCTCTCCTCCGGCGCCATCTCCGCATAAGCATACATTTCCTCACGAAGACGAGTAGCGATTGCGTATTGACTGTCGGCAAATTTGGTCTCCGCTTCTAAACAGCCATAGATCTTTTGGTACTGGGCCGTCTCAGCTCTGTCATATCGTTCTGTCAGGTTCCTGGCGGAATAGAGCCGTAGAAGGTCGCCATATTGAACAGCCTGCTCTATTTTTTCGAGAATATCTGCGTTGTACTCCAGCACCACTCCGTACCGCTCCCATTCGCTCGCCACAGTTGATGGATAGGAGATGGAGGCATAGCACTCCCTGGCCTCCTGAAGCCATGCGCTGAGTGCCTGGGAATACTCGGACGGATCGTCAAAATCAACCTCTATGGGCCGATAGTCAAGTACAGTTTTGACGTAGAACTCAATGTAATCCGCAAAGAATGTAATGGTCTTGCTGTAGGCCGCTCTGGAGTCACGCAGCATATCAAAATATGCGTCCTTGGCACTTGCCAGTTTGGCGTCCAGGCCGCTGATTGCGTCCGCCTCTCTGCGTAGCTCATCCAGCTCCACAAGGAAACCATCCACACTTTCGCACCAGTTCCTGAGATTTTCCTCACCGGATTCACTTTCAGCCATCAGTTTACGCTGCGTTTCACACTCCTCCATCGCCTTTTTATGCCTCGCCTCGACATCATCAATAATTGCCAACAGTACCATGTTCGGGTCTTGCGCCGCCGGAGCGTCCGCCGGCGAGGGCCACAGCTTGTACACCGCAGCCGCGATCAATACCACTACCGCCGCAAGCGCCGCAATCAGCGGGAGCGTTTTCTTCCCCTGCCGCTTTTGGGGCTTATCCTTCACCGCCGCGGCGCTTTTCGGCTTTGAGGCAGAGGAATTTGAGGTAGAACTGTTGGCCGGGCTGCTTTCCCCGGCTGAAATGTTGACAGGCGTCCCGCATTTTGGGCAGAATCGTGCGCCATCTGACAGATTATTTCCGCATTTCTCACAGAACATCGCTTACTCCTCCACGATCTCAATAGATTTCTTTTACGGCGCGGGTACGCGGCCAGGTGCCAGAGATTTGGCCGAAAAACAGGCCTGGCTAGGGGACAAGCCGGGCCTGAATCAGTTCCTCCAGATGAATGTCCCTGATGTACCCTGCCTCCCCTGGTCACACCTTGGCCCCGCAGGCTTCGCAGAATACGGAATCAGGGGCGAGGGGCGCGCCGCAGGACTTGCAAACAGACGCGCCGGGGGCCGCTTCAATCTCCAACGCAGAGAAATCCCAGGTTTTCATGGGGGAACCACACTTTTTACAAAATGCGCTGTCGGAGGTGACGACTGTGCCGCAGTTTTCGCACAGGACTTCGCCCTCCAAGCTGAGGCGGTACTGCCGCCAGAGCTTTTCCCGGTCCATGCACGCTGCGATCTGAACAAATTCTTCGCGGTGCTCAGACTCCGGATTTTCCCGATTCGCCTCAAAATACGCCCGGCCAAGAGCGATGAGAGCGTCCGTGACAGAAGCCTCGGCCTTCCGGCATCCCTCGTCCGCCTTGGCAATGGCTGAGTCTTGAGTGGCAGTGTCCATGTGGAACAGTTTTTTCTCGTCGAAAAATTTCATACCTCTTTACCTGCTTTCGTGATGTGGTATACAGTCAGTTTTTTGTCAAATGACCGCACTTGGGGCAGAATTTCGCGCCAGGATTCAGAGAGCTGCCGCACTGGGGGCAGAATTTTTGCCCGCTGGCGAAGGGAGGCTTTCCCGATGAGGGATCGGCTTTGGGGGCGGATCCCGTAGGCCGCGCTAAGGCCGCTTTCACCCTTGCTGCCCCGCTGTCCCACAGGCTTTTGAGCGTGGACTGGGCTGCCGCGGGCTGCGCCACCCCATCCTTGGGAATGGCCGTCGCTTTGAATTGCTTATAAACACCGATTGGGATCGCGATCAGCCCAGCCAGCAAAAGCAAATTTAGCCAGCTCCCACCTCCACTTGTGCCAGGGGAGGCAAGCAAAAGGATCAACAAGTTGAGGAGGACAAAGACGTCAACAAGGTTGGGCGACACAATGATCCAGCCGCGGGATATTTTATAGCCCAGCGCACCCAGGAGCACGCCGACGGCGATTCCCCCAAAAGCACCCAAAAGCGTGGATTCCATTGCCGTGAAAATTCCCGCGACCAATGTATAACCGTAGGCGAAAAACTCCAGGAAAACCCCTGGTTTTTCCCATACGGCGTTTACGACGGCACATACGATACAAATCAGAACGCTAACGACGGCAAAGTGTTTCGCTGAATCTGGCAGTATCTTCAGCAGAAAATTCCTTGCATCTTCATTTTCCATTATCAGCCGCAAAACCCCGAGCGTATCGCCGCTGCTTATCATATTAGCCAAACGCTCGCCGCCTGCGATGCGCGTTAAGAGCCTCACCGCATCACCTCTGAACCCATCCATAAAAAGCAAACATCCTGTGGCGAAACTGATCAAAAGCCCAGTAAAAAGACCCGGGAAGATTCGGAAAAAGCGCCGCAGTTTGTAGCTCCAGAAGGCCTGCCCAATGACGAAGGCAAAAAACAACAAAACGATAGGCATTTCAAATTCCCTCCATTTCTGTTTTTTTCAGAGCAGCAGAGCCCACGAGCGGGGATGAACTCCGCGCTGCTGCTGTTCTTGACGTTCCGCCCTTGGGGATGGGGCCTCCCCGTCCGGGTTCTCCCCATCCCCCAAGAGCTTCTTGGACCGCGAGACAACAAAAGCGGTGCAGGGCAAAATAATCCCTACACCGCATAATAACACACAGACGCTATTCCCCTCTTGAAAACGAACA